>Ga0207686_10000619_pt1 | contig 22102 bp, 16 predicted proteins | sample KBSM24metaG_FD_184396 | JGI IMG/M metagenome (GOLD analysis project Ga0207686, IMG submission 184396) | Miscanthus rhizosphere microbial communities from Kellogg Biological Station, Michigan, USA - KBS M2-4 metaG (SPAdes) (version 2) | ecosystem: Host-associated > Plants > Roots > Rhizosphere >...
CATTACGAGGTAGATGATCGCCACAAACAGAATTGACAGCAGCACCGCGCGCGGAATGTTCCGTCCCGGATCTTTAACCTCGCCGCCGAAGAAGCAGACGTTGTAATAACCCCAGTAGTCGTAAACTGAAACCAGCAGCGCCGCGCCCAGCCCGGTGAAAAACTCCGGACGCAGCGTGAAAGCACCTGCGGGAAAATCGAAGGCGAGCTTTGGATCGAAGTGAGTGACGCCGGCGAAAATCACCCAGAGAATTGTGAGCATCACGCCGACCCACAAAAACTTTGAGAATCGTTCAATCAGGGTGATGCGCCGGTAGAGCAGGAACACCGCCACGCCCAACGCGGCGATCGCAATCGCAGAGACTGGAATGGCATTGATTTCCACCTGACCAAGAAACGGCAGGGCCACTTTCGTCATTCCCCCCAGCGCAGGGAACATGTAAGTCGCGTATTGCGCGAGGCCGATGCTGCCTGAGGCAATCGACAAAGGGGCGCTGAAGGTAAGTTGCCAAATGAAAAGAAAGGACATCAGGCGCCCAAAACCGCGCGGTCCATAAATCTCGGAGAGATAACCATAAGATCCGCCGGAGCCGGGCAGCGAAGCGCCCAGCTCGGCCCAGACGAGGCCATCACAAACAACCAGCACCGCGCCAAAGATCCAACCCAGCATCGCCTGCGGGCCGCCCATCGCAGCGATGATCAAAGGAATGGTAATGAACGGACCGACGCCGATCATGTCGATCATGTTCAGCGTCGTCGCGCCCCAAAGGCCGACGCCCCGGATCAATTGGTGTTCGTCTGTGTCTGCAGCCACAGATTCGCTTGGTGTCGTCATGATCAGAAGTGTTTACGGGAAAAAACAGCGGTTGTCGAGTCGGGTGTCCGTACCGGGAAGCGGTAGCGACCGGATCAAGTGGCAGACTGGAAATCAATTGACGCTGTCGCTGCTGCTCCGGGTTCTGACACGATATTGATTTCGTTCCCAAAGGGGCTTCATGTTCTAATTATGACCTTCGGGCTACAACTAATTCGGTCCCCTGATAGGCCTGAGATTTGGAACCGCATCGTCATGAAAATCTTTAACGGTCGTAAAAGCTATCGTTTCGCAATTGTCGCGACGATTGGAATCTGCGCGTGCTTCTTTTCCCTTGTTTCACGATCCGCCTCGACAGAGCCATGGCGGCTTGATCCGGTCGCTAGCGCTCCCGGTACTGACCCGGATCGCGTTGCGCTTTACCAGGCGCTGCTCGATCTGCGCAACCCCTGGACGGTGATGTGCGTCGCGGCGCATCCGGATGACGAAGACGGCACTTCGCTGATCGTCATGCGTCACAAGTTTGGCGCGCACACGGTCAGTCTGTTTTCGACCTATGGCGAAGGTGGTCAGAACGCGATCGGGCCTGAGTTGTATGAAGAGATGGGCGCCATTCGCGCGCATGAAACCATGGCCGCCGCTGAGATTCAGGGATCCGAGCCGCACTTTCTCGGGCTGAAGGATTTTGGTTTCTCGAAGACGCGCGCGGAAGCCTTCAAGTTCTGGGGACACGACGAAGCCCTGCGCCGGATGGTTTTGGAGATTCGCAAACTTCGTCCCGACGTCATCATTACCAATCACTCCACCAGCAGTAACGATCACGGTCAGCACCAGGCGACTGCATTAATGGTCGTCGAAGCCTTCGATGCCGCCGCCGACGCCAGCAAGTTTCCTGAACAACTGCAGAATGGCGTGACGACCTGGCAGGTGCAGCGGCTGTTCGTGCGTCAGCGTGGCAATCAGGCCGCGGGTAACGCGCCGTCGATCGTTACCATCGATCCCAATGAACAAGATCCTGTGCGCGGCGTGGTCTTTGCCGAAGAAGCTCTGCGCGCCTTGCAACAACATGCGACGCAAGGACCGTGGCCGAAGAGCTTCGCCGAATATGCCAATCGCTTTCGGGCTTTCAGCGGGCAGACGGGATCGACAGGTTTGCCGATGATTCGTTACGTGCTCGCGAAATCAGCCACCGGCGCCGCCGCGATGCCGGCGCCGGAGTCACACAATTTTCTCGATGGGTTGAGCCTGTCGCCCGCCGTTGCGCAGGAATTACGGCTGCCCGATTTCTCTGCGACCGCGGAACTCCTCGGCAATTTGGAGCGCACTCGCGAAGCGCTCATTGAAAGCTATGTTAAGGGTAATTGGGAAGCGCCCGGCAAGGCAGATCCGCAACGCAAGGATTTGATGCGCGGAAAGATGGAACGCGCGACGGCGCTCGCGCTCGGCCTAAAACTGACTCCGGAGCTGCCGGGAAGGACGGTCATTGCGAATTCAACGGTTAACGTGCCGATCAAGATTGCGAATGGAGGACCAGAACCAATCACCGTTCTCGATTGCGGCGCGCGGTCTTCAATTGCCGACAGCAATCAGAAGAGCATGAACATTAAGGTCAACCACGCGGCCGGCCGCGCGGTGGCTCCCGGGGCGGCGATTACTTTGGCCGAACAGATGCAAATCCCGTCGAGCGCGAACATCAACGTTCCGCTGGCAAGACATTTGTACGAGCCGACCGCGCTGGGATTGAACGAGGACATCCGTTGTGTTTATGAAGTCGACAAGACGAAGTTGGGAATCGATCTGCCGTTACGCGTAGACGTTGGGTTGCCGATTGACGTTAGCGCGATCAGTAACTCTCCGATCGTGACGACGCCTTCGACGGAAGGGAAATGCGGATTTCACTCGGTTGATTTCAAACTGCGCGTATCCAACAACCAGAGTGACTCTGCCTCGGCGGATCTTGCCCTGTTTCTGACAACTGGGCCGATTACAGGGAGGGCCTACGCAACTCGCAACATCGCACTTCGTTCCCGTGAAAGCCGGGAAGAAATGTTCACGCTCGATGGATGCGATTTGTCGAAGTCGCAAGGTGGACTCACCTTCCTTTTGAGAAGTAAAGAGTCAAATCGGTCGGGTGGCCTAAACGTCCCGGTCGTCGTTGCCAATGCGCGGGAGGCGGCTAATCTGCGCGTCGGTTACGTGCGCGGTTTCGATTTCAGTTTGCCGAATGCGCTCAACGCCCTGGGCGTTGTATCGAAAGAATTGAGTGTCGACGAAGTGAAAACGGCCGACCTCTCGCAGTTCACGTCGGTCATAGTCGACAACCGCGTCTATGAATCAAAGCCGGAACTGATCGCGGTGAACCAAAAGCTTTTGGATTATGCGAATGCCGGCGGGACGCTGATCGTCTTCTATCACAAGTCGGACGAATGGAACCCGGACGAGCGGCGCAACCGTCCACAACTCGCGCCTTACAAATTGATTCTCGGCGGCGAGCGCGTGACGGATGAGAACGCGCCGATCACTTTCCTCGAGCCGGACCATCCTTTACTGAACACGCCGAATAAGATGGGCCAGGATGATTTCAAGGATTGGATTCAGGAGCGCGGCCTCTATTATCCGCGTGAATGGGATCCGCAGTTTCATGCGCTGCTGCAATCAAACGATCCCGGCGAGAATCCGCTCAAGGGTGGTTTGCTGGTCGCCGATTACGGCAAAGGCCACTACATCTACACCAGCATGGTTTGGTACCGCGAGTTGCGCGGAGGGATTCCCGGCGCGTATAAGATGCTGGCGAACATGATCAGCTACGGCAGGAATTAGCCACAGAGGCTAAGAGACACAGAGAATTGAAGAGGATCACATCAGAAGCAGATCGATTGAATGGTTTGCGGATTTGTTTTAGAGGACCATTGACGATCCATATAGGTCTATCCTCCTTAAATTGATTCTCTGTGCCTCTGTGTCTCGGTGGCTGATTTCTCCAGCTTCTCTTTCACCCTTTGCAGAAAATCTTCGATCGCTTCATTGATGCGCCGCTGCAAGGCGTTGCTCAGTCGCGCTTCAGTCATCAATCCAACTCCGGGATGAAGTTCCCACGCGCGCGCGCGGCGCAACTCAACCTGGTGCGTGACATCAACCGTCGTCGTCCGGTTGCTTTCCTTCATTTTCAAGGAATAGCGCAAGAGGTTTTCACGCTCGTTGGGCGCGGGTGACCATTCAATCACTTCGGCGTGCGGCGACGTCTCGCGCACGGGAAAGGTAAAGCGGACATGGCCAACCGGGGTTTCAGTCGCGATGGTCCAACGCGCAATGCCGCCGACTTCGCGACGAATGGCTTCGACCCCGCCGAGCATCTCGGTGAAATTGGTGAGGTTCGAAAAGAATTTCTTAACGGCCTGCAAAGGCGCGTTTACTTCGATCTTGCCTTTGAATGATGAGCGAACGCGAAACATAAATCAGTGAGCAGTAAGCGCTGAGCAGTGAGCAGTCAGACGGTTGATGAAATTAATCGTCACTCAACCTCACGCCAGCATCGGCGCACCGCCGCTATCTTCGTACCAACAACGCACGCACCAGCGATGGCGTGATTTGCGTTCTTCCAGCGAATAGTCGGCGGGCAGGCGCTTAACCATCTCGCGCTCTTCGTCGTTCAGCTCGGTCCAGGATTGCAGCCGCCCTTCACATCGCGGGCATCGATTACCGGAATTCATAATCTACTTCACGACAGAATGCTGTCGTACGCTTGTCGAATTTCCTTCATCCAGGAACGCAACTCATTATCGAAATCGTCCGAGGTCTCATAGCCGAGTCGCCGGGCGATATCTGCGAATGCCGGAGCGTCGGCAGCCGGCACAGTGGCTGATCGGCCCAGTGTCAAACGCAATTGATGATCGACCGCCCTGAGCAACCGGTAACCGCCGAACATGCGCTGAAAATTCTCTTCATCAATCGACCCTGACTCGTGCAGACGCTCTAACATTCGCCGCGTCGTTCGATCGTTACCATCATCGGGCACGCTATCACGCAACTGCAAGTAGCGTGTGGCGAAATAAACATCGAGCATGCCGCCGGCGCCGTGCTTGATATTCAAAGCGGCGCGCCGGCGGGGCGCCTTCGCCTTTTGCAAACGCTCGCGAACGCGCCGCGTCTCGTCTATCAGCACGTTAGGATCGACCCGTCGGGCCAGGTCATGGATGCGTTGTCGCGCGGACCACTCGATCTCGCGGCCGAATTCTACATCGCCGGCCGCCGCGCGCAGCTTAACATACGCGAGCCATTCCCAAATTGCGGCGCGTTTCTCGACATAATTGAGAAACGCGTTGGCGCTGACTGCCAGCGGTCCTTTTTGTCCGTCCGGCCGCAAGCGCAGGTCAACTCGGTAGAGAACGCCCTCGTGGGTGATGCTGGAAAGCGCGCTGACAAAATATTCAGTGAGCCGCGCGTACGCTTCATCGACTGTCAAATCAACGAGCGGTTGGGCCGCCGTGTCGTAAACCACGGTGATGTCCAGATCGGAACCGTAGTCCATTCCGCCGCTGCCAAAGCGGCCGAGCCCCAGAATAGCGACGCGAGGTTCACGCGCCAGAACTCCGTAGCGACGCTCGAGTTCTCGGCGCGCCACCAGGAGCGAGGCGTTGGCGGCCGCCGTGGCCAGGCTGGTTAACAGTCGATTGAACTGGGCCGTGTCGGACGTTTCGCCTGCGTCGTGGGCGCCGATTTCGATCAGCAATTCAGACCATTTCAACCTGAGCGCGGCCAACTCGTCCGCGAAGGTTCGTTCTCCGGTAATCGCACTCGTTAATTCAAGCTCGTAGTCTCGTGGTGGGATGGGCGAATTATCAAACGGCAGCACGTGAATGAGCTCAGGCCGGCTCGCGATCATTTCGCCAAAGAATTCCGATGCGCTCAACAAGCGGACGAGATGTGACAATTGTCCGTCGCGTAGCCGATCAGCGTCATCTTCCTTTTCCAGGGCCGCCGCAATCCTGGTCAGGAAGGACATCGCGCGCCCGGGATTCGCGGCCCTGGTCATCTCTTGTTCCAACAAGGTCGCGATCCTGTTGACGGCGTGTTCGATCTTAGGCGCAGATTTCCGGCTTAGTAAACGGGCCGCGATCGTGGCGATGGTGCTGGCGCGATTTTCGTTCGCGCCGTCGATGACCGCACGTCTGGGCGCGGGAAGTTCTTTGCCGGCGGCCTCGGCAAATACACGATTGAAGGCGGCATGCACGTTGTCGGTGTGAAGCTTCAAGGCAGCTTCAAACTCAGCGACGCCGTCGGCGTTCATAAAATTCATGCGACGTGCGACCAGCGCGAGCCGGGACGGATCGACCGGCAACGCGTGTGTCTGTAAGCCGTGCTCCATCTGCAGGCGATGTTCGAGGGCGCGCAGAAAGTGATAAGCGTCTGACAGTTGCGAATGCTCACGCTCGGTGATGAGGTCCCGTTCGGCCAAACGGCCCAGCGTCACGAGCGTGTGGGATGTGCGCAACCACGCATCATCGCCGCCAAAGGCGAGCTGCAACGCCTGCGCGATAAATTCAATTTCACGAATGCCACCGCGGCCAAGTTTGACGTTAAAGCCTTTCTCGGCGCGCTCGTGCTGCAGATCGATCTTCTCTTTGGCGTTACGTACGTTAGCCAGCGCCTGGACCACACTTACACTTGATCGATAGACATCACTTTCGATCATCTTCTCAAAGCGCGAAAAAACTCCAATCGATCCGGCAGCGGATCGCGCCCGAATCAAAGCCTGCAATTCCCAATCTTCGGCCCGCCGTTGGTAGTAATTAATTGCCTCGTCGAGCGAGCACGCGAGCGCGCCCTCACGACCGTGAGGCCTGAGGCGCGCATCGATTCGGTAGGACGCTCCTTCACCCGTCGGCGCCCCCACCAATCGCAGCAGCCGCTCGGCGAGGTTGACGAAATATTCCCGGTTGCTGATTTGGCCGCGCGAACCGCCCACGGCCGTCGTGCCCTCTTCCGAAAACAGAAAAATGAGGTCGATGTCCGAAGCGTAGTTCAACTCGCATGAGCCGAGTTTGCCCAGCGCCATGACGGTGAATTCGGAAGGCGTGATCCGGCTTTGCGCATCGATGGTCTGAGGTGATCCGTGCCGGTTGTCCAGCTCCTGACGGCACAGCTTCAAGCCATGCTCGAGCACTGTGTCGGCGATGCTCGACAGTTCATCAGTCGTTTCGACTATTGTTCGTGAGCGCCTGATGTCGTGCAGGTAGGTCCGCAGCAGTTCGCGCCGCCGAAATCGCGCGAGCACGACGTGCGCATCAAGTTGTGAATTGATCAGCGCAAACCTTCCGAGCGATTCACCCAATTCTTCACGCGTCCGGACGCGGGTGACGGCGCGCTCGCGTTGCAGCCAACCAACGTAATCAGGATTGTTCTCGATCGTTGTCGCCAGCAACGGACTCCAGGCGGCGATAGTCAGGACATCCGAGAGGAGAGGGGTGTCGCGTTGAAAGGTACGCTCGATCGATTTGTTCTCGGTGATTAGACGATCGATGAGGAGTTGGGGCGTCCGTGGCTCGGGCAGCTGGGCCAAAAGACGACTAACGGTCTCGGCGAGAGATGTCACCCGGCCATTTTACGCGGCGCTATTACAGAACCGCGAGCCGGATCGTCAATTCAAAAAGAGACAGCGGCACCCTCGTGCCGCTGCCGAGATCAAATGAGTGCCCTCTCCCTTTGGGAGACGGTTAGGGTGAGGGACTACGAGACCGCGATATCCCCTCACCCCAGCCCTCTCCTACAAGGGAGAGGGATTTTGTTCTAAACGTCGTAGTACATCGCAAACTCGAGTGGATGCGGACGCAGGCGCAGCGGCTGAATCTCACGCTCGCGCTTGTACTCAATCCAACGATCGATCAAGCGTTGCGAAAACACGTCGCCTTTCAAGAGAAACTCATAATCGTTCTCTAACGCGATCAGCGAAGCATCCAGCGAGCCGGGCAAACTCGGCACGTCCTTCAACTCTTCAGGCGACAGATCGTAAATGTCTTTGTCGAGCGGCTGGCCGGGATCGATCCGGTTCTGAATGCCGTCGATACCCGCCATCAACATTGCGGCAAAAGCGAGATAAGGATTGCACGACGGATCGGGCGGACGGAACTCGAGCCGCTTCAATTTTGGATTGGTCGAGAACATCGGAATACGAATCGCCGCCGAACGATTACGCGCTGAGTAAGCGAGATTTACCGGCGCTTCGAATCCCGGCACCAGTCGCTTGTAGCTATTGGTCGTCGGCGCCGCGAACGCGGCGATTGCCGGCGCGTGCTTTAACAATCCACCGATGTAATGCAGCGCGGTCTCAGACAAACCGGCGTAGCCATCGCCGGCAAACAAGGGCTTGTCACCTTTCCAGAGCGACTGGTGACAATGCATGCCCGAGCCGTTGTCGCCAAACAGCGGTTTCGGCATGAACGTCGCGGTCTTCCCGTGTTTGTAAGCCGTGTTCTTAACGACGTTCTTAAAGATTTGCAGATTATCGGCGGTGCCTAGCAGGGTCGCATAACGAAAATCAATTTCGCATTGACCGGCGGTGGCTACTTCGTGGTGATGACACTCAACGTTGATGCCAACGTCTAACAGCGTCAGAGAAATTTCCGATCTCAGATCGATCAGCGTATCGACCGGCGCCGTCGGCACGTAGCCTTCCTTCGCGCGAATGCGATGGCCAAGATTGGGACCAGCTTCGCTCGTGCCGCGACCGGTGTTCCAGTGACCTTCGTCCGAATCGATGGCGTAACCGGCTTCGCTCTGCTCGTTGTAATAGTTGACGCTATCGAAAACAAAAAACTCTGCTTCCGGACCGAAGTTCGCCACGTCCGCGATGCCCGTGCTCTTCAAATAACTTTCCGCGCGAATTGCTGCGGATCGCGGATCAAAAGCGTAACCCTGGCGGGAAATCGGATCGACCGCGTTGGCGACGATGCAAAGGGTCGGATCGGCCGCAAACGGATCCATCCAGTAGCGATTAGCGTCGGGCACGAGCAACATGTCTGACTCGTGAATCGCGGCCCAGCCTCGAATCGACGAAGCGTCAAAGCCAAAGCCGTCTTCGAACGAATCTTCGCCAAGCTGGCTGATCGGAAACGTCAGGTGTTGCCAGGAGCCGGGCAGATCGGTGAATCGAGTGGAAACAAACTTGGCCCCTTTTTCGGAGGCATACTTCAACACAGTTTTAGCGTTCATTTGATCTCCTGTCGAAAAAAGTGAGTGATGTTGGTGACCTTCGCCCCGAAGCGATTTGGTGCGAAGCCAGGTTGTGGAACGGATGGTCTGCGGAGCGCGAAAAAGTCATCTACCGCGCAATCAAAAAACTGGCATTATAGTCGTCCTTGGAAATCTGTCAAGGTTGATTCGGTGCTTTTCGCGCAGATCGTCACAAAAAAGTGATAGACCGACCCCGTGTTTTCTGTTACATTTTCGGACTAAGCATACCACCCCAAGAATTCCGCATTTTTGGCCGGAAATCTGTAACCACGCGGGTTTCCGAGGACTTTATGCTTATCAAGGGCGCATACCGGGAGACCGCTAGTTGACCACCGCGATCGAACAGACAGTCGAAACCTACGGGATCGAAAACTGGGGCGCAGGATACTTTGACGTTAATCGTAAAGGTAACCTCGTCGTGCGACCGGCGGAAGGCGATCCCAGGGCGGCCGACCTCAAGGAAATCGTCGAAGATCTCGCGCGCCGGGGCATCACCGCTCCGTTGCTGCTGCGCTTCCCGCAACTGGTGGCGGCCCAGGTGCGCAAACTCCAACGCGCCTTCAGCAGGTCGATTCGCGAATTTGAGTATCAGGGCGCGCACATGTGCGTCTATCCGATGAAGGTGAATCAGCAGCGCGCGGTGGTCGAGGAATATCTGCGCGAAGGTTCGCGTTACCACTTTGGTCTGGAAGCAGGATCGAAAGCTGAGTTGTATGTGGCCATGGCGCTCGAGCAATCGGCGGAGAGCTTGCTGGTGCTGAACGGTTTCAAGGACAGTGAATTCATTGAGCTGGCCTTCGCCTGTGCCAAATCAGGAAAACGCGTCGTCATCGTCGTTGAGAAACTGAGTGAGTTGGACCACATCCTGCGCATCGCGGAAACGCACGAAGGCAACCCGCCCATGATCGGCATGCGCGTGAAGCTCTACTCGAAAGGCTCAGGTCGTTGGGAGAAGTCGGGCGGCGAGGCCGCCAAGTTTGGTCTGACCACGACCGAGCTGCTCGAAATTATCAATCGTCTGAAAGAGGCAGGCCGCATCGACATGCTGCGCCTGCTGCACTTTCACATCGGCTCGCAGCTTACCGACATCAAGCGCATCAAGAACGCGATGAAAGAAGCCGCGCGGGTCTATGCCAAGGTCCACCAGATGAAAGTACCGATCGATTTACTCGACGTGGGCGGCGGCATGGCGGTCGATTATGATGGCTCGAAGACGGCGTTTGATTCATCCGCGAACTACACGGCGCAGGAGTTTGCCAACGACGTCATCTACACCATCAAGCAGGTCTGTGATGATGAGAACGTGTCGCACCCGACCATCATTCAGGAATCGGGTCGCTTTCTCTCGGCGTATCACGCAATCCTGGTGACAAATGTTCTGGAAGAAATTGAAACCGTCGTTGAAGACATCACCCCGATCGAACTCGATGAAGACGATCCACAGGTGGTGATCGAGTTAAGCGAGTTGCGCGAGGCGATCACTATAAAGAATTATCGCGAGTACTATCACGACGCGCTCGAGCACCGCGAAGAATTATTCACGCTCTTCAATCTCGGTTTGATCTCGCTCGAGGATCGCGCCAAAGGCGAAGTGCTTTTCTGGGACGTTTGCGAACGCGCCGATCGTTATGCGCAACATTCCAAGTACGTGCCGGAAGAATTCGGCGAACTCCGCAAGCTCCTGTGCGCGAAGTACCTCGCCAATTTTTCTGTCTTTCGATCGGTGCCGGACCATTGGGCACTCGGTCAGTTGTTCCCGATCGTTCCGATTCAAAGCCTCAACAAACCGCCGACCGAATTTGCCACGCTTTGCGACATCACCTGCGACTCTGACGGCGTGGTAGACAAGTTCGTCGACCTGCACGACGTCAAGCACGTGCTTGAACTACACAAGATTGACCCGGACGAGCCCTACTATCTGGCCTTCATGCTCGTCGGCGCTTATCAGGAAGTGATGGGGAACAATCACAACCTGTTCGGCGCGCCTAATGAAGCGCAAATTCACATCGACGAAGAGGGCTATCTGATCAAGAAGGTCATCCGCGGCACGACTGTTGGTGAAGCGGCGGGCCGTGCCAGATATGAACGCAGCTTGTTGCACGACGGATTTCGCCGCCAGGTTACCCAGCGAATCAAGGACGGGGAATTGACGGAAGCCGAAGGCGCAGAGCTGGTGAACTTTTACGAATCGCGTTACGACGCCTACACCTACATTGCAGTTAATGGTAACCAGAAGCGGGACCGGAGGCGTCATGATGATTGATCAATCAAATTTGCCACAGAGGCCGGAGAGGCGCGGGATTGGCGGAAAAGTTTGAGAGCGAAGTTCTTCATGTTGCTCTGCGGCCTCCGTGCTCAGTGGCTCGTCTATTAACAAGGCAGGAACCTTATGGTGACACAGCGAAAACCGAAACCGAGCAAATACTTAACTATTCCCACGCGACCTGTGCAGGTCGATCGCGACCGCTCCGTGGCCGGTCTTCTCGAAAAAATGGAGGGCACCGGATTCGGCGGCCGGCAGTTGGCCGAGTCACATCGGATTTGGCTCGACATGCTCGGTGACAACACCACCATCACGATGGCGGCCTCCGGCGCGCTCATTCCCGCCGGCATGCGACGACTGCTGGCCTATGTGGTCAAGAACCGTTTCGTCGATGTGCTGGTGTTGTCGGGCTCGGTCATCTTTCATGATTTGCATGAGACGCTCGGGCGTCATCATTTTCAGGCCCACCCGAACATGACCGATGCAGAGCTCGAGGCTTCGCAGATCAATCGCATGTGGGACCTGCTGGCCAGTGAAGAGGAATACCACGAAGCCGAAGAATGGGTCGGCGGTTTCGCCAGCCAGCTCGATCAGACACGGCCTTACTCAACGCGTGAGTTTCTGCATCTGCTCGGCCGCGAATTGGCCGAGATTGCTTCGGAAGACGGCATTCTGACCGCTGCCTATAAATCACGCGTGCCCGTTTTTTGTCCGGGCATCAGTGATAGTGGCGTGGCCGTGGGCATCGCCGGTTCGCGCTTCGAAAAGAAGAATAACTTCCAGTTCGATATCGAGCAGGATGTTTTGGACATGGCCCAGATCGCTATTCGCGCGCGCGTCTCCGGCGTCATCTATATCGGCGGCGGCATCACCAAGAGCTTCATTCGTCAGACGGAAATGTCTGCGAACATCTTTCATCAGCAGGTCCACGGCCATAAGTACGCGATTCAATTCTCAGCCGACTCGCCGCATCCCGGCGGCCGGACCAGCGCGGTCTCATTCGACGAACCTTTGGTATATGGGAAGCTGAGCCGCAGCGCTTTGACCGCATACGTCAACTGCGACGCAACCATTGCGCTGCCCATCATCATCACGTCGCTGTCGCAGACTGCCGCCAAATACATGAAAGGCCGGCGCCGGCCGAACTTCACGTTTGGCGGGAGAGATTTGATCATCGACGTGCCGTAAGCATCGTCCGCAGGTTCACAGATTAATATCAGATCATTCCGCGTAATCTGCGGATTCATCTCCCTTGGCCTCACTCAAGCAAGTTCGCTAAACTCCGAGCATGTCCGAATCAGCCGCTCTGCCGATGAACTTCGGTGGTATCGCCGAAGAAGAGTTCTCCAGTTTCGAGAAGTCACGCATTTTAATTTGGCCCGTCTCGTACGAAGGAACGGTTTCCTACGGCGGCGGCACGGGTCGCGGCGCCATGGCGATCATCGACGCGTCGCGCAACATGGAACTTTATGATGACGAGACTGATGCCGAGATCTACAAGGTTGGCATTCACACCATCGACGAATCGCGGGCCGTGGATCCGCCCGAGCGAATGATGAACTCGCTTTACGATCGGGCGAAAGAATTAGTCGGCAGCGGAAAGTTCGTAACCATGATTGGCGGTGAGCATTCGGTCAGCGCCCCGGTTATTCGCGCGCACGCTGAGAAGTTCGACAACCTGTCGGTGCTTCAGATCGATGCGCACGCCGATTTGCGGGATACCTATGACGGCACGCCGCACTCGCACGCTTCGATCATGGCGCGCGTCGTCAAAGACATGCGCATCCCAGCGGTGCAGGTGGGTATTCGTTCGATCTCGGTTGACGAAGCGCGCGTGTTGGACCAATTGCCGACGCGAATCTTTTGGGCGAAGGACATCGTGGGACGAAACGATTGGTGGGAGGATGCTGTTGAGGGACTGACCGAGAATGTTTATCTCACGATCGATATCGACGGGCTCGATCCTTCGCTGGTGTCGGCGACGGGAACACCGGAACCCGGCGGCTTAGGCTGGTATGAAACGATTGGATTGATTCGCACGCTCGCGCGCAAACGCAACGTCGTCGGGATGGATCTCACCGAATATTCCTACGTCGAAGGGCAGAACGCTTCGGCGTTTCTGTGCGCGAAGTTGATCTACAAAACGCTGGGGTTTGTGTTTGAGGCTGAGACGGTGAAAGTCCGCGGGCAAAAGTATTGAAAATTGCAAAAATGCAAATTTCAAATTGTGACTCAGTTAGTCCCGATGTGATTTGCCAGTGGCAAATTTTGCAATTTGCATTTTGCAATTTGCAATGTTCTTCTGTGCAGCTCAGGAAAGCTTCTTCTTGTAAACTTCCTTCAATCCGGCCTGCGCTTGATCGTGCGCATCGTAAACATTGGGACGGGCCAGCACGGCGCGGTATTGGGTCATCGCATCGTTTCGTTTGCCGGCCAGATCCAAGGCCCGCGCCGCGTACAGGTGAGCCATCGTCGCCAATCCCTGCTGGGCGGCGGGAGCGTCGGCCGAGGCCATGAACTCCTTCGCCGCGCGTTCATATTCGCCGGCGGTCATCAAAGCCTCGCCATACTTGAAATGAATTAAATCAAAAAAGCGGGATGACGTGTCGCGCACGGTCTTGTCGTTGAGCAGCGCATCGAACGTGGTGAACGCTTCCTTCTCAGTTGCGGTGATGCCGGCGGTCTTATTGGTTTGACGATCGAGCGCTGCCTGTGACACGAGCGCATCCGCCGCTTCCAGTCGATACAGATAATTCCGTGGATATTTCGCCGCGAGTTCACGCGCGTAGGCGGCGGCTTCAGCGAATCGTTTCTCACGCGTATACAGCACGATCAGCAGCGTCTTGGCTTCGTCGTGGATCCAGTTTCCTTCTTTAGCCACCCGCTCAAGCGTCGCCAGTCCACGCTTCTTGGAACCACGAAAGCCCATCACGCCGGCCATCAACTTGACCGGCAATGGCAGTGAGCCGACGGTGTAATCATACAAACCAATCGTAATCTCGGCGTCGCGATAATTCGGATCGAGCTTGATCACTTCACGATGCTTATCCACCGCGTCTGAGCCGTCCTTTAGCGCCGCGAAATGCCGCCGCTCGACCGCTTCGGCGAACGACGCTTTCAAACCCTGGATCGCGCCCAGGAAATAAAGCGCTTCGACATCCTTCGGATCCTGTTTCAAGCGCGCTTCAGTCAACACCCGCGCCTGCCGCGTCAGCGCGCGAAACTCTTCGACGATCTTCGGATCGACCTTGTCGTCACTGGTCGAATAGAACGTGTCGTCGTCGCCATAAAGCGAAGATTGTAAGCGGCGAGTTTGATAGAGCGTCTCGGCCCAGAGCGTGTCAGCCAGGAACTGTGGGCCCGCGGGATAGTTGGGAAAAGCTGTCGCCATTTCCTTGAAGTTCTTGCGGGCCCCGTCGTAGTCCAAATTGAACAATGCTTCCGATCCGGCGATCCGCAGCTTTTCAAATTTTGCCCGCTCTGTTTCGCTCAACCACGGCTGCTGTGCCGAGGCGGACAGTGCCAGGCTGAACAAAAATAAGAGGGCGAAGACAAATAATCCAAGTCGTTTCATAACTCGCTGGTCCTGCTTAAATTACTCCAAAACTACCAGGAGACATAAATCGTTTTCGTTTCCGGCTGGCAGTCTAAACAGGCGCCGAAAAACTCTCGAGGTATTTCACCCCGCTGCCGGTGTTGAAAAGCACCACCGTCTCATTCGCTTCTACCAGCCCCTTGCTCATCAATTTCTTCAGCGCCGGCAGACAAGCCGCGCCTTCCGGGGCGCAGAAGACGCCTTCGGCGGCGCCAATTTCTTTCGTGGCAGCAATCAATTCTTCATCGGTCACCGAGACGGCCGTTCCGCCTGACGCGCGCAGTGCATCAATGATCAAAAAATCGCCGATCGCTTTCGGCACGCGCAGCCCGGAAGCGGTGGTGTGTGCGTTTTGAAATTCCTCAGCAAAGCGTTCTCCCTTTTCGAAGGCCCGCACGATTGGCGCGCAACCAGCCGCTTGCACCGTCACCATTCGCGGTCGCTTCGATCCAATCCAGCCCATCTGCTCCATTTCATCGAACGCTTTCCACATGCCAATCAATCCCGTGCCGCCGCCTGTCGGATAGAGGATCACGTCCGGCAATTGCCAGTCGAATTGTTCGGCCAACTCATAGCCCATCGTCTTCTTGCCCTCGATGCGATACGGCTCTTTGAGCGTCGATACGTCGAACCATCCTTCGGCTTCTTTGCGGCGGCCGACTTCGGCGCCACAGTCGGTGATCAGTCCGTCCATCAAAGTCACATACGCGCCCGTTTGTTCGCACTCGATCACGTTCGCGCGCGGCGTGTCCTTCGGCATGAAGATGTGCGCTTCCATGCCCGCGCGCGCTGCGTAAGCCGACAGCGCGCCCGCTGCGTTGCCCGCCGACGGCACGGCGACTTTCTTCACGCCCAACTCTTTCGCCATCGAAACCGCGGCGGTCATGCCCCGCGCTTTGAAGCTCTGCGTCGGATTCTGGCCCTCGTCTTTTATATACAGTTGGTCCATGCCGAGCTGTGACGCGAGTCGCGTCGCCGGCAAAAGCGGCGTGAAGCCCTCGCCGAAACTGACGATGTTCTCGTCATTCTCGACCGGCAATACTTCGCGATAACGCCACAAGTCGGGCCGGCGATCTTTCAGCGATTCCTTTGTCAAAGACCTCGCGGCGCTTTCAAAGTCGTAGCGCACCAGCAGCGGTTTGCCGCATTGAGTGCAGAGATTGTGCAAGCGTTGTGCCTCGTGCCGCTGGCCGCACGCGCCGCATTCGAGGTGAGTAACATTCATGGTTTCGGCCTTTCTTTTTGCAGGTTCGCAGGGCCAGACATCATAACTGGTCGAGGGTGATTGCGTCAGGTGGAGCCGGAATATTGCGGCATCAGAACAGTGAGCCGCAGTGACCGGATCGCCGATCCGGTGAAGGAATCCGTATCGATCCGGGTTTATTTCAGATTTGTCATTTGACATTTCTCATTCGCCATTTGAAGCTTGCTTAAATTCAAGCTGAGGAGAGACGAAATGCCGAATCGCATCGCGACCATTCAAACCAACAAAGGGACAATCAAATTTGAATTGCTCGAAGAGGACGCGCCGAAGACTACTGAAAACTTTCGCTTGCTGGCTGAGAAGGGTTATTACGACGGCGTGATTTTCCATCGCTGCATCAACGGCTTCATGATTCAGGGTGGCGACCCAACCGGAACCGGCCGCGGGGGCGCATCGGCGTGGGGCGGACGATTTGCCGACGAGATTGATTCGTCGTCAGAGGTTTATCAGCGTGGCTACAAAGCGGGAACCGTGGCCATGGCCAACGCGGGACCAAACACAAACGGTTCGCAGTTTTTTATTATGCACGTCGATTATCCGCTGCCGCCGAGCTACACGATCTTCGGACGCGTTACCGAAGGGCAGGACGTCGTAAACGCAATCGCTACCTCGAAGACTGATCCTGGCGATCGTCCCATGTCGGAAATCAAAATGGAGAAAGTTAGCGTCGAGTAGCCGGCATAATTAACGGCGTTAGTTTTGAATTGTAAGCTTTGAGTTTTGAATTTCGGCGGCGACGAATTGTTTGGCTGCGGCTACTGATTCGGACAACGATTGTCCCCTTGCCAAGCCGGCCGCAATCGCTGATGAGAGCATGCAGCCGGTCCCTCGCACCGGCCCTGCTTCGATCCATGGCCCACGAAAAACTGTGACCGCACCGTCTTCGTCGAGGACATCAATTGCTTCCGCTTTGTCTGATTCCTCTTCCAGGTGCCCACCTTTGATCAGCACTGCGCGCGCGCCTAGTTGTCTCAGGTTGGCAGCAGCGTCGCACATTCCGCGTTCATCAAAAGCGTCAACGCCTGACAAAGTCGCAGCTTCAGCGATGTTCGGTGTGATTATGCGAAGCAGCGGCAGCAGGTCGCGCTTCAGCAACGTCAGCGCCTCCGCCTCCATCAATTCATAATCCGAAGATGACTTCATCACCGGATCGAGTACCGGCGGCGGCAAACGTCTTTCTTCGATCATGGCCGCCACTTCGGAAACCAATTCAGCTGTAGGTAACATTCCAATTTTTACTGCGGCGACCTCCATCTCCTCGATGATCGGCATGACCTGAGCGCGCAGCGATTTCGCGGTTTCGTGAATGGCGCCGAAGACGCCTGCTGAATTCTGAAATGTTAACGAGGTGAGAGCGGCAGCCGGCCGGCACCCGAGCTGTACGATCGTTCGGATGTCAGCGACGATGCCGGCGCCGCCCGAAGGATCGAAACCGGCAATGGTCAGGACAACTGGCGGACGCGGTTTCACTTGAAAGTATGAAGACGGCGTTCAAATTCGGTGACGGTGGGCGGCTTCTGGCCATTGCGGGTCACCGCGCAACCTTCCGCCCGCAGATTGCGCGCCTGCGCATCGACGCCTCCCGGATACTTTGGATTCAGGCCGCCGTCGTCTTTGACTACGCGCCAATAAGGAGTCAGCCGCCGCTTGCCGTTGGTCCGATCTTCCTCAGCCGCCTCAGCCGCGATGCGGACGAAGATGCCGGTTGTCAGCGGACACGTGACGTTCGTCGCAAAATCTGACGCGAGCTTTCGCCGCAACTCGCTGCCGGTGATCAATTTTCCTTTCGGCACTTTGCGAATCAGTTCATCGACGAGCATTGGAGTCGGAATCAACATCGTCCCTTTTCCGAACCGAGACATCTTCGGTGGAATCTGAACGACCTTTGGCTCTTGCGGCTTCTCGAGTTTTTCGCGCCAGCGCGTGCGGCTGCTGAATTTGCTTTTCATCTGGTTGCATTCCCTCCAGCTTCGCTCATCGCCGTGACTACGCTACCGAAATGTTCCGTTTTGTCGAATAGGCTTATGCCGGCGATTCCGCCGGCCCCGGCGGCCACACAGTCTGCCGCATTCGCGACCGAGACGCCACCCAGTGCCAACACCGGAAAGCCGGCCGCCGCGCGCGCAACCCGCGATAATTCTTCCAGGCCGCTCGGCGCGCCGTACTGTAGTTTAGATTTCGTTTCGAAGACAGGGCCAAAGACTGCGAAGTCCGCGCCCTGATCGCACGCCGACACGACTTCAAGTAAGGAATGGGTGGACACTCCGATCAGAAAATTCTCGCCAAACGATTTTCTGATGATCGCAGCATCAAGCGATTGGGTCGTCAGATGAACCCCGTCCGCACCGGCGCCGGCAGCGACGTCAGCGCGATCGTTCACCAACAAACGCGTGTTTGTACCCGAAGTGAGTTTGGCGACCGCTGAAACCAATTCAAACAGCAGGCGCACCGGTAACTGCTTTTCCCGGATTTGGATCAGATCGATGCCGGCGGCTACCGCAGCCGAGACTTGATCGGAAAGTTGCGTGAATTCCGGAGAGTCGCGCGACGTGGCTTCAGTGGTCGCGCCGCGGGTAATCAGATAAAGGATCGGTTTTGACGGATTGAGCGGCATTTGCGACCGGCGCGTTATTCTGCGGCGAGCTTTCCACATAAGGGCGCCCTTCGTCCAGCGCGCGCACCGTGCGGCGGAAATTGAACAACTCCCAAACCGCCATGCCAATGTTCAGCAGGCCGATTCCCGAGACTGCGCCGCGTATCCAGCCCGAGGCAACAACTCGCTGCACGCCAAAACCGACGCGGTGTGAAGCCGCCAGCAGAAAATAATTGTTGCCCCAATCGCTCAGGCCCAAAAAGCCATGCGAAACCCACGGCAGAAAGGTCAGTACCACGCCGATTTCGAGGCAAAGGATAATGTAGAAGATGACGGTCAGTCGCGATGACATGCAGAAGATCCCGAGAAACAAAAATACCACAAAGCTGAATCTTTCTCAGCCTTGTGGTGCTGGCACAGACTTCAGTCTGTGACCAAATCGATAGAAAAACACAGACTGAAGTCTGTGCTACCGCTAAACCATGCGCGATTCCAGCGACTTCAAGCGTTCATTCACACCGCGATAGGAAACATTGACGCCGTATATTTCCGTGAAGAGATTTTTCGCCTCGTTCAAATCGCCGGCCTGTTCATGCGCCGCGGCGAGATCGAAACGCAGCGCCTGCCGCTCGTCGTCAGAAGTATTCGGCGCGTTCAATCCCTTATTGAACCACTTCACCGCGAGTCGCGGCACGCCTTTCTTCATAAAGCAGTGACCGATCAGATTGCAGCATTGCAGATAGCGCGCGGTGCCGTCGTCGGCAGACACCAGCCCGATGGCCATCTGAAATTCTTCGAGTGCCTCCTCGAATAAATCCATCTCCTGGTAAGCGAGACCAAGATTGTAGTGCGTCTCGAAATCGCCGTTGCTCTCGGCTTCGGCCGAAACACGATACTCCTCAAAGATTGCGGCCAGGCCGGCGTCAATCGGTGGACTACTCACGACCGACGGCTGTTCGGCCACCAGCTGACTCGGCTCAATGTTCTCCGGAATGAATGAAAAATCAGCAACCGGCTGCGCCGGCTCAGGTTCCGCAGGTGCTTCAAATTCAAACGCCGACATAGGAGCCCCGGCGCCCTGCGCGAGTTGTCGCCGCCGCGAATCGATGTCGGGGTGCTTCCCGAACTGGGTCTCTAATAGATTGAGCGTGTCGATAGCGATGTCCGCGTAGCCTTGCGCGATGTAGAAGTCGACACTCTCCAGTTCCTGCAGTCGCAACGTGGCTCGGCGATCGGCATCGTCACCGTTCCCGTTCGCAGCGGCTTCGGCCAATTCTTCAGACACCACAGTTTCGAACGTGAATCCGCGCTCAAGATCCAACTCGCCGCCGGCATCATCCGAAGCCGCAGTTGTTTGCGGTTCAGAATTCCATTCAAAAGTAGTTTCATCTGACGAGGAATTCTCTTCGTTAGAGATGGCAAACTCGCTGAAACCGAATCCGGTGCTTTCGTGTGCGCCTTCGCCCGGAGCTTCAAAGCTCGGTAATTCCTCAGCGGCGGCTTCGTCCACAGCGCCCCCGAGTTGTTGGAGTCTTTCCGCGTAAGCGGTGTCTTCCGGCGCCAGGCGGGTTAATTGCGTCAGTGCGTAACGTTCGTCGTCGGCCAAGCCTGCGGTTTCAGCAGCTTCGGCCATCCGGTCAAGCGCGCCCCGCAGATTTTCGACGTCTCGTTGCCACCAGTAAACGCGCACCAGCAATCGCAGCGCCTGCACATTGTCCGTATCGCGCGTGAGAAACTCATTTACCAACTCGAGCAGTTGCCGGTCTTCTCTCTCTGTTAGCATCTGCTCAGAGATGCGCGCGAGTATTCCCACGGCTGCGTCAATAGAGTCTGACGACAGATACAGACGAGCAACGTCGACGAATCGCAGATAAGCGGCAGAGTCTTTGGCTACCAGAACATCAATCGTCGCTTCCGCCTGTTGCGGATCCTCTGCCTGAATGTAAGCGTTCAGGAGTAACGAGAGCAGTTCCGTATCTTCGGGCCTCGCAGCAGAGACCTGAGCGATCTTTTCAGCCGCTTCGTCCGCAGTGCCGCGCGCTGTATGTGCAGACAGCAGACCATTCAAGGTGGGAATGTCGTCAGGCTGAAGGTCGAGCGATCTGCTGAACGCATCCAGCGCTTCATCGAGCGCGCCACGTGCGCAGAGGCTGTTCCCGGCTTCCGCGAACGCGGCTGCCGCCTCGGCATTCATTCCCTCGTTCAGATACCCTGCGGCGAGTTTCAGACGAACAGCGGTGTTTTGCGGATCGAGATCGGCAATCTTGGACAGGATGTCCAGGCCGGCCTGGGTATCGCCTGATTTCGCGTGAGCCTCAGCGACGACCAGATAATGCGCGCGCGCTTCGACAACTAGTTCCTGCTGCGCATAAAGGTTCGCCAGGCTGGTCGCGATTTCGATGTCGTTCGGTTTCAGGCGGTCGATCTTGCGGAACATTGCGATCGCCTTGAACGCGAACTCCTGCTCGCGGTAATGTTCGGCAATGCGACGAAAACAGGATATCGCGGCGGCAGGATTACCTGTCCGCACGTGAAGGTCGCCAAGAATGTTCAGCGTCGTGAAGTCGCTGGGATCATCCTCGACAATTTTGCAGTATTCCTTGATCGCCGCCGGAATCTTACCCATTTCCAGGTGCTTCTCGGCAGCGCGCAGAGTCTTTACCTTTTCGAAGGCCATTTGAGAATTCGCGGAATGAAATTTTGCGATGACGATTGCAATCGCCCAAGGAGGACCGTTGGGCGTATTTCGGTGCCGCCTCGGAGCAGAGCGGCACCTCTCAAACTAACACGCACCGCCCCGACTGTCAACGATGTTTTGCGATGACCAACTTCAGAAAATCGCAGAGAATTCGGCGGTTTTGGCTAGATTACGTCGGCAAAATTCTTGCGCGACCGGGCAAACCACCAATATCCGAACAAAAATAAAACCAAGGCGAAGGCGAGGAAATAAGCCAACCCTTGCCAGTCGGGACTGAGGCCGTCGAGGATGACGCGACGATAGTTGCGAACCAGAGGCGTGAATGGATTGAGGTTTATTGCCCGTCGGTAATTCTCGGGCACGAGCGATTCGGGATAGATGATCGGAGTCAGATACATCCAGGCCATCAAGACGAGGGCGACTCCCTGCACGATGTCACGCACGAACACGCCCAAGGCAGCGACCAGCCAGGCGGCGCCGAAGGTGGCGATGATTTGTGGGATCAGAATGAGCGGTAGAAAAATGATCGTAGCGTGGATCTCGTGTCGCAATACTGCCGCGGCAACGACCAGCACCAGCGTTCCAAACAATTGGTTGACGACGGCCGCAAGTGACAAAGACACGGGCAGAGTTTCGAGCGGAAAGAC
>Ga0207686_10000626_pt1 | contig 21965 bp, 14 predicted proteins | sample KBSM24metaG_FD_184396 | JGI IMG/M metagenome (GOLD analysis project Ga0207686, IMG submission 184396) | Miscanthus rhizosphere microbial communities from Kellogg Biological Station, Michigan, USA - KBS M2-4 metaG (SPAdes) (version 2) | ecosystem: Host-associated > Plants > Roots > Rhizosphere >...
TAGAAAAAAGGAAGGAAAAAAATCTTTTGCCGTTCTTATTGATCCGGACAAAGTGAATACTTCCATGCTTGATGAATTGATCGATCTGTCACTTGCTGCCAAAGTAGATTATTTTCTTGTTGGCGGTAGCCTGGTTATCAGCAATCATCTTGATGATGTTGTTCAATACATTAAAGCCAACTGCAAAATACCGGTTATACTTTTTCCGGGCAGCCCCAACCAGGTAAGCAAGTTTGCAGATGCTTTACTTTATCTCTCATTAATATCAGGAAGAAATGCCGAGTTATTGATCGGGCAACATGTGGTATCTGCTCCGTTTGTAAAAATGAGTGGATTGGAAATTATGCCAACAGGTTATATGGTTGTTGATGGCGGTGCCCCAACAACTGTTTCATATATCAGTAATGCTTCTCCAATTCCTTCTGACAAAAATGAAATTGCCATGTGCACAGCAATGGCTGGTGAAATGCTTGGTATGAAACTTATTTATATGGACAGCGGTAGTGGCGCCAAAAGAGCTATCAGCGAAGGCATGATCGAATCAGTTGCAAAAAATATTGAAGTGCCATTGATAGTTGGTGGTGGAATTACAAGTCCTGAAAAAGCTTATCTCAATTGCAAAGCCGGAGCCGATCTAATTGTAGTTGGTAATGCAATTGAAAAAGATGCTTCACTAATTAAGGAGATGGCGGCTGCTATACACAGTGTTCCAGTAAAAATTTAATTTTAGAATTTAGAATTAAGATTTCGGGTTTTATTAGTCACACACTAAATCTAAAATCTGCAATCCGAAATCTAAAATCATCTTAAATCCTCCACCTTCACTCTACTCGGAGTATCCTTACCAGCAATAATACTTCTTGAAGCCAATGCAATTGATTTAATTATCATCGTCATGTTTTCCATGTCGAGTGTTTCAATATGATCGCTTACTTTATGATAGTTGGGCTCACTGTCCATTTTTGAAGTAGAAATTGTATGTGCAGGAACTCCTAATCTTGCCAACGTTGCATTATCAGAACGATAAAAAAGATTTTGTGTGGTATATGGGTCAGGATAAAATGTAAAACCAGTTCCCTCCAAATTCTTTTGCAAAATGGCACCCATATCAGTTTTTTCATAACCGGTGATGTAGGCTGAGTTATTTCCCCATTTGCTGTCTGTTCCTATCATCTCTATATTAAACATCGCCATCACTTTTGCAGGGTCAAATTGTTTTGAAAAATATTGAGAACCAAATCCACCTACTTCTTCTGCAGCAAACGCTGCAAATACAATTGTTCTTTCGTTATTCCCCAATGCCTTAAAATATTTTGCAAGCATGATAACAGCAGTTGTTCCTGCTGCATCATCATTAGCGCCATTGTAAATTGAATCTCCTTCAACAGGCTTTCCAACACCTAAATGATCATAATGCCCGGAAAAGATCACATACTCGTCTTTTTTTGATTTGCCCGGCAAAACACCAACTACATTCATCAGCTTTTGCTCAGTTATCTCATGTACAGCTTCTATTTCATATTTCGCTGGATCTTTATCAGTCATCACAAACACAACTGACTTATCTGTTTTAAACATTGAATTCTTTAACCGTGTAAGGTTTCCAAAATTGCTTGCAAAACTTCTATCAACGAGTACTAAAAGATCTTTACCAGAACGAACCAATCTTCTCGCAATATTTTGTAATGTATCTCCGGCTTTTATAAAGACCTTTTCATATCCCGAAGCCTCGCTGATCTTTAATTGCGGAAAACAAGTAACAACAATTATATCTTTTACATCAAGTGCCTCACCATCAAAATTGCCAACAACAGAAATGAATTTTGGACGGATCATTGCAAACTCCTGTTTATAGCCATTATTACCACTCATGGTTTGCAATCCGGCTTTTTTAAATTCATCAGCTATAAAATCTGCCGCTTTATCCGCATAGGGAGTAAATGCTTTTCTGCCCATCATATCATCAGATGAAAGTGTTCTTTCAATCCTTTCCACTTCTTTAGCATTAATTATCTCATCTGTTTTCTGTGCAGAAACAAAAAAGGTTGTTGCAATGAACAACCCAAATAAAATAATATGCTTCATGTATAATGTTTCTTTCTTATTAAATCGAAAATCTGAAATCGTAAATCTAAAATTAATTACAGGCTCATCATCTCTTTAAACTTCACAGTCTGCCTGCGGCTCACTTCAATTTTTTCTCCTCCTTTTAATTCAAGTAATAAGCCGCCATTGAAGTAGGGTTCAATTTTGTCGATCATGCGAAGGTTCACAATATGTTTCCGGTTTGCACGGAAAAATGTTTTTTGATCAAGCCTTTCTTCCAATGCATTCAGTGATTTAAGGATAAGTGGTTTGTTGCCGCCAAAAAAAACTTTGGCATAGTTGCCAACGCTCTCAAACAATCTTATATCGGACAATTTTACAAACCAGCACCGTTCACCATCTTTTACAAATACCTGGTCGGCTTCCGTTAATATTGATTGGTTGAAATTTTCTGGTAGAATATGATTTTCTTTTGTTTCAGCAATATGCAGTTTTTGCATTGCATCAGCAAGACGCTTTGGCTCTATCGGTTTCAATAAATAATCCAGTGCATTTACTTCAAAGGCCTTTAATGCATATTCATCATAAGCAGTTGTAAAGATCACATGCGGTGCTCTTTCTAATTCGGCCAGCATATCAAAACCAGTTTTACCCGGCATTTGAATATCTAAAAAAACAAGATCAGGTTGAAGGGTATCGATCTTAGTGATCCCTTCATCAGCATTGGCAGCTTCATCCACTACTTCCACTTCAGGAAAATCCTGTAATAATTTTCTCAATTCAGTTCTGGCGAGTCTTTCGTCGTCTATAATTATTGCTCTCATGTAGGATGATTTAAATAGTCATTTGTACCGGAAGCATTACTCTTGCTTCTACAATTTCAGTAGTTAATTGCTTTAGGCTGAATCTTGCTTTTTCACCGTATAGAAGACTTAATCTGTTCAACGTACTTGGCAAACCAAAACCATCTCCTTTAGCCGTTCCATTCACCAACTTACCGGTGTTTTGAACAGCGAGTTCATGGTAACTATCTTTAAAATCAGAAACGATCCTGATCTTTCCGCCGGTAATTTGTTTGCTGATACCATGTTTAATAGCATTCTCAACCAGGGTTTGTAACATCATTGGAGGCACAGGCTGATCCAATGTATCTTCATCGATCTCATACTCTACACGAAGACGATCTTCGAATCGCATATTTTCCAAGGCCAGGTAATCCTTTACAATATTCAATTCTTTTTCCAATGAAACAGATTCAAGTTTATCTGTTTGCATACTACTGCGCAAAATATTACTTAACTCGGTGATCGCATTTCTCGCCCTGTTTGGATCTTCATCGATCAACGCACGGATGCCATTCAATGAATTAAAAATAAAATGAGGATTGATATGTGCTTTGATCGTTTTTAATTCAAGTTCTTTAACCAATGCTTCCAGTTTCAGTGTATCCAATTGCTGCTTCTGGCTCTTGGTTATAAAATGATACATGAAATAAATAAGATTCCAGATAAAATAGAGTATGAACATAGGAACGGTCTCATACATTACTAAAAGAAAAAAATTACTCTGAACCCCTTTTTCGTTTTTTGATAACAGGTCAAATTGTGTTAATAATAAAGTTTCCACAACTGAAGCGCCGAATGCAAATACAAGAGTGACCAGAATGAAAATGATTAGCTGATATTCAAGTCTTTTTTGTAGCAGGTCAAACCCGATAATAATATAACGCATCAGGTGAGTAAACAGGAACCCAATGGAAGTAAAAATGAGCAACCTGAAATAAAATTTCTGTTGCTCTTCTGTTGATCCCATTTTATCAAAAGAGTATGCAAAAAAGATATTAATAAGGGCAAATAAACCCCAACCACACAGCTGTGAGAGCCAATACCTCCTATTTCTTGACATAGCGGCCATAAATATAAGTTCAAAATTAAAAGTTTCACCCGCCTTACGCATCCTCTTTTGATTAGTGGTAAATAACACAGCTAAATGGAAAGATGCACAGGGGTAAAACAATTTTATGACAGTTTTGTTAAAATACAGAATAAAGTTTTAAAACAATTAATTTTGTCATCGTAAAAACAACACATGCAGATCACAGCAGGACCGCTTTTGCAAACCATTAATTCCCCGGAAGATCTTAAAAAACTGTCCCGTGAAAAACTTCACCAGGTTTGCGATGAGCTTCGTCAATATATCATCGATGTTGTTAGCGTTCACGGTGGACATTTTGGCGCTAGTCTTGGCGTAGTTGAACTGACTGTAGCACTCCATTATATATATAATACGCCTTACGATCAGCTTGTGTGGGACGTTGGTCATCAAGCTTATGGACATAAAATTCTTACTGGCCGTCGTGATAATTTTCCAACGAACAGAAAATATAATGGCTTAAGCGGTTTCCCCAAAAGAAGCGAAAGCGAGTATGATACATTTGGTGTTGGCCATTCTTCTACCTCTATATCTGCCGCATTAGGAATGGCAATGGCTGCAAAATATAAAGGAGAAAAAGACAGGAAGGCTGTTGCAATTATCGGAGATGGCGCCATGACCGCTGGACTTGCATTTGAAGGGTTGAATCATGCCGGCGTGGCCGATGCTGATTTATTGATCGTGCTCAATGACAATTGTATGAGCATCGATCCAAACGTAGGGGCACTCAAAGAATACTTGACTGATATCACTACTTCTCCAACTTACAATAAACTGCGTGATGAGGTTTGGAACATACTCGGCAAACTGCCAGTTGGGAAAAAGTTTTCAAGAGATATGGCTTCAAAACTTGAAGCCGGGATGAAAGGAATGGTGAGCAAAAGCAGCAATCTTTTTGAAGCATTGAATCTTCGCTATTTCGGACCAATCGATGGACATAATATAACAAAGCTGGTAGACACATTAAAAGATCTCAAAAATATTCCCGGCCCAAAACTATTACACATAGTTACCGTAAAAGGAAAAGGATATGATTTAGCAGAGAAAGATCAAACCAAGTGGCATGCTCCCGGTTTGTTTGATAAAGTAACTGGCGAAATACATAAAAAGAAATTTGATCTGCCGCAACCACCAAAATACCAGGATGTATTTGGTTACACGATCATTGAGTTGGCAGAAAAGAATGAAAAGATCTTTGGTATCACTCCTGCAATGCCTTCCGGTTCTTCTTTAAAATATATGATGGAAAAAATGCCGCATCGTGCATTTGATGTTGGCATTGCTGAACAACATGCTGTAACTCTTAGTGCAGGTATGGCTACGCAAGGCATGAAAGTCTTCTGCAATATTTATTCTTCTTTTATGCAGAGAGCTTATGACCAGGTAGTACATGATACGGCAATTCAAAAATTGCCAGTGATATTTTGCTTAGACAGAGCAGGGTTAGTTGGCGATGACGGTCCGACACATCATGGTTCTTATGATATCGCTTATATGCGTTGCATTCCAAATATGATCGTCAGCGCACCGATGAATGAAAGTGAATTGAGAAACTTGATGTACACTGCACAATTGGAATCAACAAAAAATCCATTTGTGATCCGTTATCCAAGAGGTGAAGGTGTAATGCCTGAATGGAAAACAGAAATGAAAGAAATCAAGATCGGTACCGGTAGAAAATTAAAAGATGGAAACGACATCGCAATTCTTTCACTGGGCCATCCCGGAAATTTTGCAGCCGCAGCAATAAGAGATCTGAAAAATGATGGTTTGAATCCTGCACACTATGATATGCGTTTTGCAAAACCATTGGATGAAGTAATGCTGCATGAAGTTTTTGGCAAATTCGAAAAAATAATTACTGTTGAAGATGGAACTGTAGTTGGTGGATTTGGTTCGGCAGTTCTTGAATTCATGAATGAACACAATTACAAAGCAGAAATAAAAATTCTCGGTATCCCTGATCGTCTTGTAGAACACGGCACACCTAAAGAACTTCATCATGAATGTGGTTATGATGCACCAGCTATTAAAGAAGCTGTGCTTGAAATGTTGAAGGGAAAAGTATCAGTAAATCAATTGCTGGGCTAATTTTTTATAAATCCATTTTCATCGCCTTGATCACTGCCTCACTAGCCGACATAACGCCTAATTTTTTGTAGATATGTTTTACATGTGTTCTTACCGTTTCATAAGAACTGTTGGTGAATTGAGCTATCTCTTTTAAATGTTGGGCTTCTTTCATTAAATGTAAAATTTCTTTTTCTTTTACTGTTAAACCATAATCGGTTTCATCTCTTTCTACTTTCCCCGGCGTCTTTATTTGCTGGATCAGTTTTTTTATCAGTAAATTTTTCCCATCTGTTTTATGATGAAGCAATTGATTTGTCTTTTCAATCACTTCTTCAGGACCATTACCGGGATCAACTATATCATCAGCCCCTGCATACAGAGCTTCAATTACTTTATCAAACTCCGGGTTGGTTGCAATTAATAATACAGGAAAAGAAAACCCGATCGAGTTTTCTGAAATTCTTTCAAATAGTTCTGGCTCTGTTAAAACAAGATCAACTTGTCCAGCAACCGTTTTCAATTGTTGCGGATCCTGCAGGCAATAAGTTTTCAAGTCTGTTCCCAATTGCAGCGTCCATGCCAGTGCTTCAGCAAGCAAAGTATTCCGGTGTAATATGTAAATAGTATTACTCATTAGAAATAACCGGTGAGTTTTGCTTCATCAATTACATCTTCAAGACTATTGCCCAGTTCAATTTTATTATCACTCACCCATGCTTTAGCTACTGTTCTTAATTTTTCTGTTAACGAACCAGGCAGTCTTTTCGATCTTGGATGCAATACTTTAAATGCAAGTTGACCCGCTTCATTAAATTCTTTTTTTTGTAATAAACAATTCATCAAAGGAAAGGCATAACTATAGCTTAACGCAATTGCCGACCAGTCATTGGCGGCTTTTCTTGCATAATCTTCCGCATAAATCCAGTTCTTTCGCTTTGCATTAACCCATGCCAGATTAGCATACGAATAAGGAACATATGCAAAATTGAATGTTTGTTTTGCTTTCTCCAGCGTCAGCAATGCCCATTGTTCTGTCATCGGAATATTGTTCTGCATCCGGTAACTCACGGCAGTATAATTGTAGGCCATCAGCAGTGCATGAAAATTCTTTCCATCCAGCAATTCAATGCCTTTTGAAAAATGTTCTCTCGCCAATATGAATTCTTCATTGAATAAATAAAAAAATCCGCCAAGGCACTGGGTGTAAGCATGGTGGTATTTATCCTTCAACTGGCTGGTGAGTTGAAGTTGCAATTCAAGATGAGTAAATGCTTCTTCCGGAAATTGATACCAACGGTATTTGGCATATATCGACAAACTGATCGCATGCAGAAGATTGCTGCGTAATTCTATATCAGTTATATCGGGCAAAACTGTTTTTATTTCTTTCACAATTGCTTCCAGCTTTTCAAACTTTAGCTGGAAATAGCAAGATTGAGCCATATAGTGCAGAATTTGCACATATTCTTCCTTCCCTTCCTTATCTATCATTGGTAATTGGCTAACCAAAGCAGCTGCGCATTCAGCAGCCTCAGCAGTACCAATATAGTCCCGTTGACTAAGAAAGGAAAAAGCGATCTTTCGCCAACACCTGGCCTGTGTTAAGATATCATCTGTAGAAGATATTATTTTCCGGAAATATTGTCTTGATTCATGATGCATTCCCACCTTGTCCAACAGATCAGCAAAAGGTTCGATGGCAATAAACCCTTTTTCATCCCCTTCTGATAAAACCTTTTGCTGCGATTGGATGATGAGCTCCTGGTCTTCGGGTGATAAATGCTTTATATCCGGTAGTTCCATACATTGAAGTAAGGGATTTCTATTGATTTTTACAACCCTACCCCAATTGAGGTATTGGTAAGGCCTTGCTATTAGTACTATTTTTATATTGCAGGTCTTCGTAAGTGTTTACAGAAAGGATATGAACCAGATGTTTTATTAGCTAATAATCCATCGATGCTCGTCCATACATTGCAATACTCATCGAAGCTTGTGTTCGGTATTTCTAAATTTAATTTTAAACAACCAAAACAAATATTTATGATACTCGTAGCAGGTTCAACAGGATTGCTCGGCAGTGAGATCTGCCGCCAGCTTACAGCTCAACAAAAAAAGGTAAGAGCATTAGTAAGAAAAACTTCAGCTCCAGAAAAGATCGATGCATTAAAGCAAATGGGATGCTCATTAGTTGAAGGCGATTTTAAAGATAGATCTTCATTGCTGAATGCATGTAAAGGTTGTGATATCGTGATCTCCACTGTCTCTTCCACCTTATCAAGACAAGAAGGAGATAATATACAAACGGTGGATCATGATGGCAATCTTAACTTGATAGCTTCTGCAAAAGAAGCAGGAGTAAAACAATTTATTTTTATTTCATTCCGTCATCAACATGCGATGGATAACCCGCTTACGCAAGCCAAGCAAACTGCAGAACGGGCAATCAAAAGCAGCGGCATGAAGTATACCATTCTCCAGGCATCTATTTTTATGGAAGTATGGCTAGGCCCTGCATTAGGATTTAACTATGATGAACATACTGCTCAGATACCTGGTGATGGAAGTAAACCGATAAGCTATGTTTCTTATAAAGATGTTGCCGCATTTGCTGCTGCAAGTGTTGACAATCCGGTTGCTGAAAACCAGGTGTTGGAAATAGGCGGACCCGAGCCTGTTAGCCCGGCTCAGGTTGTAAAAGAATTTGAAAACAATAGTGGCCATACATTTACTGTCAATTACATCCCTGTTGCCGCGTTGGAGCAACAAATAAAAGAAGCAACTGATCCATTACAAAAAGTTTTTGCAGGTCTCATGATCTTTTATGCAAATGGCGATGCGATGGATATGAAACCGGTACTTGAAAAAATTCCAGTGAAGCTGCATTCAGTACAGGATTATGCAAATGCTGTGTTGCATAAAGAAGCTGTGATCATATAGACAAGTGTAATTCACTTTATAGCTTTCTAAATCATAAAGACGTTTTAATCGTTGTGAGGTTTATTATTTTAAATTATATTGATAAGCCTTCTGTATAGTAAACCTATCCCACCTTATTCCAATTGAAACTTCCTGTTATTTCTGTTTAGTAGCCATGTCTATTGTTATCCACTCCAACAGGTAAATGAAAATTTGTTGGATATGATGTACAACTGTAGTATTTCAACAAGCAGTTTGAACTTAAAAATATATAATATGATGAATAAGATACTCCTGCATCTTCAGCGGCAATACACTTGCATGATGATCCTTGTAATTTTCGCTGTTACATCACTCGGTCACATACATGCACAATCTCAATTCAGTACTGCCAAGCCGATAATCAAGGAATACAAGATCAGCTCTCGTGTTTTGAATGAAGAAAGAAAAATAACCATTTACAAACCACCAGTGCTCCCGGCTTATGTCAACGCTGTATCGCCTGTCATCTATACACTGGATGGTGAATACCACGCTTATTATATCGTCACGCTTATTAATTATGTCAGTGAACGTTTTGTAACGATGCCACCGATAACTGTTGTAGGCATTGAAAATACCTCCAATGGCCGGACTGGCCGGGACAGAGACATGACGCCTTTGATAGCAAAAGACAGCTCTGTTTATAAAACCAGCGGCGGCGCTGAGAAATTTTTACAATTTATTCGTGAAGAAGTATTTCCCCTGGTGGAGAAAGACCATAAAAAAACTCCCTATCGTGTTTTGGTAGGTCATTCCCTGGCTGGTTTTCTGACGATGCATTGCTTCCTCCAACATCCTGAAATGTTTAATGCATACCTGGCGAGCAGCCCTGCCATGCACTTAGATAATAGTACTTATTTAAAAATTGCTGAAGAAAAAATAAACAACTCAACTGAACGAAACAACAGGTTATTCTTTAATGTAGCTCATGAGAACGTCCCCTATTTAAGAAATGCTAAACGAATTGATTCCTTATTACAAGCAAAAAAGCTGAAAGGATTGTCATTCCAGTTTCAATACTATCCTAAAGAAACACACGGAACAGTATACATGAAATCTTTCTATGACGGGCTTCACTATATTTTTCAAATGGATCCACCGGGTGCCGGTATGCAACTCAACGACATTAAATGGGAATTGTTTGAAAAACACTACAAGGATCTTTCAGAAATCTTTGGCTACTCCATGAAACCTGAAGAAAGTGCTATTAATAATTACGGATACCAGTTTCTACAAGTCGAAAAAAATATTGACAAAGCACTTGAGTTTTTCAAAAAAAATGTTGAGAATTATCCGCAATCCGCAAATGTGTATGACAGCTATGCTGAAGCTTTGCTTGCAAAAGGAGATAAGAAAAATGCAATGCTTAATTATGAAAAAGCTTTTCAATTGGATCCGACCAATACAGCGGCAAGGGATATAGTGAATAAACTGAAAAGTGGGAAGTAGCTAAAATTATAAATCAACAAATATGACTGCCAACTTACAAATTACCAATACCAATCAGCGAATCGATATTCTGGATATACTGCGTGGATTTGCATTATTTGGAATGATCATAGCTCATTTAGCTGGTGATAGTGTTACAACGAAAGCAGATATTGTAACTGATAAGATCATTACACTATTTGTATATGAGCGTTTCCATACCATTTTTGCCATTCTTTTTGGCGCCGGATTCGCAATTCAATTTGCCAGGGCTAATGCTAACGATGAAAGATTTGTTCCCCGTTACCTGCGTCGTCTTTTGGCACTTTTTTGCTTTGGTCTTATTGCCGAAATCGGCTTAGGTAATCCAATACTTGTTGATTATTCTTTATGTGGTTTGTTACTGCTGGTAGTTAGAAAATGGTCAACGAAAGCACTTATCATCATAATGTTGATCAGTATTTTTTCAAGCCAATTGGGTAACGTTGCTTCAAATGTTATTTATGTGGCACAACATGGTGTTGAAAAGCTAAAAGAACAGTATAAGAAAAGAATAAAATTATCAAACCAACGAATGGAGCAGCAAAAGATAGCAGCAACCACAACTGATTATTTAACCGCAGCCTCTATCCGGTTAAAAAACCATTTAGATAAATATACCCGGCCATTGGCATTACTGACTAACATTATGTGGAATGATTTTGTTTTTTTCCTGATAGGTTTTCTCGCAATGCGATTAAAAATATTTGAATACCCTCTTAAAAACCTGCGATTGATCCTATACTTAATGGGATTTGGAATTATTTGCTGGGCAATTCATAATTGGATACTGCCATCACTTATTCCAATCGGTCATCAATATATATATCCAAATATTTCACTTGTTAAATATACTTTCAACAACATTATGAGATGGGCAATATTTCGTGACACCTGGCTGTCGTTTACCTATATCGGGGCAATTCTGTTACTGACCGCTTATAACCCGACATGGATAAAACGATTGAAATTTTTTGGGGTTGCAGGCAGAATGGCTCTAACCAACTTTATGCTACAATTAACCATTGCAAGTCTGTTGACATACAATTACGCATTTGCAGTACTTCCTTTTCCTCAACGTTATGTTCCTCTCTTATCGTTATTACTATTTGTAATACTTGTACTGTTTAGCCGCTGGTGGCTCACCCGCTTTCAATTTGGACCATTCGAATGGATATGGAGATCGTTCACCTATTGGAAATGGCAACCGATGAAGAAGAAAGAAACAATTCAAACGACAGAAGCTATTGCATAAGCCTAAACTAACAAATATGACGATCACTTTCCTACCAACAGATCAATTACAACAATCTCAAAAATGGACAAATGTGCAAAAGATTCTATTTCGTTTTTTCTTTGTCTATTTCGTTTTGTATTGCTTTCCTTTTCCAATTGTTTCATTTCAGTTTACGCAACCAATAACGTATCCCTATATGACATTCATGGAATGGCTCGTTCCGAAAGTTGGTATGCTGTTTTTTAATTGGCAGATAGAGAATTCGAGATTTGCATTCAGATTAGCGGATTCAGCATTTGGCGTTGTTTATCTTTTTATCAACTTTATTCTTGCCTTATTGATAACACTGTTATGGAGTATTGCAGATAAGCGCCGCAAGAATTATGAAAAGCTGAATAGGTGGTTTTTGCTTTATATCCGTTATTACCTCGCTTTTACGATGCTTGATTATGGAATGACAAAAGTATTCCCACTCCAGGGAGGATTCATAACAGCATCTGTGCTGGAAAAGCCTTTTGGGATGATGGACCCTACTGAATTACAGTGGAAATTTCTTGCTTATTCAAGTGCTTATAAAATATTCACCGGACTTGGAGAGTTGATTGGAGCATTATTGATACTGTGGCGCCGTACCGCAACACTCGGTGCTATGATACTGCTGGCTGTATTAAGCATAGTGGTGATGTTGAATTTTTGTTTCGGTATCGGAGTAAAAATTTCCTCATTACATTACCTTTTTATCGCATTTATTATTATTTGGAATGACAGGAAGAGATTGTTGAACCTGTTCGTACTGAATAAATCGGTGGCTCCTTTAGTTTATACGCCGCTGATGCGTTCTTTTTTCTGGAGTAGATTTTTTTCAGTGTTCCTTATATTACTGGTGGTTTGCAGATTGTATCAATTGACTGAACGGAATAATGCGAATTGGAAACGGGTGTCCAATTTTTCACAAAAGCCTCTGTACGGAACATATACCACTGAATATTTTATTCGTGGCATTGATACAATTCCTGCATTACAAACAGATAGTCTTCGCTGGAAAAAAATCACAATTGAAACCATCTGGGAGCCTCGTGTTTATATCCATCTTTCCACTGAATTGGTAATAAGGAGTGGAGTCCAAATTGATACAGTGCAGAAAACAATTCAGTTTGAAATACAAAAGGATAGCTTAAAACTGAACTGGTCACGTCCTGACTCCAATCACTTTTTCTTTTCCGGCAAATGGAAAGGCGATTCGATACAGGTGATGATGAAAAAGTATAATCTGAATAATTATCCGTTGCACCGGGAAAAGTTTCAATGGATATTTGATTAGACTTATTGGAAATGGTAACCGATGAAGAAGAAAGAGGTAAACTCGTTAATTGAAGTAACTAGATAAACTGTCTTATAAAAACTATTTTCTCAATGAATTTTGCTCAATTATTGTTGGTGTGATCCTTTTTTTAAATTATTTTGATGCGCTTTTTGTATAGCAACTCCATTCTACCTTATTCACAATTTAGACTTCTGACGATTTCTGCTTAGTAGCATCAAATATTTAATCAACTTATGCAATCAACTGCCGTTCCCTTAGTATGGACTTCCCTACAAAAAATTCTTTTTCGCTTTGTCGCCTGCTTTTTTGTTTTATGGATCTTTCCGGTCCATTTTGTAGATAGCTTGGTTTCATCACTACCAGAAAACAAACCAGCTTTTCTTGATACCATATCTGATCTTGCAATTGGAAAAGTAAATGATCTTTATACAAGTTCATTCAATGCGCTGTTGAGCATGATCCCGCAAGTAAAGAGTTTATTTCCTTCCGACGTAAATTCTTATTCTGAATGGCCTTCCTACTCTTTTCTATTAATGATCGTTTTCAGCTCTCTTATCGCTTGTTTAATTTGGACAGCAATTGACCGTAAACGAAAAAGCTATAATCAGGCTTATTATTGGCTGCAAATTTTTGTACGTTATTTTCTGGCTATTACCATGCTGGTATATGGATTCAGTAAAATTTTTTGCTGGCAAATGTCTTTCCCTTTCCCTTCTAACCTTGTAACAATGATGGGTGATTACTGGCCGCAAAAACTAGCCTGGAATTATATGGGATATTCAAAACCTTTTCAAATTTTTTGTGGGTTTGGTGAGGTGACAGGCGGTATGCTTCTTTTCTGGAGAAGAACAACACTATTGGGCGCCCTGATATTGATCCCTATAATAACCGTGGTGTTCATGATGAACTTATGTTTTGATATTATTGTAAAAACAGAATCTTTTGCTTACCTGCTGATGAGCATCTTCCTGCTGCTACCTTATCGTAAACAACTTTTTAATCTTTTTATTAAAAACAATTCATCCAACCCTGTTTATTATCCTCCTGCAATTAAAAATCCATTGCTCAAAAAGACTTTGATCCTTTTGAAATACAGTTTCATTGTTCTCATCATACTTTCCAATATTTTTTTGAATAAGCAGAACATATCAAAATATAGAAACACGGATAAGAAACCACCCATTTACGGAATTTACAACACCGAGCATTTTGTTCGGAATCGGGATACCATCCCATTGCTGATAACGGATACCAGCATATGGAAGCAAATGATCTTCGATGAATATGGTGTTACGATCAAAAAGATGAATGATACCTGCAGGGTTTATACGAGAAGAATTGACACCATTACTCACACATTAAAGATCCAGCCTTATAGTTGGACCTATCATGATCGTGATACACTACACAAAAGCGAATGGCACTATGAGCAAAAAGACGAATGGCTATCATTAAATGGAAAGTACAACGGGGATTCTGTCCAGGTATTACTGAAATGGTATGATCATAAAAAAATGCGATTGCCATCCTGGGGTTTTCGATGGATAACAAGATGATAAAGAAAGCCAAACCAAGAATGTCAATAAATTTGATAGCGATGCACTAGCCATTTAAAAAGCTGGGCTTGAATTGATGAAGGGTACAATTGCTATCATTTATCACTGACTTCTTTTTATCTCTTCTAAATAGTATTTCTGAATTTTATTCAAGCTGATTTATTATTTAAATTTCTATTAACAACATGGATCATGGAATCACGAACTTTCTTAATCTTAGTTTTACTCGTGCTGTTGGATATAAAAGGCAATAGAACCACTTTAAAATTTTTACCAACTTAGATAAGATATTCTTAATTTCAAATTATGAGCCACCACCTCACGTTATTCCTATGCCTTATAGGCATTGCTTTGTCTGCATTTACCCAAAATAAATTAGCGCTACTGGTAGCTGTTGGTAAATATCCTGATACCAGTAATTTGAGACCCATTGCCTCTGTCAATGACTTAAAATATATTAAGGCTGCTGCCGTCAAAGCAGAAGAAAACTGGATAGTGACTGTTCATTTTACTATTAAAAAAGGAAATTGATAAATCTCAGGCAAACGATAGCGCTATTTGTTCTGCTTCTTTGTGGGTGGGTGGCCAGAGGACAGGATACTGCAAAGTTGGAAACCAGGCAAGTCTATCTGCCTATTACCAAAATACAAGTTTTTAATAATTCGCCGGATTCGGTACTTATTTATTATGGATATAGTAAACAAATTCCTACGAATAAATTTCAGCCAATCCGTGCAATGCATTCATATATGGAAACTGCGAATAATGATACTACTCCAAAAAGAATGTATAAAGAAGCAGGTGCAGGTTTTATTATAAAAAATGACACCCTGACAATGGGTTTCATTAAACTATATAATAAACAAGATAGCCTTAAAACTTGGGCTGATTTCATATCACTAGATCTACCTGTTCCTGTTCTCGAATACCGAAGTATTTTTTCTACCCTGGCATATAATGCAATAAATTTTACTGATCTTGATTCACGTCTTTTATATTCTCAGCCCCAAATTATTTTTCATGACAGTAAAAAACTGGAAGATTCTATTTACAGTAATATCCTCGCCGATCTGAAAAACAGCTATGAAAAATCTAAAGACCGTAAAGACTTATTACCTGTATGGTATAAGAAAATCGCCGAAGGAAGATTTAAAGATAAAACACCATTGGAAGTAATAAGGGATGTAAACAGAAAGGAACTGGAATCTTTTTTAATGTATGTTGCTTCCTACCCGGTGGGGTATACTTCGACCCTTTATAAGTTTGCCGACGTTTTTGCTACATGGGCCCTCTATAATAGTCCTTATAGTTATATAGAAATAAAAAAGACTCTTTTCCCTGTATATAAAAACAAGGAAACTTTCCGGCAGCTCTTACCCATTTACAAACGAGATATTTTGAAGGAAAGCACAGTGAAAACAATGGAGAACGATGTGATCGCCTTAGCAAATGCCTTGCAATACCAACAAGCGGAAGAGCTGGCTGACTTTACTATCGTACTTGCCCTGGAGGCCGGCGATATAGAGGGACTGCCCTGGGCATATATTGCCATGGCGCAGGTAAAACAAGACCAGTCAAAATTTGCCGAAGCTATTGCTTACTGCGACAAAGCGATAGCAACCGGTTTGAAGTCGGATGATAAAGAAGTGGAAATACAGGCTTCTGTTAAGAAAGGATTTTGCCTTTATGCAATGGCCCGGTATAATGAAGCAGATACTTTTCTTGTAAGTGTTTTAAAGAAACTTAAAATATATAAACCAGGTATTCCTGAAAATTTATATAATAATTATAACGGCAAAGTCTATGAATATCGTGCCATGATTCATAAAATTTCAGGTAATTATCTCCTGTCAATGACGTATCTCGATTCTGCGATTACTTTCAATAAAATAGGGAATACATTAGATGCCCAATTAAAAAATGCCGATAATTATAAATTCAAAGGAGAGATCCTCAACGGGCAGGGCAAACCGGCTGATGCGTTGGAGGCATTTAACGGTGCTGTGGAAATTTACTGGAACAATATTGAAATGGTGAAATGGGCCAATGCTCTTAATGAAGTTGCCAATTGCAGATTTAAACTAGGTGATTATGAGCGGAGCATTGAAGATGCCCGCAAAGCCGCTGCTAAACTTATTCAAAGGAAAGATACAGCTAATGCAGGCTATTCGTATGCTATCATAGGTCAATCGTTCTGGAACATGGGAAAATATGATTCAGCAGTGATCTCACATAAGCAAGCAATTGAATACAGGAAAAAAGGAAATGATACATCAAACATAGCCTGGTCCTGGAAGCAGATAGCAGAATTATATGGCCTATCCGGTCAGAAAAAATCAGCATTGAATTCTTACGATTCATCTGCCTTTTATTATAGGTCCATCCGGGACAGTGCAGGACTTGGTGAAGTATATAATATGAAAGGAAATGTTTATCTCAATGACGAAAGTTATAAGCGTGCAATAGAACTATTTGAAAAAGCAAAAGGGATCAACAGCAAGACAACCGTAGATGGATTATTTAACCTGGGAAATGCCTGGAATAGCATAGATACAACAAAATCCAGGTACTATTTTCAGGAATGCCGGAAATTAAGTATCACTACCGGTAATACCAGCCAGCAGTTTTATGCAGCGTTAAACCTTGCACAACTGGATTATAAAAACGGGAATTATTTGTCAGGGAAAAAATATCACGACGAGTGCACAACACTGAGCCAGGAAATAAAGACAGAAGAATGTAAAGCTCACTGCGTTGCCTTGATCGGATATTATTTCGAAACGAATACTATGTTGGATAGTGCACTGCTTTATTACGACAGTTCAGCAACGATCTTTAGCAGGGTAAACAAAAGCCAGGAGGTTAGTAAACTACTTAGTGCTTCAACGGTTCTTATTTCAAAAGGGGATTTTTCCAAAGCTGAAGATGTCATATTAAGAGCTATGAAAATTGCCGATACTGCTAAGATACCATTGACTCTTGGTGAGGCATTAGCTACATCCACATTTTTATATGGACGTACCGGTGAGTTTTCCAAAGGTCTTGCAAACAGCGACAGGGCTGATTCCATATTTAATGAATCCGGATTTAATATCCGTTTGGCAAACGCTTATATATCGAGAGGCGCACTCTTTAGCAGTATGGGTGAATATAAGAAGGCTATTCTTACTTACCTGGTTGCGGATAGCATTTTTAAAAGTGAATTGGTTAAAGAATCAAGATCTACTGTTTACAATAATATCGGGGTAGTGTATGCAGGACAAAAAAATTATGCTTCAGCACTTAAAAATTTTGACATCTCCTTAAATATGTTGCCAAAAGGTGTGGTAAATGAAAGTTACTTGCTTACTCAGGGTAACCGGGCAGAATGCCTGCATTATTTAAATAGATCGAAAGAAGCAGAAACATTGTTGCTCAAAGTTCTGCCGCAGGCGACGAAACTAAATTTGAATCGCATTGCATCGGGAATAGCGATCACTATGGGAGATGTATATCTTGCCCAAAAGAAATTTGAAGAAGCGAAGAACTTATACACCAACGCATTGAATTATGCATTAGCAAGCAGGGAAAGAGAAAAGGTCATAGAAACATTAACAGGACTCGGAAGGATCAATAATCAAACAAAAAAAATTGACGATGCAGAAAAAATTTTCCGACAGGCTGTTAGTGTTGTTGAAGAAATGAATGGTGGAACGGGTTGGGAATGTTATTACGAACTGGGGCTAATTTATTTCAACCGTTCTAAATTCGACAGTACTGCTAATTACTTCAAAAAAGCTGTTGACTTACTTGATAAAAGCATGGAGAATCTTTTTGGCGGCGAGGATGCCAAGAAGATCTTTAATAAGGATACACGAAAATCCGATCTATACAAAAAGATCACGTACGTCTATTTCAAATTAGGCAATGTGAGCCAGGCATGGGAATATGCGAACAGGTACAGCCTTGCCGGGTTGAGAGAATTTTCCGGGGCGGTTTCGTTCAATTCAACAGATGAAGGGAAAAAAGATGCGCTTCAAAAAATGTTCTCCATGCAAAAAGAATTGCAAATGTTGAATGCAACAGCGGATAAGCAAGTAGGCACGGCAAAAGAAGAAACACTAAAAGAAGTGAAAATTCGCGAGGAGGAATACACAAATTTCCTGAATGGCATGGTGAATAAATACCATGATCTCGAGGTCTATTTACACAAGGTACAGGCAAGTGATCTCAAGACCTACCAGGAATCGATACCGGAAGATCTTGCAGTGCTGCAGTATATACAAAATGACAAAACCTTAATGATCATTTGCCTCACACACGATGATCTTGCTATCGACACCATTACTGCAAATCCTGAGCCGTATGTCAAATCATTTACTGAGTCAGTCAAGAATGGTTTGTTGTCAATGAGAACCGGAACTGTGGATGATGCGATCAAGAACGCAAAAGATCTTGCTGATAAAGTGTACCGCATGCTCATTGCAAGTGTTGATGATACAGTGAGAGCAAGAAAAAGATTTTGTATCATGCCTACCGGCATTTACAGCAATATGCCGTTTCAGTGCCTGGGGCATTATGATTCTGCAAATCAATTTCATTACCTGATCGAAGACCATAGTATTTTTTATGCGCATAATGCCAGTTTATTTTTAAAAACAATTCCGCCCGGTTCCATAAAAAATGATCTTGCTTCTTTTGCTGCTTTCGGCATTCCTGATCCAAAACTCAAGTTTAACCTGGAAGAAGTGCAAACCATAGCCAGGATCGTGGGTGGCGATTCTACTGTATTGTATATTGATGACAGAGCCACAAAAAATAAAGCGGTAGAAATTCTAAAACAGAAGAAGATCATTCATTTTGCCACGCATGGAGTTCTTGATTACACATCCGATTTCTCACAATCTTACCTGAAGCTGGTGCCAGATAAAGACAATGATGGCAGGCTAACAATGAAAGAAGTGAATACTCTGAAGATCTCTGGTTGCGACATGGTAATTCTTTCTGCCTGCCAAACAGCAGTAAGCAAAACATTGGCAAAAGACTGGAATATTTCACCGGCAAATTCTTTTCTCCAGCGGAACGTTCGATCTGTTGTTGCCAGCTTATGGAAAGTGGATGATGAACCGACCGGTATGCTGATGGAATATTTCTACCACAATTTGAAAACAATGGAACATGAGGATAAGGCGGAGGCGTTGAGGCTGGCACAGCTTCAACTTCTCAAGAACCCGCGGTTTGCTCATCCCAACTATTGGGGTGCATTTGCGCTGTACGGAGACTGGAGATAAATACTCTGAATGCAGTATTGAATGATAAAATAAAATTTCATCACTTAGTAAACAAAATAAAAAAATAGAAAAATGAAAAAGACCACCATCGTTTGTATTAGTATCCTGATTTGTATTGCGGGTAATTCTCAACTTAAGCTCAAGGGAGGGAAAGATGTCCCGACCAGTCCCTGCACAACCCCAATGGGCAGCATTATGTTTGCGCCGGTTGACACTACGGGTCGGAGGGGTGCTGCCGACAATTACAAGATCTGGAATAACGGCACCGTTCTTAAAGTAAAGTTTTTGAATGGCAGCCAGGACATGAGACAGAAGGTTATGAATTTTCAGAAAGAATGGGAGCAATATGCCAACATCAAGTTTAATTATGTTTCCGATTCTGACCCAGTCACAGATATCCGCATCCGTTTCGGAAGCAAGTACGATAAGCTTGGCCATAATTCAGCAGTGGGGCTTGATTGCCAGAATCCAAGATATAATGCTATACAAACAATGAATCTTGATACCAGCGATTTCTTTGATTACGATTACTACATCGCCGAGATTAAATCAAGAGGCCCATTCTATCAACACATCATCGGCAGGGGAAGAAATCTCAATAGTTATAATTACCAGCAGCTTTTTGAAGATGTGATCTCATACCCTATGCCAAAAGTTTACGTGGAAAAAAGGATCAGGAGAAAAAGCCAGCATGAAATGGGTCATGCACTCGGCCTTTTACACGAGCAAAGTTATCCCGGCGCGATAAAATGGAACAAGGATACGATCTATAAATACTATGCAGAAATAGGTTGGGACAAAGAGACTGTTGATTTCAATGTGCTGGAAGTTGCTGATCGTTTTTATACCAACGGAACTGACTATGACCCGTTATCCATTATGCACTATCCCGTTTATGCATGGCAGACGCTGGATGGTTTTTCTGTTGATGAATCAACTACAATTTCCCAGGGTGACAAGAAACTCGTTGCAGCACTTTATCCAAAAGATAAAAAGATCTCTGATCTTGATGTTCCAAAAGTCATTATTTCAAATAATAATAAGCTAGATATAAAGGCAGATGCAAAAAGAAAAGCGTTTGTCATTTTGCCCTCGTTTGATGTGAAGACGGGTTCTCTTACTGCTAGCGCCTATTACCTGGCCAGGCTGCTGACTGAGGATGGAAAATACTATATTCCAACCGACAAATCATTTTATAGCTGGAATGGAATGGCAGCAACCTATTTGAGAATGAATCTTCTGCCGAACAGCTCGATCAGTTATAACAAAACTCCGACAAGCAAATTAGAGATGTTGTTCCCGTACAATCAAATTCCTTCGGAGCTGATGGGCAAAAAATTCAAAGTGGAGTTTTCAGTTTATCAGAACAATGCTGCTACTGGTAAAATGGATAAGATAGTAATGTATGCAACTTCAACATCGATGAGTATGAGCCGATAATTAACTTTTAGCAAAGAATTTTATGGAAACAAAAGCGTTGTGCATCTCTGTGCAATGCTTTTGTTTTATTGTAAAAGAATGATGGCTGGAACGAAGGAAATTTGGAAACCTACCTGGTTGCGGCTGCCCCCAGAGGTGATTTAAAAAATGATGGTTTGAATGATGCACCGGCTATTAAAGAAGCTGTGCTTGAAATGATGAAGGGGAAAGTTTCTGCCTCTACTTTACTCCAGTAAAAAATATGAACTCTGTCAATAAAGTTTGCTTCATTAGCTCCTGGTTGGATAAATTCGCTGTCTAACTGATTTTCTTATCAGAAAATATTTATGAGTAAATTTAAGTATGCAACGAGCCGCCCTCATTCTTGCATGCATTGTATTTTGTGTTAGCTGCTTTTCACAACAATATCCTTTTGTCCATTATACTCCAAGAGAAGGCCTTGTCAATAATAAGGTGAAATTCATGTTCCAGGATAGTAAAGGGAAATTGTACATTGCCACTTTCGGTGGGTTAAGCATTTATGATGGCAGTCGCTTTACCAATTTTGATATTAATAATGGCTTAGGTAATAATCTTGTCAATGATATCGTAGAAATGGGCGACGACTCCATATGGATCTTGGTAAATTCCAGTCAAATAAATTATGTTGTAAATGGCCG
>Ga0207686_10000629_pt1 | contig 21902 bp, 16 predicted proteins | sample KBSM24metaG_FD_184396 | JGI IMG/M metagenome (GOLD analysis project Ga0207686, IMG submission 184396) | Miscanthus rhizosphere microbial communities from Kellogg Biological Station, Michigan, USA - KBS M2-4 metaG (SPAdes) (version 2) | ecosystem: Host-associated > Plants > Roots > Rhizosphere >...
GTCACCGACGACAAGGTTTACTGCGTTTACATCGCGCCGAGTGAAGACATGATTCGCGCGCACGCGCAGCAGGGCGGATTTCCGGCCAATAAGATTTCGGAGATCAGGACCGTAATCGATCCGACGATGGCGGAATGATAGTAGTCAGTTTTCGGTTTTCAGTTTTCAGTGCCCGGCGATCGCTGGCATTTCTGAAAACTAAAAACTCAAAACTGTAAACTGGAGAAATCATGGCGACTGAAGTTGTAATGCCCCAGATGGGCGAATCGATTGCCGAAGGCACCATCACCAAATGGCTGAAGAACGTGGGCGATCACATCGAGCGCGATGAGCCGCTCTTTGAGATTTCCACGGACAAGGTTGATGCGGAGATTCCGTCGCCCGCCGCCGGCACGCTGACGGAAATCAAATTCAAAGAGGGCGAAACGGTTGAAGTGAACACGGTGGTCGCCGTGCTGGATGGCGCGGCCGCGCAACCTGCCGCCGAAACGGCCGCGGCTAAAGCACAAGAAACTCCCGCCGAAGCCGAAGCTCCGGCAGCGGCCGCCCAGCCGGTCGAACCTGAGCCGGCCAAACCTGAGCCCGCCGTGGCGCAGGCGTCCGAGCCGTCTGCGATTCCGCCGTCAGCTCCAGCTCCACCACCAGGGGCCCTCGCCTCGCACAAGACTGAAGTGAAGCCTCTGCATCGACGGACAGATGCCGCATCGGCTTCTCGCTCACAAGACAACGGCGGCGCCACGGCTGAAGATTTGCGGCGTACGAAGTCGAGCCCGCTGGTGCGCAAGATTGCCGAAGAGCATGGCATCGATATCAAGCAGCTCGAAGGCACCGGCATGAGCGGACGGGTCACCAAGAACGACATTCTCAGCTACATCGAATCGGGCAGCATTCCCGAACGGCCGGCTGCCCCTGCCGCTGCGCCGAAGACTGCGCCACAAACTTTTGAGCCGCAGCCTTTACCGGCGTCGAAACCCGCCACCGGCGATCGCATCGAACAGATGAGCGTCATGCGCAAGAAGATCGCCGAGCATATGATCTTGTCGCGGCGCACTTCAGCTCACGTCACGACGGTTTATGAAATCGACATGAGCAAGGTCGCCAAGCTGCGTGAAGAAAATCGTAAATCGTTCGAGGACCGCACCGGTACGAAGCTGACCTTCATGCCGTTCATCTTCAAAGCGGTGACCGATGCGATTCGCAAATTCCCGATTTTCAATTCACAGGTCAGCGGTGATCAGATCATTTACAAACGCGACATCAACCTGGGAATGGCGGTCGCTCTCGATTGGGGCCTGATTGTCCCGGTCATCAAACGCGCGGACGATCTTTCAATCTCGGGCCTGTCCCGCGCCGCCAACGATCTCGCGGATCGCGCTCGCACCAAGCAGCTAAAGCCGGATGAAGTGGCCGGCGGCACCTTCACCATCACCAACCCCGGAGTGTTCGGTGGATTATTCGGCACGCCGATCATCAATCAACCACAAGTCGCGATTCTCGGCGTCGGCAAAATTGAGAAGCGCACCAAAGTGCTGACCTCGGCCGATGGCGAAGACTACGTCGCAATTCGCAGCATGGCCTACTTCGCATTGAGCTTTGATCACCGGATCATCGACGGCGCAGATGCGGAAAGGTTTCTCGCGTACATTAAAGAGCTACTCGAAAGCGGACAGTTTGCTATCTGAGCGCCAGACCGGCGGTGGTCCGAGACCGCCGCGGTTTACTCGATCTCAGGACAATCGCGGCTGATCGTCAAAGGTCGCGGGGCAGATGAGATTTGCCGCAACCTCCCGGCCCGGGCGGCATGATTGAAAACACCAAATCATTCATCAAGTCTGCCTCTCCTTTCAGCGCCCTGTTCTATCGCGGGCTCAGAGTGTTTTGGTGAAGGCTCGACCTGTGGAGCCCTTCACGGGCCTCATGAATAAGGATATTTGAACCGGCAAATCGCTCCGCCGATGGGGGCCGAGCGTCGAATTCAAGAGCGGCGACAGCAATCGCTCGTCAGCCGCAACGCAGAGTTTTCTTGCGATCAGCTAACGAGAAAATAATGAATCCATAGTAACTGCCGTGAATTCGCGTTTCCACCTTTTTCGATCTTGACAGCGTCGGTGCCTTCTATACTATTCGTCAGGTTAAGTTGATGAGCGCCGGCCTTGAGGCCCATTAACCCGACATTCTGAGAAGCGGCTGCGGCATCTCGCAGACAACGCGAACCAGGACTTGATCGTCAGAACTTAAACTTGCCGACGCGGTTCAGGGCTGCGCGCACGGCTACTAAAATAAGGAGTGAATTTATGACAACGCGAATACTTCGATCGATAGCGCTCGCTTTTGGGTTGGCGCTGGCTCTTTCCCCATTAGCTTTCGGACAACCCTCGACACAGTCATCAACTGCGCCGACTAATGCGTCAAGTGCCCGCAACATAGCCAGCGGCGAGAAGGCGAAAATCAAGGGCGTCGTCGTGCGCCGCGACGCGGACACTTTTACCGTTCGTGACATTACCAACGTCGATACTACCGTGCGCCTGACCGACCGCACTTCGGTGAAAAGCAATGGCGGCTTTCTGCGCGGCGGCACGAACTATGGCCAGACGCTCATTCTGCGTGGCTTGAACCTGGAAGTTGAAGGGCGCGGCGGATCGAATGGTGAATTGAACGCCGACAAGATTCGCTTTAACGAAACTGACTTGCGCGCGGCGCGCACGGCTGACGTACGCGCAGTGCCGTTGGAAGAACGGGCCACCGCGACTGAGGGACGCTTGAGCGAAGTCGAGCAGAACGCGCAGAAGATGTCAGGTCAGCTCGATGAACTGGCAGCCATTTCCAATGCGGCGCGAGGCGGCGCCAAGGCCGCACAAGAAACCGCGGATGCCGCTGTCGCCGGCGTGAATGCCACCAATGATCGCATCTCGGCGCTGGATGATTACGTGCCGCAGGATACGATGGCCGTGAACTTCCGCGTGGGCAGCTCGATTCTGAATGCCGATGCCAAGACCAAGCTGGACACGATCGCGACCAAGGCGCTCAACGCCAAGGGCTATGTGCTCGAGGTCACCGGCTTTGCCGATTCAACCGGCGCCACCGAACGCAATCGCCAGTTGAGTCAACGTCGCGCCGACGCGGTCATTCGTTACCTGGTTGAGAACCACCAGATTCCGCTTCGTCGTATCGTGACCCCGTATGGGTTCGGTGAAACCAATCCGGTTGCCGACAACAAGACCCGCGAAGGCCGCGCTGAAAATCGTCGCGTTGAAGTCAAAGTGCTCGTCAACAAGGGCCTGACCCAGCCGGCGCCGACCGTGAAGAGCTCGAGCGGAAACTAACGTAACGTAACGCAACTGTCGGTTTGCGACAGGAATTCGCAGTCCCGACTGGTCGGGATTGCGGTACATTGCCAACGATCATGCCGTCAACACGCGTCAAATGATTGGCTAACCCATTTCCGGCGCGTCGGGAATGGCGGCATGAGGAGTTGGTGGATGCAATCAAACAAACGAAATCATTTACCGCCGGCGCTCGCAGCAGCAGCGCTGGCTTTCTTTTTTCTGGGCGTGACGCTATTCGTCCCGGCGACCTCGGCCCAAAAAGTAAAGCAATTAGAGCCACCACCGCCCGTCCCGAAATACAAACCAAAGCCCACCCCGACACCTCCGCCGATCGAATATGAAGTGGTACGCGTCACTTCGAACCTGATCATGGTGCCGGTTTCAGTGGTTGATGCACAGGGACAGCCCGTGCTCGGTTTGAAGCCGAGCGACTTTCACATTGAAGAAGACGGCAAGCCGCAGCAAGTCGCGCAGCTTGGCAATCCCGAACAGGTGCCGCTCGATATCGCCTTGCTGGTCGACGTGTCCGGAAGTGTGGTGGCGCGTTTCGATTTTGAGCAACAGGCGGCGGCCAGTTTCATCAAGCAAGTGCTGAAGCCGGAAGATCGGGCCACTGTGTTTGCCATCGACGATAAGCCGCGTTCTATTTCATCGCTCACGACCGCCGACGTGGCCGCTCACGCGGTGATGACTATCAAGCCCTCAAACAGCTACACAGCTTTTTTCGATTCAGTACTGGCGGCGGTGCATTATCTCGACCAATCGTCAGGCAACGGTCGTCGCCGGATTGCCGTGGTGATCTCTGACGGCGATGACACTGCGCGCATAGTCGACCTGTCAAAAGCGAAGTCGGCCGGCGGTACGTTGCAGCTCGCTGGTCAGGAAGCCCAGTTGGCGATGTTGGAAAAAGCGCAGGCCGACACTCAGGGTGAAGTTCAACGGGCCGAGGTCACGTTCTATTCGATTAATCCAAGTGGCCAGACTATGCACTTGAACGTCCGAACTGCGCGTTCTGAAACTGGAATGGAAAAGATCGCAGCGGCCACCGGCGGCGCCTCGTTTGTCCCCGCGCGCGACGATGAACTGGTGGGCATCTTCAATCGGATCGCGGCGGAAATCCGTTCACAGTACTTGCTGCAATATTATTCCAACAACGAAACCGGCTCACACGTCTTTCGCCACATCACTGTCAGCTCGCCTACTCATCCACAATTGCGAGTGCGTGCGCGTGAGGGCTATTATCCGAAAGCAAAATAGATCGGCATCCTGATTGTGGCGATGGCGATTCACCGTCATCACGTTTAGAAGCCGGACTTGTCCGGCGGTCCCGTAATCAAGACATGGCGCACAAGTGCGCCGTCTAAACGAAACAATGAGTGATTGAGGCGTTAGCTATTCGTGGCAGATTCGAAATCCACTCATCCGCGAGTTGGCCTCGCGCTTTCCGGAGGCGCCGCGCGTGGCATTGCCCACGTCGGGGTTTTGCGCGCCCTCGTCGAAAACGACATTCCGATTGACGCGATTGCCGGCGCCTCGGCCGGAGCGCTGATTGGCGGGTGTTTTGCGGCCGGGGTCCCGATCGAACGGCTTGAAGAGATGGCCGCGACCTTTCGCTGGCGTCACACGCAGCGGTTTTCGTTTTCGCGACTGGGTCTGCAATCCAATGCGCCCATGGAAAAATTTCTGCGCGCCTTCCTGCCGGTTACGCGCTTCGAGGATTTGAAGATTCCGTTCGCGGCGATGGTCACGGATTTGCGCAAGGGCGAGTTAATCGTCAAGCGTGACCGCGGCGACCTGCCGTTCGCCATCAGAGCCAGCTGCTGTATCCCATTCGTCATGATGCCGCTTGAAGATGACGAAGGCCGCTTACTGATTGATGGCGGCATCGTGCAGAACCTCCCGATTGGCCAAACCAGGGCGCTCGGAGCGGACATGGTCATAGCCGTCGACGTCAATTTGGACGGCGTTCGTTTTTTTGAACGGCCGCGCACGGCACTCGGCGTGCTTGCACAGACTTTCATCGCCGTTGAACGCATCGTTTCCAATCAGGAACGCGCGGATGCAGACGTCCAGATTGTTCCGAAAGTGGGTCACATTCGCTGGGACCAAACGCGGCGAGCAAAAGAGTTAATTGAGTGTGGATATCAGGCGGGATTGGCTGCGATTGAAGAGATTAGGTCCGTCATCAGCAAAGCCGCGAACATCGACGACGATCGTGTTCGGGAATCCGTTGTAGTTTAGAGACGTGCGCGCTCATTTCGTTCGTTCGTTTGGACGCTGCGCGTGTGCGGCGATCGAACGCCGGACGAGTCCGGCATTTACGGAAGCGTAGAAGACCGTAGCCCTCTCAAGAATTTCGCCCCCATTAATAGTTTCATTAGGGCAACGGATTAAACTGAAGGATCGCTCGACGCTTTCGTGGCGCAAGTGTTCACAGCCGGCGTTTAGGAAATCGAAGAGTAACAAAAGCCTCCCCTGCAAGGAGGCTTTGGTCTTTGTGCGATTGGTGAGCCGATGCGAACCAGCCGAAAAAAAGATTCCCGTTCGTTAACACAGAACGGAGTGCGCGCGAAAATAAGGCGCGTGCTGTGCGTAGCGGTAGTCGCGGTCGCGATCCTTATTGTTGGACTCGCCACTGTTCTGATTCATTCTTATCGTAGTTACGCGAGGTTGGTCGATGACCGGTTGGCGCGCGGTTATCAAACCAGCCGTGCCGGTATTTACGCCGCGCCGCGTACCTTACGTGCCGGACAAAAATATTCGCCCGAGCAACTCGCTGAAGTCCTTCGTCGCGCCGGATATATCGAAGGCAATTCAGCCAGCGAAGTTTGGAGCGGCAGCTTTTTGCCGACCCCGCAGGGAATCGAAATTCGTTCGCACAATGAGAATGCCGCCAACGCGGTCCGCGTCAGCTTCGATGGGAACGGCCGCATTGCCGCCCTGACCGGCGATGGTCTTGACGTCGATTCGCTTACGCTGGCGCCGGAATCCTTAACCGACGGCGCGACCAAAGGCGGTGCGCGTCGACAACTCTCGTTCACTGATATTCCACCACAGCTGGTGCACGCGATCACTTCGATCGAAGATCGACGCTTCTTTGATCATCATGGGGTCGATGTGTTTGGGATTGCTCGCGCGCTGATGCGAAACGCGGGTGATGAGCGGATCGGCCAGGGCGGTTCGACTATCACCCAGCAATTGGTCAAGAACACGTATCTCACGCCTGAACGAACCCTGCGTCGCAAGTACGCGGAAGCAATGTTGGCATTCACGATTGAACGGCGGCTGTCGAAGGAAGACATCTTCGCGCTTTACTGCAACGAAGTTTTTCTGGGCCAACGCGGCGTGTTCGCCGTCCGAGGCGTCGATCAGGCGGCGCGCGTTTACTTCGGCAAGGAATTGAAAGAACTAACGCTGCCGGAAGCCGCAACCATCGCCGGCATGATTCAGAGTCCCACTCGTTATTCGCCGATCAGGCAGAATGAAGCCTCGCGGGCGCGTCGCAACACCGTGTTGGGAACGATGGTCCGGGACGGATTCATCAAGCTTGACGAAGCTACGGCTGCGGCCGAGCAGCCTATCGCGGTTGCTGAATTCGATCCGGCTCGCGAATCGGTGGCGCCCTACTTCATTGATTATGTGAATCGGGCGTCGGAGCGCCCGCATCCTGCGGGCGGGGCGCAGGCTTCCAGCCTGCAAATGGATCGCGCAGAGTCGGACAGCATCGCGAACCGCCGGCAGGACGCCGGCGAACCGCAGGCAGGGATGCCTGCGCTCCGAACCACGCTCGATCTCGATCTGCAGCGCGCGGCTTCTGATGCGATCGCACATCAACTCGAGCGGCTCGATCAGAATCACAAGGGACAAACTCCGCAGGCGGCGATGGTCGCGCTGGACCCGAACACGGGCAAGGTACTCGCGATGGTTGGCGGTCGCGACTACGCCGAATCGCAAATGAATCGCGCGACCGATGCCCGGCGTCAACCCGGTTCGGTGTTCAAGCCGTTCGTTTATGCGGCCGCCCTGGAGATGGGCATGTCGCCGCTGCGCATGTTCCGCGACGCTCCGCAAGAGTTTACTTACGCCAAGACGCAAAAGTATCGACCCTCGAATTACGGCGGCGGCTTCTCAATGCGCGATCTGCCGATGCGTGATGGATTAATCAAGTCGCTGAATGTAGTGACGGTTGACGTGGCCATGCAAACGGGTCTCGCGCGCGTGGCGAACAAGACTTTGGAATTCGGCTTGCCGCGTCCGAATCCTTTTCCGGCGCTGGCGCTCGGCACGACGGAATCCACACCGTTACAAATAGCCGTGGCTTACGCCTCATTCGCAAACGGCGGAAAGAGAGTCGAACCGCAAGTAATTTCCAGCGATGCTGCGACCAGCGATCGTCAGGTGATTGCGCCGGCGACGGCTTACATGATTACCGACATGCTGTCAGACGTGATCAATCGTGGGACGGCGCGGGCGGCGCGCAACCAGATTTCGGGCACCGCGGTCGCTGGCAAGACGGGAACATCACGCGACGGCTGGTTCGTCGGCTACACGCCAAATCTGGTTTGCGCCGTTTGGATCGGATTTGATGACAACCAGCAACTGGGACTGACCGGCGCCGAAGCCGCGCTCCCGGCGTGGGTCGAATTCATGAAAACTGCGATCGATTTGCGCCCCGAACTCGGCGGCAAGTCATTCGCTCAGCCCGAAGGAATTACCATCGCTGAAATCGATCCCGAAACTGATGAGTTGGCGTCAGGAAAATGCCCGATGCACGAACGAGTGGCGCTACTAACTGCACAAGCGCCAAAGTCAGAATGCTTTCGGCATAATTTCTATTTTGATGAGCGCAATGACGCAGCTAATGAAATCGTTCATGTCGCAAAATCCGAGAGCCGGTCATCGCCAAAGGGTCAGACAAAAGTACAAAGCAAAGAATTCGCGCTGCTCCGGGACACTCAGGTCGTGACGGATAGGAGCGGCAAAAGAGTTCTGACTAACGACATCAAGCCTCTCTCTCGATAATTCTTAGGCCCGAGCTTCGCTTTTTGGGCTTCCCGCAAAAGTATCAAAGAGCTCGAAGAGAGCGGCTCGCCGCTCCCCAGTGCGGAATCGAGGAAGATACGTCATCCCGTGTGGCGTTAGGCGAGGAATCAACGGCGAACACGACCACTATAAAAAGAAAACCAGACGTGCCCCGCCGTGATAAAGGCTAGCCAGAAGGATGAGAATGTCACTGATCTCTAGCCTCTAGTCTCTGACCTCTAACGACATGCCCGACAAACTCAAACTCTACATCGTCTCGATTCTGGCGATCAGCGAGACCACCGACGATCAAGGCGAGCGGAAGCCTGGATTTCGTGATCCGTGGACGCGGTCCACGGCTATTCAATTTCACGTCTGCGGCGCGACGGCCTAATCCTTTTCCAAAATCACTTCAGCAATTGCGTGTTCACTCGTGTGCGCGATCGATATGTGCGCCCTCGTGGCGCCGGTGGCTTCGTACAATTCTCGCGCGCGCGCGTGAAACAGAATTACCGGCGCGCCTGAATCTTTCGCTGCCACTTCGACGTCCTGCCAACTAATCCCGCCGCTCCAACCAGTTTGCAGAGCCTTCAGCGCGGCTTCTTTTGCTGCGAAGCGCGCGGCATAATGTTGCGCAGCCGCCGCGCCACGAGATTCGCAGTAGGCGCGTTCAGCGTTGGTGAACACGCGTTCGGCAAAGCGCGGCGTGCGCGCGATTGTTTCCCGCACGCGGTTCACTTCGATGATGTCGATTCCAATTGAGATGATCACAGCAGAAAACTTAAGCACTTCCGCAGACGCTGGACTCGAGTCAGCAGGATTTTATTGGCGCGAACGCGAGGGCGTGCGGGCCCTGATTTGTGCGCCGCTGGAAGCGTGCGGCTTTGCGAATGCGTTTTCGACCCGGCTCGGCGGCGTCAGCCCAATGCCGGAAAGCTCCCTCAATCTTGCCGGCTTCAATGAAGACGAGTCCGAGAATATTTACGAGAACCGGCGGCGCTTTCTCAAGCTGTTCGACGGCGACTGGCTGCTGACCGGCTGCTGGCAAGTTCACGGTGTCGATGTGCGCGTCGTCCACTCCGAAGATGAGGCGCGCCCGAAATCCGGTGTGTTGGGCGACGACGATTACTGCGATGCTCTGATCAGTAACACTCCGCATGTCCTGCTCGCCGTCAAGACGGCTGATTGCGTTCCCATCTTGATCGCCGATTCTGTTTCCGGCGCCTTCGCCGCGGTCCATGCCGGCTGGCGCGGCACATCCGGATCGATAGTAAAGCACGCCATAAAAAAGCTTGAGCACGAATTTGGTGCGCGTCGCGAAAATATCATCGCGGCGATTGGGCCCGCTGCCTGCACGTGCTGTTACGAAGTCGGCGCCGAAGTGATCAGCGTCTTCAAAGAACGATTCTCCGAATCGGACAAACTCTTCACCGCGACCAAAGAGGGCCACGCGCGAATCGATCTGCACCAGGCGAACCGCGATCAAATGATCGATGCCGGCGTGGCGGCCGAACGCATTCATGTGGCGCCGTTTTGCACCATGGATCGAAATGATCTCTTCTTTTCATACCGGCAAGAGAAACAAAAGCACGGCCGCGTCGGACGCTTGATGTCGGTGATTGGCCGTCAATGAACTCGCACTCATTAGCCAATGTTCGATGGTGCGCCGCGATAACTGAAATCAGGCGGGCCATCTGCAAGGAACGCCACCAGAAGCCTGAATACAAAACTGCGTAGGGTTGGTACACGAGCGTGTCCCCCCGCGAATTGGTTGGTGATAGAGCTTATTACTTTCCGCCGAACACCCAGCCGTTAGCAGCCTGCACCCGTTCGTTCGCGCCGACGATGCCAATGCCAAAATCGATTTCCTGATTTTTCGGCGGGAAGCAAACATCATCGTTGCAGCTTTGATAACGAACTTTGGCCCGCAGGTTCAGCCAGCCATCGCCGTAGTTTGCCGGCACGGTAACGTTGAATCGCATGATGGCGCGCCCTTCGTAGACAGCCAGCGATTCATTGTTGGTCGCCTTCAATTTGCGAACGATGGCGCGCGGAAAGATGATTGGCCCAACAGTCACGCCACTCGGCGGCTCAATCTTGACCGTGGTGGCGATGGCGTATTTGCCCAGCGGCTTATTCGCGTTGACGTGATAACCGTCGGGAATGTCCAACACGACCGCCGCGCGCACGACCCGGCCCTTCTGCGCCTTGTCGGTGGCGTAGTAACCCTTGAAGTGGATGGTCGGTTCAGGCGCGACCGCGGGCGCGTGCTTAGGTTTCGCCTGAAAGTTTTGCGCCACGGCCAAAATAAAAATGAACAGCAGAAGCTTAATTGTTAATTTCATAGCTGATAACTCGAGTCTAGTGATGAAGGCATTTTACATGGTGGCGTGTGCGTGCGCCACGCGAGATTCATCATCCAACGCGACGCTGCTGCGGCGTTGTCGCCATCGCAGGAAGCGTGTCCTCCCCGGCGCTTCTCGCCGCCAATTGGCCACACGCGGCCAGGATATCGCGTCCGCGTGGGCGACGAACGAACGCGTTTACGCCTTTGGCTTCGAGAATGGTTTTGAAGGCTTCGACGCGCGCCATCGATGATGGTTGATACGGCAACGGTTCAGCCGGGTTGTGGGGAATCAAATTCACTTTTGCCCGCAAGTTGTGCCGGCTAATCAAATTTGCCAGTTGCCGCGCCTGCTGGTCCGAGTCGTTCACGCCGCGCAGCATTACGTACTCAAAGGTGAATCGTTCGTTGGGCTTGAGCGACGTTTCGAATTCCTTGCACGCGGCCAGCAACTCCTCGATCGGCCATTTCTTGTTGATGGGCATCAATTCATCGCGCAGTTTATCGTTGGGCGCAGCCAGCGAGATCGCCAAATGCGGTCGATCAGAGACGGTTGCGAGTTCACGAATGCGCGGCACGATCCCGGCTGTCGATATCGTTATGCGATTCGGCACGATGTGCAGGCCCGCCGGGTCGTTCATGATGCGAATGGCCTTCATCAGGTTTTCGAAATTAAGAAACGGCTCGCCCGCGCCCATTCCTACCAGATTTGTTCCGCGCGGCGCCGGCACGCCTTCACCGTAAGCATCGTTCAAGGCGAAGATGATTTGCTCGACGATTTCTCCAGCGGTCAGGTTTCGCAACAAACCGAGCTGCGCCGTCAAACAGAACGTGCATTGCAGCGGACAGCCTGATTGAGATGAGAAGCAAATCGTGTCGCGGTGTTCCTCGGGAATGAAGACGGTCTCAACCGGATAGTTATCGTGGGTCTTGAACAGGTAACGGCGCGTGCCGTCGCTGGAAAGATAGCGCGACTCGAGAACCAGGGTTGAGACGACTGCCTGCTGATTCAGCGTCTCGCGAAATTCCTTCGGGAGATCCGTCAGGGCCTCGAACGACGTCTGCCTTCGCGCGTGAATGCCGGAAAAAATTTGGCGCGCCCGATATGCGGGCTCATTCATTTCCGAAACGAATTTCGAAAGCTCTTCGGCCGATAATCCAATAACGTGCGCGCGCTCCATTCCGGTCCGATCTTACCATCGCGATCCTGAGGCCGCGAACGCGCGTTCAGAACTAGCTGAGGCTAGTGGCAAGTTAAGGGACTATCGTAAAGCTTTCCTTCTGCACGAGCGCGTGGCCGGTGACATGGTCCTTGATGCGCACTTCGATGGCGTAGGCGCCGGGTGTCAAAGCGCGTGAATCGATGAGCCGCGAAAGGTTTAGCCGCTCGCCCGTCATCTTCGTCTGGCGCCAATCTTCGGTCTGCTTTTCAAACTCTTGGCCGTCCTTCAGCAAGGCGTATTCGACGTCCACCGACGGCCGCAGCGTCGTCTGGTCTGTGCCCGCGTTGTAGATTTGCAGGTAGAGACCGACGGGCGCGCCGCGACGGAAGCGGGCCGAAATATTTGGAATCACTTTCTGATCGCCAATCGCAAATTGGCGTGATGCGGACTCGTCGGATTTCTCAAGCACCGAACAAAGGATCAACGATGAAACCGCGAGTTCTCCACCGAACTTCGGAACCGTAAAGCCAAGGTGGCGGATGCCGGTGGCGCCGGTTTGTGTATCGCGCACGATCAGATCGGCTTTGTAGACTCCGGGGCTGAGCACGATCGTTTTTTGATAAGCCGATTTGCGAGACTTTGCGTCAATCAACTCCTGCGGTGTGGCGGTTGTGGTGACGACGTCTTCGAAAAAGTTCACGCGCCGGCCGGCCACGTTCACGATGCGGCCGACGATATTTGCCGATGCCACCTGAACGCCGCCGCTGTTATGAAATGACAACTCAGTGTTCTCGGTCTGCACGGTGATGGTGGTGACTACGCGATTGTCGTCTAGTCGGAAGAATCCAAAAGCTGCTTGGAAATTCAGCGGGTTGTCTTCGATCTTCGGCGTGTCGATGCTGCCCACACCAAACGGATCGTTCTTCGGCGTGGGTGGTGGCGAATTCAGAATTCTTTGCAAGTCCATCGCGGAAAAAGGCGAGTCTGCGTCTCTAAAAGAAAACGGATTACCCACGCCGTTCGCCGCGGCGACCAGGTCAGCCTGACTAATGCCGCTGGTCGTCGGAGCAGCTCCGGGAACCATGAGCAGCGCGTCTTTTTCAAACGGGTTGCGGGCCAATCGATATTCGCCCGTACCCGTTGGGTCGACGAATTCAACGTCCGCGCCGGCGCGTCCGGGCAGGTTGCGATAGAACCATCGCTCGAATGGGTACGTCGACGTCGAGCCTCCACCTTCCGCAGGATCGCGCTGGTACGCTCCGCCGGCGGGATGCGAATCAACTTCATCAGGCTTACCGAATTTCAGATAGATGCGACCACGATCAGTCTTGTAACCCGGAATGCCGGAACTGAAATGCTCGTTCACAAAGGCGAGCCGTTCGTAATACGCTTCGCGATATTCGTTCTCGTCCGTGTCCGGATCCGGATCGAGTGAGTGCCAGACAATCTCAATGAACTTTTCGCGCTCTTCGTTGGTGGTCAGTTTCTCGAACGCCTTTATCTGGCCGGCCGAAAGGATCGGCCCCACTTCATCGAGCCACTTTTTGAAAGCGTCATCAGGTTCGCGCTTGACCTTCCGATCCTTTTCCTGAGGGTCGACCGTGCCCCGTTTGTTCTGGGCAACTGCCAAATTCACCGACAGGACCGTAGTGATAATCAGAATGAGAAGAGATCTAGGCATGAAAGGACACTCCGTTCGCGATCATGCGGGCAGAGATGCCCGCGCTGCATTAAAAGTGTTCGAGTGGTGGGGAGACGATGCTGCAAAAATAAAACCGGCTCTCGATTGGCCAATCGAGAGCCGGGCTGGTTACTTCGCTTACGGCAGGATGGTGAATTTGCCGTAATTCTGTTGGACGAGCGATTGGCCACTGACGCGGTCGCGCACTCGGACTTCGACGGCGTAATCGCCGGGCGCCATCTGTCGCGAATCGATTAATTTCGCGAGCGTAAGCCGCTGGCCCGAGTCACTGTTGCCGCGCCAATCTTCGGCTTGCTTGCCGACTTCCTTGCCGTCTTTCATCAGCACGTATTCCACGTCAACCGATGGGCGCAGCGTGGTTTGGTCGATGCCGGCATTGTAGATCTGCATGTAGACGCCGATCGGCGAGCCGCGATGGAACGTGCCCGAGACGTTCGGAATGACCTTGACGTTGCCGATGGTGAACATGCCCACGGCCGGTTCGTTATTGAGCGATTCAAGCTTCGACGCGATAACCAGGGTCGAAGTCGAGAGCTTCGCCGAATCATACTTGGGTACGTCAAAGCCAAGGTGCCGCACGCCGGTGGCGCCTGATTCAATGTCGCGCACGATCACGTCAACTTTGTAATGGCCCGGCGTTAAGGCGACCGCTTTTTGATAGGCCGACTTCCTGCCTTTGGCGTCCGAGAGTTCCTCGGGAGTTGCGCGAGTAATCACCGGATCTTCGAATTGACCGGCGCGCCTGCCGGAGACGTGAGTAATTTTTCCAAAGATGTTCAGCTGTGCCTGCTGCAGGCCGCCGCTGTCTTTGAACACCAGATTCTGATTGTCAGTCTGGACCGTAAATGCCGTAATGACGCGATCGTCGGACTGGCGGTAGAAATCGATCCGCACATCGAAGTTCAAAGGATTGTCTTCAATGATGGGCGTGTTGACGGCCGAAGCGAGATCGTTGAATTTGACGGCCGGTGGTCTTTGCAGGTCGGTGAGAATTTGCAGACGCGAGAACGGGCTGTCCTGCTCGCGCATGTAATTCGGACTGCCAATGCCGCCGAAATTTGAAATGCGCTCGCTCTTGTCCGACAGACCCATCTGCTCAGCCAGCGTCAAGCCCGCGCCGGGGACGTGCAGCAGCGCATCCTTTTCATCCGGGTTGCGGGCGATGCGATATTCACCGCTGCCCGTCGGATCGACGAATTCAATTTCAATTCCCGATCCCACACCTTCGAGGTATCGGTAGAACCATCGTTCAAACGGATAGGTCGAAGTCGAGCCGCCGCCTTCGTACGATTCGCGCTGATACGCGCCGCCCGAAGGGTGACTTTCGATTTCATCCGGCTTGCCGTAGACGATGTAGATGCGACCGCGGTCGGTCTTCCAGCCGGGAATGCCGGAGGCGAAGTGCTCGTTCGCGTAGGCGATGCGTTCGTAGTATTCCTCGCGATATTCATTTTCATCGGTGTCCGGATCCGGATCGCGTCGGCGCCAGAATTCTTCGATGAACCTTTCGCGTTCTTCGTCGGTTTCGAGTTTCTTGAACGCCTTCCGCTCTTCATCGGTGATGATGTAGGTGACGTCCTTGTCGAGCCAGTCCTTGTAGGCTTTCTTCAGCTCGGGCTTTTCATTTCGGGGTTTAGACGTCGGGTCCTGGCCGGCCTTCTTCTGGGCCATACCGGACGGGACGCCGAAACTGAGGGCGAGAAGCGCAACGGCCGCGCGGCTGAAACTGCGTTTTGACATCATTATTACTCCTAAGGAAAAACGGGGAAACTATAGTTGACTGTTCTGAAATCGCAGCGTGGTCACCGCAGACGAATACCGAATTCTAGGTTTGCACAAAACCAGAGTCAAGATGCGGCGAAATGCGAGTAAAGTTGCCTATCTCAGCGTCGAAAGACCATTTGAGATTTGATATTTGCAGATTTCTCATTTGTTGTCTAAACCCCGGCGAGTCGCTTCCCTACATTCGCTCAAGGCCAAATGGCGAATGTCGAATCTGCAAATAACCGTTTTTCAGACCGTTTCCCGCTTTCGCCCGCAGATCCAGGCCACCACAATCGAAATCGCGTAGAGCACGAACATCGGCGCCGCGAACAAGAGCATGTTGGGCACGTCGTTGGTCGGCGAAATGACCGCGGCCGCAATCAGAATCGTAATGATCGCCACGCGCCAGACCTTGACCATCCAACCCGCAGTCACCAGTCCCATTCGGGCCAGCACATAGGTTATGGCCGGCATCTGCGCGACCCCACCCATTCCCAGCATCAGCAGGATTATGAAATCGAAATAGTCGTCGGCCTTCAGTAAGAGACGGAAGTCTGAACCCAGCCCGAGCAGGTATTTCGCCGCCGGCGGAAAGATCAAGTAGTAAGCCGTGGCCACACCGAGAACAAAGAAGATTGACGACAGCGCGATGAACGGCGTCACGTATTTTCGTTCATGCGGATACAAACCGGGCGCAACGAACGCCCAGATTTGCCACAGCAGAAACGGCACCGATAAACCAATCGCCGCATACAGAGACACCTTGACGTAAATCGCAAAGGACTCGAGCACGGTCGTCACGACCAACTTATCGTTCGGGTCACGCAGCTTTTCGTAAGGCGTGTTGATGTCGATTGGCAGCTTGACGTCCTTCGGCACCAAATCACTGCCGGCTGCGAGCGGCTCGTCTGTATAAAGGCCCAGGGTTCCCTGCGCGTCTTTGTCGAGGCGCGCCATTACCGACGTCCCGGCGGGAATTGAAACCGCGCCTAACCTGGTCGGTTCCGGGAATGCGTAACGCACCTTGTCGTTTTGATGAAGCGAATTGAGCGCGATGGTCGCGACCTGTCCATTCAAACCGGCAATCGGCACTCGTCGTTGATCTTGCGCTTCGGCCAGCGCTCGATTCACCGGCCGCTCGAGAAAGTTGTAGATGTATCCGGAAACGAACCAACAAAGAAAGGCCGCGATCAGCACAAACGCCATGCTGCGGATCAGACGCGTGCGCAGCTCGTCCAGATGTTCGAGAAACGACATCTGTCCGCCGAGTTCATCGGATTCCTTTTCCTGTTTTGATCTGATTAGACGCAAGCGGGACATTCAGCAGCAGAGGATCGAGCCTTCGATTTAGAGCCACTCGTGTTTGCCGTTCGGCTGCTCCTTAATTGGCGCGGGCTCGGAAATTGGCGCGGGCTCAGAAATTGGCGCGGGCTCAGAAAACCTCGGGTCTCGCGGTTGCACGAGCGCGGGATCGACAGGCGTGATCGACGGCGCGATGGTCTCGGCCGTGGCCGAAACGCCGGCGGAATCAAGCGCGGCGGCTTCGCGGGCGGCGCGAATCTTCTCGGTGGCTTTATCGAGAAACGAAGTCGCCGGATCGGATTCGAGCCCCTTGTCGAAAGTGTCGATGTTCACCTCGCGCTCCCAGGTCCGTTTGAAATCTTCCGACGCGCGCCGGAATTCGGCGAGACCTTTTCCAATCTGGCGGCTGAGTTGTGGCAAACGGCGCGGCCCAAAGAAAATCAATGCCGCGCCCAAAATGACGAGCATCTCAGTGCTGCCGAGTGAATCGAGAATTAATAAATACATCCGGTGAACTGCCTGTTATTACACGCGGCGAAGTCTGACGAGGATTGTAACGCGAAGGGAAGGCGAGGTACAGAACGTAGGACCGAGCCGGTGGACCCGTTTTGACAGAGGGACGACGGTCACGCAATCTACAGACTGGCACGAACAAATGTCGACGGAAATTCCAGCCAACGCGCTAGAACAATTCGGCCGTACCGCCGAAGCGGTCGCGGCGACGACCAAAAAGCTCGAAAAGGCCCGCCTGCTCGGTGAATATTTTGCGCATCTGGCAGACGATGATCTCAGTCGCGCCGCGCGTTACTTCGCCGGCCAACAGTTTGCCCAGAGCGACGTGCGGACGACGAATGTGGGCGGCAGCATTTTGAGCGAAGCGATGTGTCTGGCCACCGGCGTAGGGCCGGAAAGCCTCGGTCCGCGGTACGCTCGTTGGGGTGATGCGGGCGACGTCGCCTTCGAAATTTTTTGCGACGCCCGGCCGAATAATGCGCCCGGACTGAGCCTCGCGGACACCGAATCGTTGTTGTCGGGACTGAGTTCAACGCGCGGGAAAAAAGCCAAGACGGAGCTGTTGACGAAGGTCTTCGCGAAAGCGACGCCCCTGGAAGCAAAGTATCTGGTCAAGTTGCTCGCGGGAGATTTGCGCATCGGTCTACGCGAAGGTTTGGTCGAGGACGCGATCGCGCGCGCTTTCAAACAACCGCTTGCCGAGGTGTCGATGGCCAACATGCTTCGCGGTGACATCGGCGAGGCTGCCGTACGCGCTCGCGCCGGTCGACTGCACACGGTCGAGATGCGACTCTTTCATCCGTTGAAGTTCATGCTGGCGACGCCGGCATCTGATCTCGCGGACATTGCGCGGACGATGCCTGACGATTTTTTCGTGGAAGACAAGTTCGACGGCATTCGCGGTCAGGCCCACGTGCAGGACGGCCGCGTGGCGATATATTCAAGAACCCTGGATGAAATTTCGATGCGCTTTCCCGAACTGCATCAGCCGTTGGCCGAGCTTCCGGCCGACGTGATCCTCGACGGGGAAATCATCACCGCGCGCGGCGCGGAAATTTTGCCTTTCAGCCAACTGCAAAAACGTCTGGGCCGAAAAGTTGTCAGCGAGGAATTACAGGCAAGCACGCCCGTCGTCTTTGTCGCCTGGGATCTTCTCTACGCCGGCGGGCAGGTTTTAATCGATGAGCCCTTGCAGGCACGTCGCGAACGTCTCGACGAAATCATCAGCACCGTGACTGACAACGAGCGGCTGCGTCTTTCGCAAACCAAACGTTTCGACAAGGTGACGCAACTCGACGATGAATTCGATGCGGCCCGCGCCCGCGGCAACGAAGGCCTGATGATCAAGGATCCGGCGTCATCCTATAAACCCGGTCGCCGCGGGCGCGAGTGGTTGAAATTAAAGAAGGCGCTCGCAACTCTCGACGTAGTCGTGACGACGGTTGAACTCGGTCATGGTAAGCGCCGGAACGTGCTGTCTGATTACACCTTTGCGGTGCGCCGCTCAGAGACGGATTCGGAGTTGCTCAACATCGGCAAGGCCTACTCAGGATTGACCGACGCCGAGATTGCTGAGATGACCGAATGGTTTCGCGCGCACACCCTCCAGGAATTTGCCCATGGCCGGGTTCGAATCGTCGAGCCCCGCATCGTCATCGAAGTACCTTTGACCGGGTTCAGCCATCCAATCGCCACAAGAGCGGTTATGCGTTGCGCTTTCCCCGCATCGTGCGGCTCCGGCCGGACAAGAACGCAGATGAGATTGATACCTTGAAAACAGTGCAAAGACTTGCAGGATCAGTTTGATAGTTACTAGTTAACTTATTTGTAGCTAACGGGCATCCCTCAGCACTACATCGTAGGCCCAACGACCGACGCGCCGATGTTTGGCATCGTCAACTTTTGCGCGATAGCGAAACTCATTCCCAAACTGATCGGTTTTCTTCGATAGCTTATAACTTAGGGAGATTGAATCAACGCCCATTTCAGGTAGTGAGTGGAGTTCGTCCGGTTCGGAAATGCCGTTATGGTTGACGTCCTGCCACAGACGCAATTGTGAAAATATCGAATCACGATTGTCGATTATTCCGTCGCCGTTTCCGCCGTGTGCTGGTTGGTCGTACATGCCAAGCGCTAAGAATCCGAGACGGCCAGACCCAGGAGAAGGATGTGATTGGGGCGAGACATTGCTGAATAACTCTTTACCGTTGTCGATTCCACCATTTCCGTCGCGATCAAGCACCAGCCATGCGTCGTCTGAATCTGGAGCTGTCCACGAAATGTGCAAGGGATTGCCGTGAGCAAAGAAATCGAAGTTGACTCCATGTGCAGCATCCGTCATCCGGAAGCCGTTGCCCGACAAATCGATAACGATCGGATCGATCCAGGCGCACATTCCAAATCCGCCCCATCCCCATTCGTCGCAAGTTCCGCACTGACACGGCTGCCACCAATCACACCAATCACCACATAGGCCACCGTTACCTCCTCCGCCGGCAAATGCGTCATAGCAGCAGCCGTCAATCGCATCGTAGCCTATCGGGCAGAGACAAGTGCTGTCATCGACGGGGAACGCCCATGCATCCGCACAAACATCGCAGTTTGGAGGTGTGGGTGTGGGGGTAGGTAAGGGAGGGCAGCCACTATATTCGTTTGCGCCTCGATTATCGCAGTCAGTTGGGCCTCGTAAACAACCTGTGGGCGATCCGTCTGGACCCCGATAACAGCCGCCAGCTTGGCCCATTACCGACTTTCCGTTGCATTCAGGATAACAATCTCCCAGGCCGAACGTATGACCAATCTCGTGTGCCATTATGCTCTCAAGGTCCGGAGAATGATCCCAATCTGAAGGGTAAAACCAGTCGACACCTTGCTTGATGGTAATGGTCGCCACAGAAGTATAGGGGTAAGTATTACTATTAGCCGAGACTCCAGCTTCTCCGATTGCATCAGTGGCTCCTCGGGTGACAAAGATGACCGGAGTCGCGGTGTTTGGATCGGGGTGCGGACCGGTTGAAAAACCGACTAGGCTAACGCCGCAGTTGTTTCCATCAGATCCGTTTTTCGCATTCCAGGATTCGGCAGCACTCCGCATCGCGCGTATTTCAGCATCACTGAATCCACTGTTTTCATCGAAGACCACTGAGACAGATGCACCTGGTGCCCACTTGGATGACGTATTCCCGGGAAGGTAGGGTGGTGGTTTTATGCAGTCGCTTTGCGCGAGCGAAGTATTTCTCGTAATGAGGAACCCGAACAACGCTGCGGTGGCTGCGACCAGTACAACCATACCTGAGAATGCCTTTCGCAAGTCTCGTATCGGCCGCATATTGTTCAGGTCTCACTAAGGTTGAGGCTTTGAAAGCTCTGATCGAATATCGTTGATAAGCGCTGAGGCTCCAACTCCGGAATAACGCTCAAAATGAACGACGCCAGGCGAATAGTCTAATGGTTCAACAACTCCGTTCTGCAAGTCATAACCTGTCACTATGTTGAAGGAGTCATCGCCGTCGGGGGTCGTAAGAAAAAGGACGTACGTATGCCCAAGCTCAGGTAATCCCTGCCCAATGACAAAGAACCAACTCTCGTGGCCAGACGGATAGCGAACACGCCCGCCCTTTCGTTCAACCACTACGGAATTCGGTAAGGTGACATTTGTAGCATTCTTGAGAACGGTTTCGACGTCTACGGTCAATTCAGAATATACGCTGTTCTGATCTTCTGAGAGATGCGCTGCGGCTTTGGATATTTTCCCGACGATGATTACATCACTTGCAGCTACTGGTAGAGTAGGAAAACCAGCGGGCCAGTGGTATCCCTCCGCCGTCTGCACGAGTTCGGGTCCGACGACTCGCGTTTTGACGTTGTATTTTCTTGCTTTCTTCTGGCGTCGAACTCGTTCTGCAGGATCGGACGGCTCGTCCTCAGGATAATTTACGAGTGGAAAATGTTGTTTTAAGTCTTCCTGCCCCCGTTGTTGTTTTAGATCGTTCTGGATGGGAGGTGTGGGTGTCGTAAGTCTTCGAACGCTAACCGCCAGTGTGGAACCTACCGCCACAGCGAGGACAATTACGGACGCTACGAGCGACCCTTTCGAATACTTGAATCGCCTGATCATGATGTCGACAAACCTTGGGCGCGAAGCCTAACATGCTAGATGGTCGCTGTCCAGCAAAACACTACTCCGATGGCAGGATCCATTCTTGATGTAAAATCTAATAGCAGCAATTTCCGATTAGCTAACACGGACAACTTTGCCGAAGAGATGTTCTTCAAATATTATCGTGGCCCTAACGGATTGGTTACCCGAGTAACAGCCGTCCTAATAAGAAGGAATCTTGATGAATCTACGCAGACTTATTCCCGCGGCCCTGGCTGCTGGTTTCCTCTTCATTGTCGTCACCGCGCAGACGCCGCGCCGGCCTCCGGCTTCGAGAACGGCGGCGCCAAAACCGTCTCCCACGGCGACGCCGGCCGCCGCCGCGCCGTCGCCGCAGCCGGTGACGAATCCTGCATCTCCGGCTGTGGCCGCGATCGGCGAGACCACCATTGCGGCGTCGGACATTGAGCCCGATGTCAGCGCCGCGATCATGCGTGACCCGGATCTGTATCTGCGCGATTACTACACTGATCCAGCCAAAGCGATTCGGGCCGCCCGCGAGCGTGCAGTCGATGCGCGCGTGGCGTCAATGCTGATCGCCGCCGAGGCCAAGAAACGCGGCAAGACGCCTAATGACATCATTGAAGCCGAGATTAATTCGAGGGTC
>Ga0207686_10000630_pt1 | contig 21868 bp, 15 predicted proteins | sample KBSM24metaG_FD_184396 | JGI IMG/M metagenome (GOLD analysis project Ga0207686, IMG submission 184396) | Miscanthus rhizosphere microbial communities from Kellogg Biological Station, Michigan, USA - KBS M2-4 metaG (SPAdes) (version 2) | ecosystem: Host-associated > Plants > Roots > Rhizosphere >...
TTCCATCATATCAATTACCGGTTCATCACAGGTTGGATCCATTTCTGTTGAATGAGCATTCCTGATCCCCAAAATCTTTCTTGCATATTCTATTACTGCCATCTGCATACCCAGACAAATACCAAAAAATGGTAATCCTTTTTCTCTTGCAAATTTTACCGCTGTAATTTTTCCTTCAATACCGCGATGACCAAAACCCGGTGCTACCAATAATCCGTCTAGACCTGCTAATTTTTCTCCTACATTATCGTCAGTAATAAATTCTGAATGGATGTATTGAACCTGCACCTTACATTCATTTATAGCTCCTGCATGAACGAAAGATTCCAATATTGATTTATAAGCATCCTGCAGCTCAACATATTTGCCGATCAGGCCAATTGTAACTTTTGACTTTGGATTTTTAAGTTTATTCAAAAACTCTCTCCATTTTCCTAATTCCGGCTCTTTGTTATTTGGAATGTCCAATTTCTTCATAACGATCTCGTCGAGCTTTTCTTCCATCATTATTAGCGGTACTTCATAGATCGTACTTGCATCTCTTGCTTCAATTACAGCTTCCGGCTTTACATTACAGAATAAAGCGATCTTTCTTTTTATTTCATTAGTGATCGGCTCTTCTGTGCGACAAACAATTACATCCGGAAACACACCTTCAGAGCTTAACAATTTTACGGAGTGCTGTGTTGGCTTTGTTTTTAATTCCTTTGCCGCCTTTAGATAAGGGATCAATGTAAGATGAACTACCAGCAAATCTTCTTCAGGTAATTCCCACTGCAATTGACGAACTGCCTCAATGTATGGTAGTGATTCAATATCACCGACTGTTCCACCGATCTCAGTGATCACAATATCCCATTCACCATTCTCACCAAGCATTTTCATCCGGCGTTTTATCTCATCAGTAATATGTGGGATCACCTGGACAGTTTTTCCAAGATAGGCTCCTTCCCTTTCCTTATTAATTACAGTTTGATAAATGCGACCTGTCGTTACATTATTCGCTTGTGAAGTAAAAATATTCAGGAACCTCTCGTAGTGTCCAAGGTCAAGGTCTGTTTCGGCTCCATCTTCGGTTACATAACATTCGCCATGTTCGTAAGGATTTAAAGTACCCGGATCAACATTTATATAAGGATCAAATTTTTGAATGGTCACCCGAAGCCCTCTTGCCTGCAACAATTTAGCAAGTGAGGCAGAAACAATTCCCTTCCCCAATGATGAAGTAACTCCCCCCGTAACAAATACATACTTGGACATATCTTTAGTTCTTGTTTTAAAAAAAATTAGGTGCCCCGCAACATATCATCATTCAACACCTGTTGCGTCGCACTCTTCAACGTCCTGTTCACTAATCAACAAATGTTGATATTCTAAACAAAGTGAAGGACAGCAATAAATTTTCGAGAAATTCAGTCAGCCTCTATTTGACCAGCGGAAAGAAATTAAATCCGGGAGGTCATGCAAAACTAAGCGGAATTTCCGTTATTGAGAAACTATAAATTCAGGATTGTGGAAAAAAAACGAACCAATTTTTTTATTCTGGCGAAACTCACTTTCACAGCTATTTTCCTGTTATTAATGTTTTCAACACATGCCCAGAAATTGGAAACTTTTAAGAACTATTGCGGAGGATTTTACAAAAGCATGGCGGATCTGCTGAAAATGCAGCAAAAGGAAATCGGCTTTTATGACTTTAAATCGGGTCAAACTATTGCAAGCATTGGTGCCCAATGCGGTCACTGGGAAGCCGCTTATGCGGCCACCACTGATAGCGTTACTTTCTATCTGGAAGATATCGATTCCAGTAAATTCAAAAAGAGCCAGGTTGAATTTGCCTGGAATTGTTACGCCACCCTCCGCGGCAGGCCTATGACAAGTGACTATAAAATGATCATTGGAGATGAACACTCTACTTCACTTCCAGAAAATACATTTGACAAGATCCTTATCATAAATAGCTTTCATGAATTTACATTCCAGGCCGAGATGCTTGCGGATATTAAAAAGAAACTTAAGCCGGACGGCATCCTTTACATTGATGAAGCATTGCCAAAGAGACAAGGACAACTACATGGTATTTGCAATAAACCTATGCTTACAAATGAAGAAACAATTGCAATATTTAAAAAGAATGGTTTTGAGTATGTCGACGGCGTTGATTTCAACTACCGGCAAAAAAATCCAACAAGAAAGATATTCGCCTTTAAAATAAAAGAGTAAAAAGTACGAGCAACTAATAATTTTCTTCGCTTCGTTCGGTTTTTAAAAGCCTTTCATTTTTTGCCTGTTCAATATTTCGTTCGATAACTTTTAAGAGAAATGAGAGTTCAAAAGGCTTTTCAACAAAATCATTGGCTCCGGCTTTGGTTGCAGCAATACCAATATCAGGAGAAGCCGAAACCATTATAACAGGTATATGGCTTGTCTGCTCATTAGTTTTTAAATAATGACAAATTTCTAAGCCATCAATACCAGATAATAATTTATCAACGAGAAAAAGATCGGGGATACTGAATTTGTTTTCAAATATTTCACTTGCCTCCTCTTTTACTTCAATATCATAACCTGCCTTAGTCAAAACTATTTTGAAAATATCCCTGATCCCAGGATCATCATCGGCAATAAGAATCTTGTACTTCATCGCCATCTATGAGGCAAAAGTTATGCCTTTAAAATGCATTTACTGGTATACTAATTGTTTTATAGAAAAAAAATACATCTATGAAACTTCCAGCAATGTTATTAAAAGCAGGTCTTGCGAGTGCCGGGGCAGGAATCTATTTATACTTCAAGAAGCTTTTTAAAAGCAAGAAGAAAACAAAAAAAGAACCCGCTAAAAATTTAAAGCAAACCAAAGCATCTAAAAAACCTGCTATTAAACCACGGAAAAAAAGATCAGCAGTTATTGAAAACTAAATACCAATGTGCTAAACATTAATGTTACATTGTCTTTGCATGGTTCTTGTAATTATATCAAAGGGATTAGGCCCTATTTATAATTAAATCAATTTGTACCAAAGACAAACTACATGATAAGATTTTCTTTATTTGCGTTTATATGCTTATTTCAAGGTGTTTGCGCCTTTGGACAGCTTTCTCAAAATGATTCTTCAGTCAGCAGGCAATCACTTTCTGATGATTCAGTAAGCATGCCTTTTTCAACAAAATATAAAGCTTCAGGCTCCAAAGAATTTTTTTGGGGAAAACATTACCGAAAAGAATGGGGAACCATCGTAAGCTTTCCTGTACTGGATATGAAGACTTTTAAAGGTGGATTAACCCCCGATAAATTAGGAGGCGGTCATCAATCAAAATCGTTGAGAGTCATTGCTGGTGATGGAAAAGAATATGTATTGAGAACAGTTGAAAAAGATCTTACTCCTTTAATACCTGAAAATTTAAGAGGAACATATTTACACAGGCAGGCAAATGACCAGTTAAGCATGGTTCATCCTTATGGTGCAATGATCGTAGCGAAGCTCGCTAAAACGATCTCGATATTTCATATGAGTCCTGAAATTGTATTTGTTCCGAATACAGATGATCTGAAAGAATTCCGTGATACTATTGGTGGAAAGCTTTGTTATTTTGAAGAAAGACCTTCCGGCAAAGGTTGGGAAAAAGATGCGATTGCAGATGGAGCTGATGAAGTTGAAAACTCAGAAAAAGTTTTAGAAAACTTTGCAAAGGATACAAAGTTCCGGATGGATGAAAAAGAATTGTTGAAAGCAAGGTTGTTTGATATGATGATAAATGATTTTGACAGGCATGAGGATAATTGGAACTGGGCAAAATTTAAAAAAGATAGTATAACGCTGTATAAAGCTTTTGCGAAAGACAGGGATCAGGCTCTATCAAGAGTTGATGGTCTGTTTATGCATTTTATTGCTATGCCATGGGCTTTGCGTCCATTGGAAAATATGACCCCTAAAGTCAAAGATGTTTTGGGAGAAAACTTCGCAGGAAGAAATCTTGACCGTCAATTTTTAAATGAACTTACAAAAGAAGATTGGCAACAGACCATCTCCAATATGCAATCATTACTTACCAATGATGCGATAAATGCTGCAGTTGACGTGGTGCCACCGGAAGTAAATAAATATTCAGGTGATTTTTTGAAGAAAAGACTAATACAGCGAAAAGATAATCTTTCACAATATGGAATGAGATATTATCGTAAGCTAAATAAATATGTAAGTATAGTTGGTTCTGCTAAAAAGGAAAACTTTACTATTAATTTTTTGGAGGATTCAATGTCTGTCACCGGAATGAGTGAAAAGAATGATACTTTCTATCATCGCATGTTTTATCCTGGCCAAACAAAAGAAGTAAATATATATGGTCTTGAGAGTAAAGATCATTTTACAATTTCCGGCAATGCAAAAAATAAATTTAAAGTTCGCATAATTGGCGGTGAAGAAACTGATACATATATAACTAACAGAACAGCTTCCGGGAAAAAAGTTCGCATTTATGATGTACAGGACAGCATTTATGTCAATGAAAAAGATTACCGTGTTAATCGAAATGAAGATACCTTATATCAATATAAAAGAGACGCTACTAAATATGATTGGTTCATGCCATTTATCATTCCTGGTTATAATCCTGATGATGGATTGCATTTCGGCCTTGGCTTCATGTACAAAAAACAAAAATGGGGTAAGGCGCCTTTTGGATGGGAACAAAGTGTTAGGATTGAATATGCAACTCAATCAGGCTTTCTCGGTTTTGGCTATAAGGGACTATTCAAACATGTATTTGGCAAATGGGACATGGACCTTATTGCATTGTACAGGGGACCAAAGTTTGTTTTTAATTATTATGGAACGGGCAATGAAACTGAATTAATAGTAAAAGATAAAACTTATTACAGAACAGGCTTAAAAGCATTATCGTTCAACCCTGGCATTAGCAGGGAAACCGATCATGTGTATGTTCGTTTCAGTTTAGAATATGATGAGGTAAAGGTTTTAAAAACACCAGGGAAGTTCATCAGTTCAGCTTTTGCTGAAGTTGATCCCAGAATATTTACAAGACAACACTTTGCCGGTGTACGTGGTGATTGGAGTTATTCAAGTGTTGATGTAAAGAAAAATCCAACAAGGGGCGTGAATATTGAAGCAGGATTTAATGGCAGGGATAACCTTGACAAAACCTCCTCCTACTTAAACATTAATGGTTCTTTTTCATTTTACCAATCTTTGGGCAAATCGTTAGTGTTTGCTCACCGTACAGGTGCTGCTACAAATTTTGGTGATTATGATATTTATTTTGCAAATACATTAGGAAGAAGTGAAAATCTTCGTGGTTTTTGGCGCTATCGTTTTTCAGGAAAAACAAGTTTTTATCAGAATACTGAATTAAGATTGGCTTTATCAAAAAGAAAAAACTTTGGCATGCTGGGATTCTTTGATGATGGAAGAGTTTGGATAGAAGATGAAGATTCCAAAACGATTCATGTAGGATATGGCGGCGGACTTTATTTCATACCATTTAATGCATTGGGAATAAATTTATCTTACGCAAGATCAAATGAAGTATCTATGATCCTGATAAAAACGGGCTTTCTTTTCTAAGCTGCTCTTCGCTTCACCTGATAGCTATTGGGACAGGGTGACAATTGAATAGTAAGATGAATAGAGAACAGAATGTACAAGAGTGCGACGCAACGAAAGTCAAATAGAATTTCAAAAGCTGATCAACAAATACCTTTAATCTTTTGCGATCTTTTTATAGCTTGCGACAACACCACGAATCAACGATGAACTAAATCCCTGGTGTTCCATCTCATTAAGCCCCGCGATCGTACATCCTTTTGGCGTGGTTACCTTATCGATCTCATGTTCCGGGTGTGTATTTTTCTCCAATAATAATTGCGCCGCGCCTTTAACTGTTTGTGCCGCGATCAACGCAGCAGTGTTCACATCAAATCCAATTTCAATACCACCCTGGATGTTTGCCCGAATGTATCGCATAGCATAAGCTGTACCACATGCTCCAAGAATTGTTGCAGCATCCATGAGTTTTTCATCAATCATTATTGTTTTACCTAATTGGTCAAATAACTGGCGGATATAACTTATCTGTGATTCGGATGCACCTGCGTGTGCAAGACATGTCATGCTTTGTTGTATGGCGATCGCAGTGTTCGGCATGGCACGAATAACAGGTACAGGTTTCCCAATTGCCTTTTGCAGTTGTTCGATCCAAACACCAGAAACAACAGAAACAATAACATGTTTCTTGGGATCAAGCGTAGTTTTTATTTCATTAATGATGTCGGCAAAATTGTATGGTTTTACTGCGAGAATAATTATTTCGGCGGTCTTTACTGCTTTTTTATTATCACTGTGAACCATTGATCCTTGCTCAGCAAAGCGACTAAGAGGTGAAAGATTTCTCCTTGTAATGGAAATTTCTACAGGGCGGCTAAATTCACTTTGAATCAAGCCTTCGGCAATTGATGCGCCGAGATTACCGCCACCAATGATTGCAATTTTCTTTGACATAAACATTTATTTAATAAAAATGCCACACCGATTCTATTGGTGTGGCAAACAACAATACACAAATATCAGTAATATTTTTTGTCTAAAAGGAAATTCTTTACATAGGTATCAATACCTTCTTCCAATGAATAAAAATCTTCTTTATAACCAACATTACGGAGCTTATTCATATCTGCTTCTGTGAAGTATTGATATTTATCACGAATATCGAGCGGTGTATCGATAAATTCAATTACGGCTTCTTTATCAAGGCTTTTAAAAATAGCGGTTACAAGATCTTTAAATGTTCTTGCTTTACCCGTTCCCAAATTATACAAACCTGAAGCAGGTTTTTCATTCATTAACCAGTAACAAATATCAACCACATCTTTTACATAAACGAAATCACGAAGCTGTTCGCCATCTTTAAATTCAGATTTGTGAGATTTGAAGAGTTTTACTTTACCCGAAGATTTTATTTGATTGAAAGAATGAAAAATTACACTCGCCATTCTGTCCTTGTGATATTCATTAGGACCATACACATTGAAAAACTTTAAACCAGCCCAGAATGGTGGTTGTTTCTTTTCTTTCAGCACCCACTTATCAAATTCATTTTTTGATTTACCGTAAGGATTGAGGGGGTTTAGTTTGTATGGCAAATCATGATCGTCTTTGTAACCTAATTCTCCGTTACCATAAGTTGCAGCTGAAGATGCATACACTAGCGGAATATTTTTTTCGACGCAATAGTCCCATATCTTTTTTGAAAAATCTACATTCAGCTTTTCAAGAATAGCATAATCAAATTCCATTGTATCTGTCCTTGCACCCAAATGAAAAACAAAATCAATTTTCATCGGGTGATGATTTAACCAGTCAAATAGCCCGTTCCTGTCAACTCTTGCAACTATTTTTTTATCCTCGTAATTAGGCTTTTTATTTTCATCATCGAATTCATCAACGATGATGATATTTTGATACCCTTTTCGATTTAGATAACCAACCATGCAACTGCCGATAAAGCCAGCAGCACCTGTAACTAATATGACTGAATTACGATCCACTAATTAGATTGAACTTAATGCAGAACCAGCTTCCTCTTTAGATAAATGATCTTCAATTGCTGAATCATATTCTTCTTGCCACCAATCGATCGTTCCCCAGAAATCACCATTCACCAACATTTCACCGCTGGTTACTAATCCAATTCTTTCATGCGGAAAATCTTTCATTGTATTTTCAAACCTTTCGATCAGTTCAGCTTTCACACTTACCACCACCCTGCTTTGACCTTCACCAAATAAATAAGCATCTTCACGCAGGTCATCTTTAGTTTCTACTGTAAAGCCAAGTTCACGATTGAAACCACTCTCACAAAGTGTGACAAACAAACCACCTTCGCTTATATCATGTGCTGATTGAATTAATCTTTTATTAATAAGCTCAGCAATTTTTTGTTGCAACAAAAACTCTTCTTCTAGTTCAAAATAAGGAGCTGGTGAAAATTCGACATTACAAACTTTGGCGAGATATTGCGATGAGCTAATATCATTTGTTGATCTACCTAGCAAATAAATTACATCGCCTTCCTTCTTAAAATCCAATGTCATCTTTTCATTTATATTTTCCAATAAACCAACCATACCGATCGTTGGTGTTGGATAAACAGGGCCATCAGGATTTTGATTATAGAAACTTACATTACCACCTGTAACAGGTGTATCAAATTTCCTACAGGCCTCTCCCATTCCCTTTATTGCTTGGACAAATTGATAATACACTTCGGGATCGTACGGATTTCCAAAATTCAAACAATTGGTCACACCTAATGGCTGGCCACCACTGCAAACAATATTTCTTGCTGCTTCACTTACTGCTATCATAGTTCCTTTATAAGGATCAGCAAAAACGTAGCGACTGTTACAATCAGTAGTAATAGCCAAACCTTTTTTTGTTCCTTTTACTAATACAATCGGTGCATCAGTTGGCGCATTTGTTGAGGCATTATTTGTACAAACCATGCTATCGTATTGATTATATATCCAACGCTTCGATGCGATCGATGGAAGTATGATCAGTTTTTCAGCAACAGCTTTTAGATCTTTTGGAACAGAAATGGAATTAGCGTCAAATTTTTTTATTTCATTCAAATATTTGGGTTCACGAAATTCCCTGTCATACTGAGGGGCTCCGCCTCCTAATACAAGATCGTATGCAGGAAGTGAGGCTTCCAACTCATTATTCATGTAAAAATTCAAAATGCCATCATCAGTCACTTCACCAATAACCGAACAGGGCAGATCCCATTTTTCAAAAATCTTTGTTACTTCATGTTCTCTTCCTTTTTCAGCAACTAATAACATTCTTTCCTGGCTTTCACTTAGTAGAAGTTCCCATGCTTTCATATTTTTTTGGCGGGTAGGTACTTTATCAAGATCTATTCTCATTCCAACTTCACCCTTTGCACTCATTTCAGAAGTTGAACATATGATTCCTGCTGCTCCCATATCCTGCATACCAACTACAGCACCTGTTTGAATAACTTCCAAACACGCTTCCAATAATTTTTTTTCCTGGAAAGGATCACCAACTTGTACTGCAGGCAGATCTTGTGCACTTTCTGCAGTGATATTAGCCGAAGCAAAAGAAGCACCACCAATTCCATCTTTACCAGTTGCACTTCCAACAAACATTACAGGATTACCTTTTCCTTTTGCAGTTGCAGAAACCGTTTCTCCTGCTTTTACAATACCAACACTCATTGCATTTACTAATGGATTGGTGTGATAGCATTCATCAAAATAAATTTCACCACCAACGGTTGGCACGCCAAAACAATTTCCATAATGACCAATGCCATGTACGACACCAGAAAGTAAATGCTGTGTTTTATCTTCTTCTAAATTTCCAAACCGCAAAGAATTTAAAGCAGCGATCGGTCTTGCACCCATTGTAAAAATATCACGATGAATTCCACCAACACCGGTGGCTGCTCCCTGGAATGGTTCAATAGCAGATGGATGATTATGAGATTCAATTTTGAAAACAACGCCAAGTCCCTCGCCAATATCCATTAGACCAGCATTTTCTTCACCAGCTTTTACAAGCATGCGTCCGCCTTCACGGGGTAATGTCTTAAGCCATTTAATAGAGTTCTTATAACTGCAATGTTCACTCCACATGCCACTGAAAGCACATAGTTCATTGAAGTTTGGTGTTCGTCCAAGCCTTTGCTTGATTAGTTCAAATTCTTCAGCTGTCAGGCGAAGTTGTTCAGCAGTTTTTACAGTTATTTCCATAGTTTTTTAAGAAAGCGCAAAGCTAATGATATTGTATGATGTCAAGTAATTGCCAAATGCTATTTTATAAACTTAAAATTCATTTGCTGAGATCATTTTTGCTTTTCCATATATCGTACAATCAAATATTTATAGCTATTTTGCGAGGATAAACCTGACCAATTGTATTATTTATTATTTGCTGGATACCTCTGTTTATTTGCGTGGTTAATTACGAGACTTGGCTTCTTTAAAAAATCAGGACTTAGCAATGCCCAATTAGTTATTTTGTTTTTGCTCAAGGTAATGGCTGGTATTTTTTATGGATGGATCGGGATCTACTATGGCCAGTATGCTTATATGTATGATACATGGGGCTATCATTATTTGAGTGTTGAAGAATATAAACTGCTTTTCCACAGCCCCTCAGAATATTTTTCCAATATTTTTCACAGTGGATATGAAAGTAAGTATGGAGGTTTTTTTTCCTCTGATTATTCCTGGTGGAACGATCTGAAGAGTAATATGTTCATCAAATTTCTTTCAGTTGTAAATATTTTCAGCTTTGGAAATTATTATGTCAATGTGATTTTTTATTCTTTTATTACTTTAACCGGGCCAGTAGCAGTTTATCGTGTGTTTTGCGATGTATTCCCTGGAAAAAAAGTGCATGTGCTACTTGCAACGTTTTTAATTCCTTCATTTGCCTATTGGACAAGTGGTATTCATAAGGACGGACTTGTTTTCATGGCGATAGGCCTTATCATTTATCATGTCTATTTTGGTTTAAAGGAAAAAAAGTTCAGGCTCTCCCGCATTTTTCCTTTCTTTATTTCATTTATCATTCTTCTTTCATTCAGAAATTTTTTGCTGGTAATACTTATCCCTGCATTATTTGCCTGGATACTTTCAACAAGGATTCAAAAAAGAAATGCCATCATTTATATTTCTACCTATTTAATATGCGGATTACTTTTCTTTTCATTGAGATACATTTTTCCTGGGCTTGATTTTCCACAAGCAGTAGTTGACAAGCAACAAGCTTTTAAGACATTGCAGGGAAATTCGGGCATTGAGCTGCCTGAATTAAAACCAACCCTCGGAAGCTTTTTAATGAATGCTCCACATGCAATAAGCTCCACAACTCTTCGTCCTCATCCAGGTGATGTAAAGCATATTCTTTCAATGGCAGCAGCATCAGAAACCGCATTTCTTCTGCTTCTCTTTTTTCTATTTTTATTCTGGCGAACAAAGGGCGTAAAGTCGACTTCGTTTACCTGGTTTTGTGTCTTCTTCTCGTTTTCTTTTTTACTTTCGATAGGATTCACAGTAAACTTTCTTGGAGCGATAGTTCGATACAGAAGTATTATCCTACCCTTTTTATTGGTTCCTGTTATAAGTCTCATTAATTGGGAAAGGATTTATTCCATCCTTTTTAATAACATTAAAAATAATTATAATATTTATGATAACTAGATATTTTTAGGATTTACGTGAATTTATTCGATTTTCTGACAAAATTTTCCACATTTCACAATAAAAAATGTTTGTATCGCCAAAAATTATTGGTTTTATTAACCAATATGCTTTTTTTTGCATTTGAACCCCTTTATTAAAATTTAAATGCAATTGTTATGGTGTCATCAAAACTAGAATACATCTGGCTGGATGGATACAAGCCAATTCAAAGCCTTAGAAGTAAAACTAAGATCGAAAAAAACTTCAGTGGCAAATTGGAAGATTGCCCAACATGGTGCTTTGACGGTTCATCAACTGAACAAGCTCCTGGCGGATCATCTGATTGTTTATTAAAACCGGTATTCATTGCAAAAGACCCTCAAAGAAAAAACGCCTACCTGGTAATGTGTGAAGTTTTAAGCTCTGGTGGCGAGGCTCATGAATCAAACGGGAGAGCGACAATTGAAGACGATGACAATGATTTCTGGTTTGGATTTGAGCAGGAATATTTTTTATGGAACCCTGCAACTAATAAGCCTATTGGATTTCCTGAGGGTGGTTTTCCCGGACCTCAAGGTCCCTACTACTGTTCTGTAGGAGCAGCAAATGCATTTGGTCGCGCAATGGTAGAGGAGCATCTTGACGCATGCCTTGAAGCAGGTTTAAATGTTGAAGGCATCAATTCTGAAGTAGCTACTGGACAATGGGAGTTCCAGATCTTCGCAAAAGGTGCAAAAGCAGCTGGCGACCAGGTTTGGGTTGCTCGTTATTTATTAGAAAGGATCGGAGAAAAATATGGTATCGCTATCAACTGGCATTGCAAGCCGCTTGGCAATCTTGATTGGAATGGAAGCGGTATGCATGCAAACTTCTCCAATGAATTATTGAGAACTTGTGGAAGTAAAGATATCTACGAACAGATCTGTGAAGGTTTCAGACCTTTTGTGAAAGAGCATATTGAAGTTTATGGATCAGATAATCATCTGCGTCTTACCGGCAAACATGAAACAGCTGCAATCACTGATTTCAAGTTTGGCATTTCTGATCGTGGCGCTTCCATTCGTATTCCGATCGGCACAGTAGAAAAAGGTTGGAAAGGCTGGTTGGAAGATCGTCGTCCAAATAGCGCTGCTGATCCGTATAAAGTAGCTGCACGTATTATTAAGACTGTGAAAATAGCTGAAGCGAGTCTGAGCTTGACAAGCGAACAAAAGAAAGTTGCTTAATAGAAAAAGGTTAGTAAATATTTATTCACCAAATTTTAAGGTAAGCTTTTAAACAGGGCTTACCTTTTATATTTGAGACCAATTAAAAAAGTATAAAAAAAATATCATGTCACTACGATTCAACGCTATCAACAATCTATCTTCTGCACAAGAAGTGCAGGTAGAAAATCCCACCAGGATAACAGCCATTTTTGGTGAAAGTGTTTTTACAGTAAAAACAGCCAGGGAATTTTTAAGTGACGAGGCTTATAAAAGTCTTGTCGGTTCTATAAGGGCTGGACAAAAAATTGATCGTTCAATGGCCAACCAGATCGCAAGCGGCATTCGCTCCTGGGCAGAAGGGAAAGGTGTAACCCACTTCACACACTGGTTTCAACCCCTAACTGGAACTACTGCTGAAAAACATGATTCATTTTTCACAATAAAAAGTGACGGCACTCCGATCGAACAATTTGAAGGTGATGCATTGATACAACAAGAACCTGATGCCTCCTCATTTCCAAGCGGTGGATTGCGTGCAACATTTGAAGCAAGAGGTTATACTGCATGGGATCCTTCATCTCCTGCATTTATAATGGAAATCGGTAATGGAAAAACATTGTGTATCCCTACCATTTTTGTCTCTTATACGGGTGAATCACTCGACTACAAAGCGCCTTTATTAAAGGCGTTGGAAGCATTGAATAAATCCGCAGTTGATGTTTGTAATTATTTTGATAGAAATGTAACACGAGTTACAGCAACATTGGGTTGGGAACAGGAGTATTTTGTAATTGACGAAGGTCTCTTTAATGCTCGTCCTGATCTGGTCATGTGCGGAAGAACTGTTTATGGTCATAGCTCTGCAAAGGGTCAGCAATTAGAAGATCATTATTTCGGTTCTATTCCAGAAAGAGTTTATGCGTTTATGCGTGATTATGAAAATGAGGGTTACAAGCTTGGTATTCCCCTTCGTACAAGACATAATGAGGTGGCGCCTGCGCAATATGAGTGTGCTCCCATCTTTGAAGAGGTAAGTGTTGGTGTTGATCATAACTCATTATTGATGGATGTGATGGATCGTGTTGCCCGTCGTCACAAGTTGAGAGTGTTGCTGCACGAAAAACCCTTTGCAGGTATAAATGGCAGCGGCAAACATAATAACTGGAGCATGGCTACTGACACAGGTGTAAATCTTTTGGCTCCTGGTAAAACGCCTAAGACAAACCTGATGTTTCTTACATTCTTTGTAAACACAATTAAAGCGGTTCATGATTATGCTGATGTTTTAAGAGCATCCATTGCTTCTGCCCCAAATGATCATCGTCTTGGAGCCAATGAAGCACCCCCAGCGATCATTTCAGTTTTTATTGGTGAATATCTCACAAAGGTTTTAAACGAATTCAAAGAAAGAGTAACGGCAAAAATGGATGAAACAGATGAAAGCATGTTGAAGATCGACATTCACAAAAGCATTCCTGAACTTTTACTTGATAATACGGATAGGAACAGAACATCTCCATTTGCATTTACAGGAAATAAATTTGAATTCCGTGCTGTTGGCTCTTCAGCAAATTGCGCCAATGCGATGACAGTTCTAAATACGATCATGGCAGATACATTGAAAAAATTCAAATCCGAAGTGGATAGACATATTGAAAAAGGTGATAAAAAAGAGATCGCCATTATGCATGTGTTACGCCAATACATTGTCGCAAGTGAAAAAGTTTTGTTTGAAGGTGATGGTTATAGCGAAGCATGGCAAAAAGAAGCTGAGAAAAGAGGTTTACCAAATGTAAAAACCACGCCACTTGCATTGGATGCAATGGTAACTGACAAAGCAAAAAAACTTTTTGAAAATAATGATGTATACACTCATGGGGAATTGGAAGCAAGACATGAAATAGAGTTGGAAAAATATATTAAGAAAGTACAAATAGAAAGCCGCATTATGGGTGAGTTGGCAACAAGCCATGTTTTACCTGCTGCTATTCGTTATCAAAATTTATTGGCTAATAATATTAAAGGATTGAAAGAATCAGGATTGAAAGAATCTGCTTTCGCAAATCAAAAACAAATACTTGAAAAAATATCTGAGCATATTAGCAAGACAGGCGAATTGGTAGAAAAAATGATCGAAGCCAGGAAAATATGTAATAACATGGACGGTACAAGAACTAAGGCTATAGCTTACCAAAGCCAGGTAAAAGATGCCTTCTTTGATGATATACGCTATCATGTTGACAAAATTGAATTACTTGTTGATGATCGTGAATGGTATTTGCCAAAGTACAGGGAAATCTTATTTCTTAGATAAATTAAACTTCAAGATTATAGTTAAGTCCCCGACTAAGTCGGGGATTTTTTTTAATATTGATTTTCCATTTGCCATATTGATAAAAGATACTTGTTAACCCATAATTAAATATGAAGACCAAAATCCTCATCGGTTTAATTACAATTAGCATAGTGCTGATCTCCTGCCGAACTCCCCGTTTTGTTTATTCGCCTGCACCGCCAAACAATCCTTATTTCAGAGAAAAAGGGGAATCTAAAATTGCTGCCTACTATTCTACAGCTGCTGATGAAAATGATCTGCAGCAGGAATATAATGATGGACTAGATCTGCAAGCAGCCTATGCTGTTAGTGATCATTTTGCATTGACCGCTGATTATTTTAAAAGAAATGAAAAAGATGTTTTTAATGATTATGACCGCAGCCTTTTCGACAGTTCTGTCATCAGGTATGATCGTAATCTTACAAATTTTGGCGTTGGGTATTTTACACCGATCACAAACGACAAAAAGGTAATGTTCAACATATTTGGCGGAATTGGCTTTGGGAAATTTTCTTTTACTGATAATGGGTTTGATAACAACATTAATTATAGTCGCTATTATAATAGTAAAATGAGTAAATGGTATATACAACCATCGATAAATTTTTTTCCTGGTAAAAATTTCCACACCGGCTTAATTAGTAAAATTTCATGGGTGCATTATGGCGATGTTTCCACTTCTTATACCCCTCTTGAATTAGAATATTTTGATCTTAATTTATTAACTGGAAAAACACTTAGCTTTTTTGAAGCGAGCTGGAACATGCAACTAACCTTTAATAAAATAAACTGGGTCCATATAGATGGCGGTTTTACGCTCTGTTCAGAGCCATTTAATAATCTCACAAATCTTGAAGCAAGAAATTTCAATGCTTCAATTGGATTGAATCTTGATATATCAAAAATGAAAAAGAAATGATATTTAACTACAATTCCTACATTTGATTTGCACAATAGTATTTCCAGTTTGTGAATCACTTCTATATGCGAACAAGAAAAATCATTAAAAGAATTTTTTTTACAATACTTCTCATTTTTATTGTTGTTTTTACTTGGCTTTCGTTTACCGTCTTTCCGGCCGTTAGTGGCTATGGCTCTAAAAATCTTTGCTCAGCAGTCTATCTTCAACATCGTAACCCTGCCGATGTAATTAGAGAAGATCTCGGAGCTTTTCCTTTATCATTCGGAACATTTACAGTGAATGAAAAAGATTCTTCTGTTACTGGTTCTGTATGGGGGCTTGCAAAAAGAAAAACAATTTATCGAAAAGGAGTTGGTTGTACGATTGTTAATGATCTTAGAGAAGAGGAAATAAGAAAACAACAATTTGCAATTCCAGCAAAACCAAGTATTAATAGCGATAGCATTGCATGGCCTTATGGTGATAAATTACCTGATACAATTCCCGCAAATATCAATAAAGAAAAATTGGAAGTAGCAGTTAATAATGTAATGAATGAGAGAACTGCAGATGGCAAAACTGTTTATTCAAGAGCGGTACTTGTTATATATGATGGGAACATAGTCGCTGAAAAATATGCTCCTGGCTTTGATAAAAACACTGTGATGCTTGGATGGTCAATGTCGAAAAGTTTAACAGCCGCGATGATCGGTATACTTGTTAAAGAAAATAAACTTTCTGTTGATGACCCAGCACCGATTACCGCATGGGCAGATACTAAAAAACAAAAGATCACACTCAAACATTTATTGCAGCAAACAACTGGTCTTGATTTTACGGAGATCTATACCAGGCCAAGCAGCGTAACTAAAATGTTATTTAGCAAAGGCGATATGGCTGCTTATACCGAATCATTGCCTTTGAAATATGAGCCAGGTACTGTGTTCAATTACTCAAGCGGTAATTCAAATATTTTGAGTCGTATCATCAGGCAAATTGTTGGCGAAAAAGATTATGCAGCTTTCCCTTACAACGAATTATTCTATAAAATTAATGCATACAGCTTTTTGATGGAGCCTGATGCATCGGGCACTTATATCGGTTCCTCATATAGTTATGCTACCGCAAGAGATTTTGCGAGGTTTGGATTGTTATATTACAATAATGGTATTTGGAACGGCGAACAAATATTACCGGCAAATTGGATCAAAGAGAGCATTCAACCTTCTGATGCAGATAAATTAAAACGTTATGGTTATCAATTTTGGTTGAATGGGTATGATCAAAAAGATCCAACAAAACGCTGGTTCCCGGATGTGCCAGCCGATATGTTTTTTGCTGATGGGTATGGCGGACAAGATATATATATTATTCCTTCTGAAAAATTAATGGTAGTAAGATTAGGGTTACATGTAATTAATGAAAATGAATTTTTGAAAGAAGTGATTGAAGCGATAAAGCATTAATTGTTTTCATTTTGTTTCATTTTTTTTCGATTATAACTTAAATATCATGATCACTATGCTCAGCAAATTCCAAAAAACCTTTGCCGAATTAATATCGATCATTGAACATAGTGAATACAACAAATTATCTGAATGCACGATTGAAGTCCCTGACAAATTCAATTGGGTTCGTGATGTATTTGAACATTTAATTGTCCAAGCGAATACCGATCGCAACATGATAGAGTTGGTTACCGAAAAACCATCAGAAGCTATAACGATCACTTATAAGCAGGGATCAGAAAAATGTAACCAGCTATTGAATTTTTTGCGAAAGCAAAATGTACAACAGGGAGATGATATATTTATCATGTGCGGATTGAATGAAGGATTATGGATAAGTTATTTAGCAGCGATCAAAGGTGGGCTTATTTTAATTCCTGCAGCAAGTATACTTACTGTAAATGATATCGTTTATCGTTTTCAAAAAGCATCTCCAAAAGTTATTATCGCAGATAAGGATAATGCAGAAAAAATGGAGCAGGCTTTATTACAATACAACCATCCTGTTAAAGTGAAGTTGTTGTTGGATGGAGAAAAAGATGGATGGATATCTTATGGTGTAATTGGCAAAGAAGAAAAAGAAGCAAGTGCGGCCGATACAAATAAAGATGATGACTTGTTTTGGTTCTTTACTTCCGGAACTACAGGAATGCCAAAGGTAGCTGTACACACTCAGTCGAGTTATCCATTGGGCCATTTAACTACCGCTGCATGGATCGGATTAAAAGCAGGAGATAAACATTTCAATATTTCACAACCTGGATGGGCAAAGTTTGCATGGAGCTGTGTATTTGCTCCTCTGAATGTCGGCGCTACGGCTTTCGCTTATGTTCCGAAAGGAAGATTTGTAGCCGGGAGTTATCTAAAAGTTATACAGGATCACAAAGTAACAACTCTTTGTGCACCTCCAACAGCATTACGAATGTTGATCAATGAAAATTTAAATGAATACCGATTTTCGTTGCGTGAATGTGTGAGTGCAGGTGAACCGCTGAATGCAGAGGTTATAAAAATATGGAAAGACGGAACAAGTATTGAGATACGTGATGGATATGGACAAACAGAAAGCACTTGCATGATCTGTAATTTGCCGGGAAGCAAGGTCAGGTTTGGCTCGATGGGTAAATCAACTTTTATTTATGATGTGTTAATCGCTGATGCGGAAGGAAATGAATTACCTGTTCATGAAACCGGGCAGATCGCCGTTCGCATGCACCCTGAACACTTTCGCGGAGTTTTCAAATCTTATGTTGGCGATGATGAAAAACAAAAAGAAGTTTTTAGGCATGGACTTTATTTTACTGGGGATAAAGCTTATAAAGATGAAGATGGTTACTATTGGTTTGTAGGCAGAGATGATGATGTTATCAAATCATCTGATTACCGTATCGGTCCTTTTGAGATTGAAAGTGTTTTACTGGAAATAGATGAAGTGCTAGAATCTGCAGTTGTTGGCAGTCCTCATCCGATCAAAGGACAGGAAGTAAAAGCATTTGTTGTACTTGTTCCGGATGTTGTTGCAAATAAAGAGCTCTCTGATAAAATTTTCCATTATTGCAGAAAACATTTGGCGCCATATAAAGTTCCAAGGCTTCTTGAATTTGTTACCGAACTCCCCAAGACGATCAGCGGCAAAATAAGACGGATAGAATTAAGAGCAGCAGAAGAACATCGAAAAGCGATGAAAGAAAAAGGAGATAATGAATATTCTGGTTAAAGTTTGAAATAACTACTAAAGGAAAAACAAAATATTAGTGTTACCGCCCGATCACTTGCATGTAACATTATAAAATGAAATCAAATGAATGATGATGTTGTAAGGATAGAAACAAGTTTTAATGCAACAAGGGAAAAGGTTTGGGAAGCATGGACCAAACCGGAATTTATATTACGATGGTTCGGCTCTGACCCAAATGGAAAAGGCCTAAAGGCAAAAACGAATGTAGAACAAGGCGGGTCTTATGAAATAACTTTTAAAGATGGAGATGGAACTGAACATACCTGCATGGGTAAATACCTTATTGTAGAAAAGTTCAGGCAACTTTCATTTACATGGGAATGGAAAAATGAGCCGGGAGTTGAATCATTAGTCAACATCTCACTTGATTCAATAAACGATAGCACTGCAATGATCTTTGAGCACAAAAATCTTGGAGTAGCCTCAGCACATAATTATTTAGCAGGCTGGAAAGGAACTTTCTTAAAATTAGAAAGAGTACTGACATGAAAAAAATCTGCATGACAAGTAGAGTACAAAGCTCCTCGGTTTATTGAATTTATTACCGACCTTCCCAAAACCATCATTAGCAAAAAATAAGACTTATCGAATTAAGCGCAGCAGAAGAACAGCGAAAAGCAATGAAGGAGAAAGAGATAACGATTACTTTGGGCGGAAAGATGATATTTTTTAAATTATCAGCCCTGCTTAATTTACTACTATTAAACTTCCGTTGCCTCGCACTCTTGTACATCAACAATTCTATTTAGCCCAGTTATTAGCGGGATTGATGTAGCCTGCACAAAGTGAAGTGAAGGGTTTAGGAATTCTATTTATATTCGGTTCTAGGCTGTTTACATTATTAAAAACTCTTAGGCAATGCCTGGACTATGCCAGTATAAAATTCAATAAAGACAAATGAGTAGGTTAAAAGAATTAGACTTTTTACGTGGTATAGCAATTATTTTAGTTTTGTTAAGACATATACCTCTTTTCACTTTTACACATAATATTGGGTGGATAGGCGTTGATCTATTTTTCGTATTAAGTGGCTTTTTAGTGTCTGGCCTTTTATTTAAAGAGTATTTAAAATTTGCAGACATTCGGCCAAAACTATTCTTGATAAGAAGGGGGTTTAAAATTTACCCCATTTACTACCTTTTCTACATCCCATATTTAGTACCGATTATAATGGAAAAAGGTTGGAGCTCTTTGGCAAGCAGAGGTTTTTTATCTGATATGACTTTTACACAAAACTTTATAACTGGTTGGGGATGGGCTTATCCAGCAAGCTGGTCGTTAGCGATTGAAGAGCACTTTTACTTTGGATTATCATTTTTTTTATGGTTAGGTTCGAAATATAAATTTATCAAGTTTCAAAAAGAAGATAGATCTAAAACAAATAAATTGTCATTTCCGAATATCATATTATCGGTAATGTTTTTTTGTTTTTTTTTGAGAATACTCGGAAATTATTATTTTCCATATCAGCAAGGAAGATTATTTACAAACACTCAATTTAGAATTGATTCGCTTTTAGCTGGAGTATTAATTTCATACTTTTTTTATTTCGACCGGGATAGATTAGAAAGATTTTTTTATACTTACAAATATTTGCTGTTTCTGGTTGCAATTATTGGTTTGGCATGGACACCCTTTTTCGATCCAATTGCTTCATTTTTTGTAAAAACAATCGGGTTCACCTTATTATACATTTCCTTTGGTATTTTATTAGTAGCTTTTTTGATAACGAAAGATATCGTTGCAATTTTAAATAAAACGTTTTCATCAATATTAGTTAATACAATAAGCAAGATTGGTTATTGTTCATATTCTATATACATCATTCACTTATTTATCATGTTAATAGGCTATAGATTATTTTCAGTATTCAACCTTTACAACCATTATTTATTTTTTATATTAGCTTTTCCAGTGAGTATACTTGTGGGTATGTTTATGACATACAAAATTGAAAGATACTTTTTAAGTATTCGAGATAAATATTTTTCCAGCAGAATAGGTTAATATTTCTTCCATTCTTTTTCCAGACGTGCCAAAACCGATTTAGTGGTTAAAGGTAGATATTTCGCAACATGAAAAGCTGAATAGAATTGTTGCAGTACAAGAGTGCGACGCAACAGTTGATGCCATGAAATTCTAAAGATCGTTTCCAAAATCAATAACAAAACACAAATCCTTTCCCTCCTTCGCAAATTCACCTAACGAAACTTTAGCGTAATTGGAAGCTTCGGAGTGCGGCAAGATTGAAGTTTATTTTAATACGAACCCTTCCAAAAATTTTGTATTAAAATCACCGCTACGGAAACGTTCATCCTGCATTAGTTGCAAATGAAATGGAATAGTTGTCTTTACTCCCTCGATGACATACTCACTTAATGCACGGTACATAGTGCCAATGGCTTCGTCTCTTGTTCGGGCAATAGTGATCAGCTTGCCGATCATAGAATCATAAAAAGGTGGAATGACATACCCAGCGTATACATGGCTATCAACACGAACACCATGACCGCCGGGTTGATGAAGTACAGTTATCTTTCCGGGTGATGGACGAAAATCATTATATGGATCTTCGGCATTGATGCGGCATTCAATAGCATGACCCTGCGGATAATAATCTTTACCGCTGATCTTTTCCCCCATTGCAATTTTCAATTGCTCTTTTATAAGATCAAAGTTGATCACTTCTTCTGTTACGCAATGCTCCACCTGTATACGGGTGTTCATTTCCATGAAATAAAAATTGCGATTCTTGTCAACAAGAAATTCAATAGTGCCAACGCTTTCATAATTGATGGCGCCTGCTGCTTTCTTTGCCGCATCACCCATTTTTTGACGAAGCTCATCCGTCATAAATGGCGATGGAGATTCTTCCACCAATTTTTGATGACGACGCTGAATAGAACAATCTCTTTCACTTAAATGACAAACATTTCCAAACTGA
>Ga0207686_10000631_pt1 | contig 21863 bp, 15 predicted proteins | sample KBSM24metaG_FD_184396 | JGI IMG/M metagenome (GOLD analysis project Ga0207686, IMG submission 184396) | Miscanthus rhizosphere microbial communities from Kellogg Biological Station, Michigan, USA - KBS M2-4 metaG (SPAdes) (version 2) | ecosystem: Host-associated > Plants > Roots > Rhizosphere >...
GTTGATGGAGCCCATCGGCTACATCCCGCCGGCCCAAGCCGAGGCGAACTACCATCGGCAAATCGCAGGTCAGGCCATGTCGGTCTGACTCACACCAACTGGCCTCCACGAAAGCCGGGGCGATTCACTTTCCATCGAGCCGGCAGTTGTTGAGCTGCAGCTGGCGCATGAGGTGAAGGATCCCAATGGCAATGCGTACAACCGTGCGGAATACATCGAGAAGCGCAGAGCGATGATGCAGGTTTGGGCGGATTATTTGGACCAACTGCGGGATGGCACTGCGGACTTCCGCAGCCATGCGGCGCTGCCGGAGTTTCGGCCGATGACGATGCGGCGTCGGGGGGGCGAATACCAACTGCACGTCTGATAGACGCAGGGTTGTATCTATTCGCTTGGGGGCTTGCTCACACATTTTGTGAGTGAGCCGTTTCTGCTGCTGTTCACAGAAGCGGCCCCAAACCTCGAAGCTCATTTGACCGAATTCACCGAACCGGAGTGTTTGTTCGGAGCGAGTCAATCAGGTTGATAGGTGAGCAGCCCATCCACGTCCGTGAACTTCCCATAGATAGCCGGGTTTTCACCCACCGCCAGCGCCTTAAAGTGCGCGGTGCCGCATTTGATTTTTCCGCTCTCCCGGTCGCGCAAATCCTCGTCGAACAGGCTGCTCTTGGTTTCCACCACGAAGTACAGGCGCTCGTGCCCATCTCGTTCGATCAAGACGGCCCAGTCGGGGTTGTAACTGCCCAAGGGCGTTGGCACTTTGAACCAGCTCGGGAGCTTGGCGTACACCTTGACTGCGTTGTTCTTTTCAAGCTGGTCTGCAAACTCCCACTCCACCTCTGAATCGATGACCACGTGCTCGTACACCGACTTTTCGGCGTTCATCCGCGCGTTGTGCTCGTTCAAGTAACCCATTAGCACGTTCTTGGGGTCTTCAAACAGTTCTTGTGCCCAATAGGAGTCGTCCCCCAGCCGCTGGTACTTGATGCCGTCTACCAAGACGAGACGTTTGTAGCGGTTGATGGAGTCGGCCGCCAACTCGATGAACTGCTGGGGGTTGCGCTTGAATTCATTCAGACGTGTGCTTTCGGTCAGGATGCGTGCAATCGTCTTGCGCGTGAGCTGGGTGCGGTCTTGCAGTTCCGTGAGCAGGTCGGGCAACTCGATGTCGTTCTCGTTCAGCGTGACGGTGTCTGCACCAGCCTTCTCGATGGCGTCCACGCCAGACTTCGCCATCTCGATGCCGGCCTTGCGCCATTGCAGCCGGGTTTTGGCGACCTGTGGCATGTCGTTCAAGGCTTCGATGCACTTCTCGATCAACTTCTCGTTGTCGAAGTGCACGCGGTAAGTGGTCTTGTGCTTGATGCGGTCCCACAAGGCTTTGAACTCGGGGCTCACCAGCACCGATTTGCGCACCGCGATCTGCTTGCGCTGATCGGCGTTCTTCACTTCCAGCTTGCCTGACAGCTTTTTCAGCACAACCGTGATTTGTGCCCGCTGGGCTTCAAAGTTGGCAGGCAGCACCAAGGTGCCGTCTTTTAAGGCAGTCTTCAACGCATCTTGGACCTTGCCCTTGTCGGTGATATAGCCCTGCGCCTTGAGGTGCGTCCACAAGGCCTTCGATGCCTCGAAGCCCAGTGCGGCGAGCTCACCATTTTCTCGCTCCACAGAAATCGCGGAGAAGACATGTGGCTTGACTATGCCAAAGTCGATGCCGGCATCCTCATAGTCCTGCTGAAGCTTTTCCGCGAACTGTTCGTAGCTTTCCGTGGCGATCACGGTCAGGGTGTTGATCTCGAAGCCGCGCAGCCGTTCGCCTTGCTGGTTCACGCACAGGCGCAGTCCGCGGCCAATGGTCTGACGGCGCCAACGTTCCGTCTCGCGCGTAGAGAAGTTGCAAATCTGGAAGACGTTGGGGTTGTCCCAGCCCTCCTTCAAGGCAGAGTGCGAGAAGATGAATTTCAGTGGCGACTCAAAGCTCAGCAGCTTCTCTTTGTCTCGCATGATGAGGTTGTAGGTGTCGTCATCGGCGGCTGTGCTGCCACTGGTGTCCTTCACCATTTCCACCATCTTGCCGCCCACCTTCTTCTTGTCGATGGAGAAGTAGCCGTTGTGTACCTCATCGGCGGCGGTCGTCAGGTCAATCTCATTGAAGAGGCTTTGATAGTCGGGGTGGCGTGCCCACCGCTTGTATTCTTCTTCAAACATCAAGGCGTACTCGCCCTTCACGGCGTTGCCTTGGTCGTCGTACTGGCGGTACTTCGCCACTTCGTCAATGAAGAACAGGCTCAACACCTTCACACCCAACGGGCGAAGGCGCTTCTCTTTATCCAAGTGTTCCTTGATGGTGCGGCGGATCATTTCGCGCTGCACGGCAGATGCATCTACGTCGCCCCAGGCATCACCCACGCGCAAAAAGACCTCGCTGCCGGGCACCTTCAGTTCCATGAACTGGTCACCCTTGGCTGTGCGGATTTCACCGATACGGATGTCGCTGTACAGCGGGCGCTTGGTTTCTTGTTCAAGGTCGAAACCGTCTTGCACCGTGATGGTCTCACGGCGCACAACGCCCGCCGCATTCTCTTTGTCCACCTCGATGCTGGCGGTGATGAGCCCCTTCTTACTGTTGACGGCCAGCAGCTTCACGTAGGGCTTGTTGTTGCCGCCTTGCACGGTAGCCGCCGCCACCTCGATCTGCTTGACCAACTTCTGCTCGTAGGCGTCCACAGCATCCAGCTGGTAGACCATGTTGTACTTGTCTACGTGCGTGGCGGAATAGCGCAAGGAGCACAGCGGGTTCATGTGCGCCAAGGCCTTCTTGCCCTTGCCGTCGATGCCACCGTCCACGCTCTGCGGCTCGTCCACGATCAGGATCGGCCGGGTGTTGCGAATCAAGTCGATGGGCCGCTCGCCACCGGTCTTTTCGCTGGCCCGGTACATCTTGTTCTTTGACTTCTCGCGGCGCTTGGCTTCGTCAGACTCCTCCGCCGCAGCAGCGGCTTCGTCACCGAACTTGTTGATTGCGCCCACCGTGATGACCATGATCTGAATGTTAGGGCTGGTGGCGAAATTCCGCACCTCGCCCAAACGGTCGGAGTCGTACTGAAAGAACTCGTAGCCCTTTGCTCCTGGATACAAGCTCTCGAAGTGCTCGCGGGTGATCTGCAAGGTCTTGTTGACGCCTTCCTTGATGGCCACGGACGGCACCACCACCACAAACTTGGTGAAGCCGTAGCGTTGGTTCAGCTCGAACACCGTGCGCAGATAGACATAGGTCTTCCCCGTCCCTGTTTCCATCTCCACGGTGAAGTCCAGCGCATGCTTGGGGTTGAGTGGGTCGGATGGCTGTAAGCCGTTGCGCAGCTGCACCTTCTGCAAGTTTTCGCTCAGTTCTTCGTCCACAAGTAGCTGCAAGGCGTTGCCAATGCCGCCCTCGGCCGTGAACTGCTTGCCCTCAAAGCTCTGCTGGCCGGAATCGGCTAAGGCTTGCGCCGTGACGGTAAACACCGAGCGGCAGACCTCTTGTCCACGGAAAAGATCGCATACCGCCTCAATGGCGGCGGCCTGGTAGGGCACGTCGGACTCGAAATGAAGTTTCATCCAGCTGCCCTCACAAGCTGCGCACGTGCTTCACGCCGTGCTGCTCCAAAATGGCAGCCAGATTGCTCTTGGCTACATCATTCTCGAAAGCACTGTCCCGGAACACGGCGGTGGTTTCTGTCGCGGTGCCTTGTTGCTCGCGCCATTGGGCCATACCCAAGGCCAACGGCTCTGCATCTGCAACGCTGATGTGTTCGTCCAGGCAGGCCAGCAAAACGCCTTCACCGATGCTGTGCACTGTCTTGCCGGCAATCTGCTCCTGTTTGATGGGAACGCACAGGTCCAAGCCCAACTTGAGCAGGACTTCGTAGAGCACGTCGTCATTGCTTCGACCCGCTTCGATGTGTTCCAGATGATTTAGCAGTGTTGCATTTAGGTCCGCTTGATTCGGATTCCAGGCACGAATATTTGAGATGTCGAGCTTGAACACTCGGAAACCGAAGTCGCCTCCCAACAGCGGATTTTCAGCCTTTATCTTGGCACCTGCGCGACGGATTCGCTCTTTATTCAACTCCGCGATGTTGCGTGGCTTCGCCAACTGGTCACAAAGTGCAGCGCCAGCCCGTTGTGCCTTATCAGCTGGGTTTAAGGGCTCGGGTAGTTGTACGCAAATGAAACGGCGACGCTGCGCATCAAGTGCGTTCTGTTGCATCACGGCTTGCGCTGTCGCTCCGGACCCTGAGAAAAGATCCATAACGATGTCATCGCCGCTGCTGCTCAAGAGCACGCATGTTCGTAGGAAGTCAATGGATTTCGGGAAATCAAACACATCGCCGAGTCCGAGTTCCTTCAATGCTCTTTTTCCGCTGTCGCTAGAGAGCTCCCCTCCGAACCATACCGATTTCGGCTTCGACGTGCGCTCGATTGCTCCCTCATCTTCATCGTCGCCCTCCTCATCATCAACCGAGATCGTTGCATCCAAATAGAGCCGATGTTCAATGTCTAGGCGCCCAGTTCGATCCGATCGCTTAGGGTGTAGCCAATCTAGGTGCGCTTTGACCTTATCTATGCCCCAGCGCCAACATCCTTCTGTCCCGTCGCCTCGAAGTGGGAATATTTCGGTGTCAGTAGGCGCCTTTCGTTCTAAGCTGCAAAGACCCGATCTTTCATCCCAGTACACCGGGAAATACATGTTTGGACGATCCTCGCGCTTGTCAGGGCCGCCGCGCTTTCTAAGATCCCGAAGCGCATACTTGTTACCCTTCTCGTCAGTGAACTTGAACGCAGCCTTTTGTTCATCAGTCAGCGGAAGTCCGTTTGAGATGAACGATGTTCCTGCGTAGATCACAACATATTCATGGCACGCTGCGACATGTTTTTTGTCGTTGCGGCCCTTCATGTTATTGACAACGCTCACCGTTGCAACGAAGTTCTCTTCACCAAAGACTTCGTTTGCGACAGTTCGCAGATTGGTTAGCTCTCTGTCGTCGATGGAAATAAATACGGCGCCGTCTCTGCGCAATAGCGTCTTAGCCAATCTCAGACGAGGAAGCATCATGTTCAGCCAGTCGGTATGGAATCTGCCGCTGGCCTCGGTGTTGCTGCTGATCTTGGTGCCACCTTCCAGCTGGCCGGTCAGCTCCAGGTAGTTCTTGATGTTGTCTTGGAAGTTGTCGGGGTAAACAAAGTCTTTGCCCGTGTTATACGGTGGGTCGATGTAGATCAACTTGACCTTGCCCGCGTAGCTCTTTTGCAGCAGCTTGAGCACTTCGAGGTTGTCGCCCTCGATCATGAGGTTCTGCGTGGTGTCCCAGTCCACGCTCTCATCAGGCGCTGGTCGCAAGGTGCCCGTGCTGGGGGTCAAGGCAATTTGCCGCGCCTTGCGCTTGCCATGCCAGTTCAACCCGTACTTTTCTTCAGAGTCGGCGGCGGTGGCATCGCCAATCAGGTTCTTCAGCACTTCCACGTTGAGGGTCGCCGTAGTCTTGCCGCCTTGCGTGGCTTCGGTCAGCAGCTCAGGAAACATGGCCTTGAGCTTGGCGATGTTGTCAGCGATGAGGTCTGCGCTTTGCGCTTCAGGCGAATGTGCTTCGATCTTTTGGATGCTCATGGGGGTCTCTGGATATACGGTTCTATAAGGCGGCTCAGGCGTCTTGAGGGCCACCCATCTGGAGGTCGAATGACTGGCGAATCAAGCCGATCACGTAGGGCAGTTCATCAACAGTGCTCAAACCAATCTCGACGTCGCCATTGCCCCATCGCCCGATATTGGAAATGTCGCGGCACAGGCCTTTGGGGTCTTCGATGTCATCAATGCTGAGGTTGAGCACCAGCAGCAGGCGCTTGGCCTGCGGCACTACGTCCACAAAGTTTGTTTCAGCCTTGTAGGCGACGTACAGCTTCAAGAACTCTTCATTGACGCATGGGTCAAGGGCCAGGATTGACTTGCGCAAGGCCTCAAACAGCTCGCGCATCGGCCCAGCCGTCAGGTGCGCGTGGTCGGCCACGCCATATTGCTGGCCGGGTTTGGCTGCGGCCGGGCGGTAGGCGTCCAGAACGTCATCGGCCAGCTGTGGGGCTCCCCAAACCTTGACCGCGTCTGCGGCAAGCCGGTCGGCACGATCTTTGATGGCCGTCTCATTCCACTGGCTGACTTTGCCAAGCCCAAGGTTCAGCTTGAGCGGGCTGTGTGCAAAGCCGACAGGGTTGCCGTCCTTGTCGGTGACTTGGTCGCGCTTGTAGGCAAAGGGGTGGTCGCTGTACTCGCTGTTGTAGCCCGTCAGCGTAAGGTTGCCCAAGGTGTGCAGCCAGTCTTGCTGGACGCGCTGCCAGTCGGTGCCCAGCTCGGCCTGCCACTCTTTGGACGGGGCTTCGTTCTGCGGCAGGATGTGCTCAATGGTGTAGTCCTCCACCATCACCCGCTCCTTGCGGCCATGGTTTTCCAAGCGACGTAGCCAATAGCTGCGGCTGCGGAAGTTGTAGAGGTCGCGCACTTTCACATCGCGCTGGAATTCATCGTCGCTGGGGAAGCGTCGGTACGATGGCAGAAGAAGGAACGCGACCTGCACGCTCTCAAGGTATCTGTCTTTCTTGAGGGTGCGGCTCATCCCCGCAAAGGTCTTGTTCAGCGAGTTGGTGGGAATGGCACAGATGGCGCGACGGAAAACGTAGCTTTCCACCAATCGCACGATCCGCAGCACCTCTTCGCTGGTCAGGCGGCCTTGCTTGTAGTCGTGATAAACGTCGAGCAAGAAGGGATAGGCCACATCCACCTTCAGTTCACGCAAGTCATGGAAGGCTTGCTTGAGCGAGGTATCTGCTTCAGTGCCCAAGGCCATGGCGCAGTAGTAGGACGCGTAGGCGTGAATGTCTGCCACCAGGTCGCGCGTGTCGCCTTTGAACTCACGTGCAAAAACCTTGAACGCGACGTAGACCTCACGCACGTTCGGAATCTCACCCGTCTTGGCCGTCAGGTAATGGCGCATGAAGGCGTCGAAGTGCACCACGTATGCCGCTTGGCCAAACGCCCTTTCCATGGGGCGCCAGTAGGTCTTGTACAGCTCGGTCTGCAGTTTAGGCTCCAAGCCCATCAAGATGAAGTTGCGGATGAGGTCCGCCTGGCTGAGTTCCAGCCCGGTGGAGTTCATGCTTTCAAAGATCAGCTGCGGATTGTCTTGGGCGCGGTCGAGCGAAACATCCACGATCACCAGCTTGGCAAGACCTTGGCAGATAGCTTCCAGCTCGCCTTGGTTGGCGGCGATCAGCTCTTTGAACAAGGCGTAGTTCTCAGTGATGCGGCTGCTGGCTTCTGCTGGCAGTGGCGTGTTCTGCAAGATCGCCAGCAGCGTGTCCTTGTCGGTCTCAGACAGGATCAGCTTGAAATGGCGCTCACCGTCTTCGTCTGGGTTGAGCAGGTAGTAGTTGCGCAGCTTCTTGTTCGAGAAGGCCTCCAACAACTCGCCCAGCCCTTGTGTCTCGAAGTGCTTTGCAAGGGCTGCGATCAGCAGGGTGCTGGTGGTTAGGCGCTGCTGGCCGTCAATGACCAACAAAGCTTCTTGGCTGGTGACGGAGGACAGGCCGCGCTCAACGTAGACGATGGAGCCGATGAAGTGGGCCTGAACCTTTTCATCGCGCCCGGCACGCATCAAGTCAGACCAGAGCTGGCGACACTGCTCCGCAGTCCACGAGTAGTTGCGCTGGTAGATGGGAATGACGAACTGTGGTGACTTCCGTAGGAACTTGAGCAGGTTCGCTTCTGTTGCCTTCACTGTGATCCCTTAAAGACTGTTGGCGGCTTGCTGGCGTTCTGCCATCAATGCCTTGATTTCGAGATTGACCGCGACTTGGCGAGCCATCTGTTTTTCTTTGCTGGCGGCTGCTCGCAAGCTGCTGATCTGTGCATCCAGCTCATGGCAGCGGCGCAAGGCTGCGTGGCGGGCGGTAGCTTGCTGTGGGCTGACGCATTCAAAGCGACCGGTGACAGCGGCGGCTTGCCAAGCACAGAGCGTGTCCATCCACCCTTGGTACAAGGCGAACAGATCGGCGCGGGGCTGTATGTTAAGAGGCAAGGCCGCCATGAATGCGTTCAACGTTGCAGCATCAGCCGTGGGCGCTGTGCCTGATCCATTGCGCACAAAGGTGCCTTGGATCAAGTCTCCGTCTAGAACGGTCTTGTCGGCTTCCTTTTGCGCCCAGCGGATATGCACCATGGAGAGGTACAGCTGGGCCTCATCATCCAAGACCATCAGCACGGGGTAAGGAATGGCGCGGTGCACCAGCTCGGCGACGCGAGCAGTGCTCGATGAAACTTTGGCAGCCTTCACGTCAAGCTGGCTGCCTTGTCGAAGGCGCACGTTCAGCACGGCCAGTTCGAGGTAGCTGCGCACTTCATCCTGGTACGCCGGGATTCCCGCATTGCTCGGTTTGAGGGCTGCAACCCAGGTGGCCTCTTCAATCTGCTCTTGCAAGAGCTTGCGGTCCGCGCTGGTAGCCGTTCCGCGAGAGCTCAGGTTTTCGGCCAACATCTTTTTGGGGATGCGCTGGCCGACGCTGGCCTCGGCAGGCAAGCCCAGTGCTGAAATCAGCTGCGCTGAGGACAGGTCCACCCCATTCATGCGGTTTCTTCCTCCCCCTTGCCGGGCAAGATCACCATATAGGCCAGAACCTCGAAGTCATTGGAGCCAGCGAACTCGCCCTTCATGGCGTGCGTGCCGCCCGGTGAAAACAGGCTGGCCAAGGCGCGTTCTTCAGACTTGCCGACGATGGATGCCACGCTGGCGGCAAGCAGCTTTTGGGCATGGCGCATGTCTTCACCATGCTTGGTGGCGCGGTCGAATCGGGCGCAGGCAGAAGCGTCGGGAAGGTCGCGCCCCAAGGCCATGCGCTTGAGCCGGTCGAGGGTGGTCTTTGCCTGGGTGTAGGGCAAAAGCACGGTGCCTTCGTCACCGGCGTGCACCAAGTAGTGCGGTGCCAAGGGGTAGCTGGGGTCGATGGCCTTCTCGGCAGCGGCGTCTTCAGCACGCAGGCAGAAGATCACGCCAGGTGGAATGTCCACATCGTTGCTCGTGGCAACGGCAAAAGCGCCCATGGGCAGGCCGTCCAGCTTGCCGGGGTGGAGCTTGTTGAACTCGGCCAGGTCGATACGGAAGTCGGTCAGCGTCAGGTCGGTGATGGCTACGCCGCTGGACAGGTCCTCTAGATCGATGACGCTGTCTTGCATCTTCAGCAACTGGTTGCGGCGGTATTCCAGATCATTCATCTGGTTGCCGGACTGCTGCTCGATGATGTTCTCTTCACCAGTGGCGGAGATGTCCAAGAGCACCATGCGGCCACTGACGCGCTGCTCCAGGTTGATGTATTCCTCCAGCTCCATGTTGGGCCAGAAGTTCACCAGTTGAATGCAGGCGTTGCGCGAACCGATGCGGTCAATGCGTCCGAACCGCTGGATGATGCGAACCGGGTTCCAGTGGATGTCGTAGTTCACCAGCCAGTCGCAGTCTTGAAGGTTCTGGCCTTCGCTGATGCAGTCGGTGGCGATCAGCAAGTCCAACTCGCCTTCATGCGCTAGGTCCTCGGGCCGCTCTTTGGAGAGTGGCGAAAACGCAGTCAGGATGCTGCTCAGGTCGCGGCGCAGTGGCAAAGTGGATTGGTTGCGGCCCGAGCCAGTGACTAAGGCGCTCTCAATGCCCAACTCAGACTTGGCCCAGCCAGATAGTTGCTCGTAGAGGTAGGTGGCCGTGTCTGCGAACGCGGTGAAGATGATGACTTTGCGGTTGCCCGCGTTGATCGGGGCCTTGCACTTGTTAGCGATCAGGTCACGCAGGCGGAGCAGCTTGTCATCGCGAGCGGCGCTGACCTGTTCTGCTGTCGCATACAAGGTAGCAAGCCGGTTGCGGTCTTCGATGAGGTCTTGCTTCCAACGTACCAAGTCCACGTCGCTCAGCAGCACCTTGACCTTGCGGCCCACGAGCAGGGATTCGAAGGTGGAGTCGTCAACGTCCACATCGGCGATGTCGAGTTCTTCGATCTCTGCCGGGTGCGAATCGATCCGGGCCAAAGTGGCTTCCACATCTTCCAGCTGGCGATGCACCGTGAGTGCGAAGGATGAGACGGCGCTTTCCATGCGCTTGAGCACGTTAACGCGCAGCAGGTGAATCAAACTCTCTTCACGATCCACTTGCCGGAAGAAGCTTTCGCCACCGCGAATCTGGGTGCTGTACTTTTGGTCGTAGGCTTCCTGCCTGTGCGGCAGCACGTAGCGCAGCGGGGCGTACGCAGCAAGGTTGAGGCGGCGAATCTCAAGATTGATATCCCGGATGGATCTGAACTCGCCAGCGCGGTCCACGTCTGCCTTTATGTTGATGGGAGGCAGCCGATCTGGGAAGCGACCGGTTTCAGACGTGCCGTAGTACCGCTCGATGTGCCTGCGTGAACGGGCAATGGTCAGGTGATCGAGCAAGGCGAAGTAGTCGAAGCCCAGCATTTCGACTAGTAGCGCGGGCGTCTTTTCTTCGTTGGGCAGTTCCAACCAGCGGTTGAAGGCCTTTTGCGCGCGGCGGGTGGTGCTGTCTATGCTGGCAATGCCATGGTCAAAAAGGGCTGTGTCATCGCCTTCGGTGACAAAGGCAATCTGATTTTTCAGGTCCGCTAGACGGTTGTTGACCGGGGTGGCGGAGAGCATCAGCACGCGCGTCTTCACGCCTTCGCGGATGATCTTGCGCATCAGGCGGTCGTACCGAGTCTCTCGCCCCTTGTTGGCTGCCTTGTTGCGGAAGTTGTGCGACTCGTCGATCACCACCAGATCGTAGTTGCCCCAGTTCACATGGGACAGGTCGATGTCACCGGACAAGCCACCGTCGCGCGTCAGGTCGGTGTGGTTGAGGACGTCGTAATTGAAGCGGTCCGCCGCCAGGATGTTGCGCTTGTCGTTGGTTTTGTACAGCGTCCAGTTGTCGCGCAGGCGTTTGGGACATAGCACCAGCACGCGGTCATTGCGCAGTTCGCTGTACTTGATGATGGCCAGGGCCTCGAAGGTCTTACCCAGGCCCACGCTGTCGGCAAGGATGCAGCCGCCGAAGCGTTCCAGCTTATCGATGGCACCTACCACGCCGTCACGTTGGAACTTGTAGAGTTTCTTCCAGACCACTGTGTTGCGGATGCCCGTGGCGGATTTGACGATGCGCTCTTCGTCCATGCCTTCGCCGTTGGAGGCAAAGAGGTGCTGGAGCATGAGCGTATAGACGCTGGTGGCGTCCCGGTGTGTACTCAGCTCTTTGACCGCCGCGATCAAGGCAGCCTTGGCTTCTGGCTGATCTTTGAGGGCGCTCCACTGCATGTCGAACCACTGGCTCAGCATCTGGGCCTCTGCCGCACTCTCTGATGTTTGAATCAGGCTCAGAGGGTTGCCGGGCGTAATGCCGAGGCCTTCTGTGCTGAAGGCGAACGAGCCCAATACGGCTTGCTGTGCAGTACCTTGGTCATCGCGCAAGACCATGGTGCCTTGGGGAATGGCACCAGACGCATGCCGAACCTGTGCCTTGGCATCAAGCCAAGCAGCGAACTTACGGGCGAGCCATGGGGCCTGAAGCTTGTTGCGGGTGGCTCGGTCTGCCTTGGTGCCAAGCAGTTCCAGCTGTTCATGAACACTGACCGAGCTGTCTTTGGATCGATGCGCAGGAACCACCAAACGTGCATTTGCGAGGCGAGGCACGTCTGCCAGGATTTCAGCGAATGCGAACAACGAGAAGGACGGTGACACCACGTCCAATTGGTGGTTGGGCTTCAACCACGGGCGAATCAAGTCCACAACGCGATTGGTGCCCGCATTGCTTACGAATTTCATAAATCGAACCCCTCCCGTAGATTTTTTATTTCTCTATATTGGATTTGGAGATTTGCTCTGTCCTGAAATATCGCCCTTCTGTTTCTATCGATTGGTTTCTTGCCTTCGCTCTACGGCTAATTGGCTGGCTAATGTTGGGCGCATCAATTGTGCTTCTGCAGCTTACACAGATGTGGTCGCGAGCAGGCCGGTGCATGGCCTTGGGCGCATTTGAGTCTGTAGCAGCCAAATAGGGCGAGTAATCCACAACGTGAGCTTACATGGCCTGTGTCCCTCTGCAACTGGGAAAGGAGGCGCATCCCCAAAATGCACTACCGGCAGATGCTCCGCGCTTGGCCACCCGACGCACCATCGCGCTTCCACACGAAGGGCAGGCAGGCACGTCAGCAGTCGGGGAGGGTGCTGGTTGGAATGCTGTGCGGACAGGCTCAGCGGCTGGCGATTGTGGTGCAGAGCTCTTGCGGATGAGCTGCAGCAGAGCGGGCCCATCGACGAGCTGGATGTTGCGTCCACGGGCGAATTCCACGGCATCGCTCGTGAACTTGCCGGAGGTGACAACAAAGCCACCGGCCGCGCCATTTGCTGCCATCACGCCATACAACTCGCGTACGACTGAGACGCCGACCTTGAATGCTTTCCACTGCTTGCACTGCACGAGGAACTTGTCGCCGTCCTTGCGCAGGACAAGATCGATCCCTCCATCAGAGCCTCCGCCGCCCGTCTCTGTGACTGCGTAGCCACGCTGCCGGAAACCTTCGCCCACTAGAACCTCAAATTCGCGCCAGTTCACGCCCTCAAGCGCGTCGGCCGCAGTGCTCTGAGAAACCGACTCGATCAGGGTCTTGCGCTTCTGCCGGCGGATGGCAGATGCGATGGCACCCGTGCCACAGATGAACGGAATGGGCTGCTGCCGGTTTCAAAGACACTTTGTTAAGGTGGAAGATGAAACCGGAGGTGGTTCATAAAGAGAAGAAGGACATTCAGCCGAGAGTTCAAGCTCGAGGCGGTCAAGCTGGTCATCGAGCGTGGCGTGGCCGTGGCCTAGGCGGCCAAGGACTTGGACGTTCACGAAAACGTTCTGCGCAAGTGGATTTGTGAGTTGCGAGACGAACCTCATGAGGCGTTTCCTGGCAACGGCAAGCAAAGGGCCCAGGACGCGGAGATAGCCAGAGTTGTGGTCTGCACCGTATCGAGCGACTCATGCGCGAACAGGCGCTGCGTACCCGGCCCCGACGGCGTGGACTTCCCAAGGACCGGGGCGCACGCAGCGCGGTGGCCGACAACGTACTGGACCGCCAATTCCAGGCCGATGGCCCAAACCAGAAGTGGGTAGCCGACTTCACCTACATCTGGACAGCCGAGGGCTGGCTGTACGTGGCGGCGGTGCTGGACCTGTACTCGCGACGTATCGTGGGTTGGTCGATGCAGGAGAGCATGACCTCGCAACTCATGGTGGATGCGCTGATGATGGCCGTGTGGCGCCGGGGCAAGCCGGTGGCCTTGCTGCATCACTCGGACCAGGGCAGCCAGTACACCAGCGAGCCCTTCCAGAAGCTGTTGGACGAACAGGGCATCACTTGCAGCATGAGCCGGGCTGGTGAGGTCTGGGACCACTCGGCCATGGAGAGCTTCTTCAGTTCCCTCGAGACCGAGCGCACGGCCAGGAAGGTTTACGGCACACGAGGGCAGGCCCGTTCAGATGCGTTCGATTGCATCGAGTGCTTCTACAACCCGACGCGCCGGCATTCGACGCTGGGCTACGTCAGTCCCGTACCGTTCGAGCAAGCTCAAGAAGCTTAGGTCGGTGTCTACGAGACCGGCAGCAGCCCACTACTCGGCCTGCGCAGTCACTTTTTGCCATTTTTTCATGCGTCGAGAAAGGCACGGTCAACCTTGGTGAGCGAATATCCGTCGGTATCGTGCCTGAGTTGCTACCTCCGAGTAATAGGATGCGAATACGGCGTGGGCCGCAGTTGAAGCCTTAGTATTCGCGTCTACTGTGAACATCGCAAGTAGTGCCAAGGAGAAAGCTTTCTCTCCTTCGGCAAGAGTAATAGCCCCTTCATCTATGCCATGGAGACCCTCTGCGCCAATCGAAGAACTGATCACAGGTATTCCACAGCGGAGTGCATCGATCACCTTGATTTTAATTCCTGAGCCAAAAAGCAATGGAGAAATCAGGCAGCAGGCTTGCAGCAGGTGTTCGTCGATAGATTCAACGAATCCGAGTTGACGGACATTATCCGGATACTGCCTGGCAAACGCATCAATACGTGGTGAGCTTCCCTTGCCGATGATCTTGAACAATGCATCCGGCCGTTCCTTGAGCACTAGTGGTAGGCACAGTTCCAGAAACCACTCCACCGCAGTCACGTTGTGCGCGAGCGTCAGTGAACCGAGGAAAACGAATTCAGGGCTTCCATTCCATTTTCTAACACCTTCGCTAGGTTTCATCCCCGGCGGTATTTCAAGCACATTAGCCGCGGGGGCTAGGCCACGAGAGACTTCTACTTCTGATGGGCTGATGAGCAGGCTGACATCGCTCTGAGCAAACGCTCTTAGCTCAGATCGCTGTAGTGCCTTGCACTCGAACTTGAGCACTGCACGGCGTAACCACGAAGACGACATGAAGACCTTGCGCGCTATGCCGGGAAGCTTTTCTGCAAAATTTCCCAATACGTACTTGTCTGCATCGAAACCTGTAGCCATGGCATCAAGAACGCGCTCGTACCGTACAGAGAACAGATCGTCTAGATAAGTCATTACACGCGACTCAGGTGGAACTACCTCGGCTGCATACTGCTCTGTTCTTACAGTGTCGAAAACTACCGTATCTGGAGCAAAAACTGCCAACTCGGATTTTAGGCATCGCGCTGTGTCAGGCGAATGAAAAAAAGCCTCTTGGATACTGGTTTTTCGGCGGATTGCGACATCAAAAATCAGGTTGACAAGTGTCTGCGCCTGGCTCGGTCGATGAAGCGGCTTCACCACCGCTCCAAAAGAAGCTGGAAATTGCTCAAAGCTATAAATTCGAACTTCGGCTCCAGGCCATTCTAAAAGAAAGTCGATAATTCCACCCCAGACAACGCTTTTGCCCACATTTTTGGGGTAGGGGCAAATAGTCGTGACTATTGCGATGCGCTTCATATCACTGCTTTTCATTGAGCCCCGTGGCGGTCGGATATTTAGGCTTGGGAGCCAAGTGGTTGCGCAGCTGTAGTGCAACCGCATCGATGCCGTGGCGTCTTCGCAACTCCTCCAGCCCCGTAAATTGCGGTATCGCGGAGGGGTCGTTCACCATTTCTTGTATGCCTTTTGCCATCTCTTCCACAGATACGTAAGATAGACCGGGTCGCAAATTTTCGGCGAACAGAGGTGTGATCAGAGGGCTGCGTAGCGCTATAAACGGAAGGTCATACTTTAAACAATCCAGAATTGCTGCACTGCAGATGAATCGGTAGATGTCCTGATTCACCAGTATTAGCAAAAAATCCGAGGCTGTGATTCCTTCCTGAAACTGCTCGCGCGTGAGGAATGCCCCGGTATTGTCAGTAGCGCTCTGGACACCGTTCTCCCGGAGCGCCATCAAATCAGCATCGGTGAGTCCGCGACTCGTACCAACATGGCGAATACTTACTGAGCCCTGTTGTAACAAATCGCGAAGTCGGGTGGATAACTCCATGAGATGCTCGTAGCCTCGTTCGTACGAGAGGGTGCCGGCGAAAGTCAGGACGATAGGTCGGCGAGCACTTGACGGCCTTTTAACGAAATGCGTAACATCGAATCGATAGGGGTGGTCGATCCACCTCACATGTACTCCCTCAACGGCCAAATTCTGCGCGATCCGTTGTTCAAGCACGAGACATTCGATCCAACCGAGACGGCTAAGCCCAATGTTGAGCCATACCCAAGGCCTGCTACCCATCCAACTGCGAATTCCACGTTTGGCGATTGCCCCAACATCCCCGTGAAGAATTAAAAATGCGCGTACGCCGAGTATCTTGGATGCTAGGTGCACAAGCCATTGGGCCATAGGAAAGACATAGCCGAATACCACAGCAGTCGCAGAGTTTTTTCTTGCGAATCGTAGAACAGTGACTATGGCGCGAATTTCGTATGCCAGCTTTCGGAAAAAGCCTAGCTTATTGGGCGGGTCGGCCAATATGTCTAGCGGCAGCACCTCGACAGACGGCATTTCGGTGCGGGCGATATGACTCTGAGCGGGGCCAAGAGCGGCGACCACGTGATCCAACTTGGTCAGGGCACCTAGCATGGAAAAGTTGAACTCAAGGTGTTCGATAGAAGCCTTGCCTGTATCTGCGTAAACAATCATGACAATCGCTAGAAATCGACGAATTTAAAGGGAGCGTACTCAGGAAGGTATGCTGCTAGGGCAAACCAGAGGTTGACTAACATCACCCCCAGGAAAGCACACTGCAGTGCATTGGCTCCCAGAAGCGGTGCGCGGCCCCTTGCCCGACCGAGAAAGGCGTTAGATGCAAAGAGGAGGGCCATTATCGGATATATGTATAAGGTAAATCGCGAAAATATCTCCGAAAAGAAAACGCCGGCCAATGAAAGTATAATAACCCAAGCCAAAAATCCTGCTGTTTTTTTATCTGTGCCTTCCCATGAGTACCGTGCTGGGTAAATTTTTGTTGCAATGAAATGGAATGCTAGAATAAAAAGCCAGAATGCAAGTTTCAAGAGCATGCGGGCCAGCGAGTTCTCCTTCGAGTCTTCGACAAAATCACCTGAAAGATATACTGCATAGCCCCCTGCAAGGTCTTCGATGCTCATGGTGAGTGCTAGGGCCGCTAGTACGAGCAATGTTGTGAAGATGAGTGCAATAGCCCACCTGTTGTGACGTAGCTGAATGGCCAGTGCCAGCAGCAGCAACGGTGCCGCTGTGGCGTGAAATGCCAAACCAACAGCGCCCGCAACAAGAGCCCAGTGATATCGGCGCTCGAAGATGAGCAGGATGGAAAGGGAGATAAAAATCGCCGATACATGTTGGCGAACAAAGAACAGGTCGTTGAAATTAAGACAATATAGAAGAAAAACGAATATTAATGGACGGCTTACACGCCCCATCAGCAGTAGCTTCCCTGCAAGAGCAATGGAGGCGATCATCCAAAGAAAGAACGAATAGCTAAAAGCAAGCTGATTGGTCAGGACGGCAAGGTATGAATACCCCGGGCCCCACCAAGACTGCGAGCGCGCATCTTCCAACGTGCGAAGACTCTCAAACATGGCCAAGTACGTATGCCAATCTGTACCCACTTCCCAACGCAGAAAGGACATCACATAAGTACAAAGCACAACATAGATGGCAAGCAATCGGGACTGCTGGACCGGGAGAAAGTCGAACAGATCCAATACCGCGCATAAGTAGAGCAGGATCCCGATGGCGATATAACTCTCCATGGCAATCCTTAGCGATCTGGGTGCATACTATGAACGAGCGATGCTACGGATTCAATGGCCATGTCGCGTCGGTCGTCATTTAAGTAATGCTGCACCGCCTCACTTTCCACCGTTAGGGTTTCTGCACGCACTGTGGGGTCGGCAAACCGATCCAATACTCGGGATAGTTCATCGTCGGAACCGAACTGGTACATCGCCTCGTTCGGTACTATGGTGCCCAAGCCAGATTGTTTGGACGCCAAGACAGCTAAGCCACACCCGATGGCTTCGAGCGCAACAAGCGGTAGCCCTTCGAAGCGAGACGCGAGGATCAATGCGTCAGCCCCTGCGTAAGCCTGTTCCGGATCTTGCCAATCCAATATTGTTGCAAATTCCGGCTCAAGACAATTGAGCCTTTTTGCCCACTCATCCACTTTGCTAACCTCGCCGGCGGCTCCTAGCAGGGTCAAGCGGCATTGCTGCAAATGACGGGGATGCCTGAGGAAGAAGCTAAGGAGCCAGTCTAATCCCTTCTGGCGAACGTCGAACCGTCCTACGAATAGTAGGCGCAAGTAGGGCGCATTTTTCTGCAGACGTATTGATGAATCTCGCGCCGATGCAAGAGCATTTACGTTATGCACCACGCGAACTGGAGCTGTGATAGGCCATAAACGCTGAAGTAAAGCCTTTTGCTCGGCAGAAATGGTGATCCATCCTCCAACACGGCGACTCACCCATCTAGTAATCCAATCTCGCAATGCGGGAAAGCGAAAGCCCATCGTGCCGGCACCGAAGACCATGGGGACGTACATGATTGCGTGGGGTGACGCCAATACAGCCGCAAGTGTGTACCAGGTTGCGGACTGAATGCTGCCCGGTGCTATAAGAACAGGCTGGTTAGGTGCGCAATGCCGTGCCATTCGGTAAAGACGTATGGCGTTGGCCAACCGTGCGAGCTTTCCATTCGAGCAGAGGTCAAAGGTTGTGGCTGTAACGTCTGTCAATCCTGCAGCACGGCACCATTCGAGCAGCCGAGGGTTGTGGCCGCAATGGATGGCTGGCTGAAGTAGGCCCAATTCCACGGATCTGGCCAGCAACGCAAGGAGCATACGCTCGTGACCGCCGACAAAGTCTACCGGTACAAAAACGACTATGCGAGCGGGAGGTTGTGGCGTACTCATTGGCGCTGCCCGATCTTTGCAGCGGGTACGCCACCCCATACCTCATAAGGTGGAACGCTTTTCGTCACAACTGCACCCGCTGCTACGACAGCTCCCACCCCGATCGTCACGCCGGGCAAGACGATGCATCCCGCACCGATCCAGACGTCGTCGCCAATCTCCACAAAGTTACGTGTGCTGGACCAAGGCTGGTCCAACATAGTTTCCCCGAGCGACGTTGAATGGTTGGAGGCAACGATGGTGACAAACTGCGCAATCATGCAGTTCGCACCTATCCTTATGAAACCTCCAGACGCACGGACATTGGCGTACTCATTGATGGCTGTGTTTCTGCCGATATGCAGCGCTGGCACAGCTTCGATGTTTCCTTCATCGGTTGCTACCACAATTGATCCTGCGCCGATCGAAACGCCCTCGGCCAAACAGATGTGAGCCCGCGCAACCTGATTCCAGCGCACGGATGGATGAATGCGTACGCCGTACCTTCGATGGCCGGCAAATCGCCAGATGCGGCGAAGCATGTCGGACGTTGCCTTCGCCATGAGTAGCACCGTCCACGACGTTTGTAGTAAGGCACGCATCATGACAAGCCAGCCTTCGCATAGCGAACGCCCCAACGCAGAAATGGCATCGGATTACGAGCAAAGCGACGCAAAAATTCAAGGTCGCTCTTGCGACGGATTGGAAGCGGGCAAGACGCCTCGCTGATCGACCCAGAGCGACGTCGATATGCGACCCCTGGCTCGCCCGTGCCGACTAGGTCCGAATCACGAAGCATGGAGAGATAGAACATCAGATCGGCTGTCCACGCGAATTGAGGGTCCCAGCGGTGCCCATGAATTGCATCTGCTCTGAGCATCGTCTGCGAAGGTCCACCTACGAGATTCGCAACCTTTGCCGCACAGACGCGGATAGCATCCCGGCCATTGTGGAAGCCTTTCAAGTAGTGGGCTAAACCGATCTGCTCTCCCGCTGAATCAATTAGCTGATTATCGCACGTTGAAATGCCTGCTGAAGGGTGGCTGTCGAGGGATTTGATTTGAGTGGCTAAGACGCCGGGCAATAATAGATCGTCAGCGGATAAAAGCTTGATGTACTGCCCTTCCGCAATGTCCATGCAACGGTTGTGATTGCGGATGCCGCCGATATTTTCGGCATTGCGTATGTAATCTACCGATGTGCCAAAAGTGTCCCGGATCAAATCACCAGTACCATCGGTGGAGACATTGTCAACCACCGTCACACGAATATCATGCAGAGCTTGATCGAATACGGATTTCAAAGTCGCGCCAATAAATTCTGCGCAATTGTATGTTGGTATCAGGATGTGGAGCTTTGTCATTAAGTCACCTTCCGTAGTACTGCCGGAACAACGTGAATGTCCAAGGAACAAATAGCAAGCATATGATTGCAGCATAGGCGGCGATTGCTGCTAAGACACTAACCTGCATTCCGTAATAAGCTGCGAAGATTACCAAAATGGCCGTGACAGCCGAAGGAATGGCAAGAGGATCTTGCTTGTGGGCATGCATAAAGTTGGCCATTGCGAAAATAGCACTATTGCCGATTGCGGCACAACCCAGTGCAGCTGTGACGCCAAGGCTAGGGACTCGGCGGGCGATCTGCCAGTCCAACACGTTGACTAACCAGATAGCAAGAATGACCATGACAACGAGGAGAACAATTGCGGCGAAGGAGTGACGGAAAGCATGCCGGAACGTAGCCCGTAATTCATCACGTTGCTGTTGTGCAACCAGAGTAGCAAAGCGCGGACTGCGAGACATGACCCAACTCATGGCGACTGTCGTGATGGCAGTGAAAACGTTTAGCCCCAGACCTAGTTGACCAGCTTCTGCTGCACCTTGACTGGCGAACGCCATAGGGACGAACGCTTGATAGATGAAGAAGCTGCTGATCCAACTCAATGCAATGCGCCATTGCAGAGGAAGTATCTCTTCGCGCCATGAGATTAAGCAGGCACCGGCGTTGCTGGACGTCGCCATTAGTCCGCGGATAGGGTTGTCCGAAAAGCGTAGCCATAGGGCTGTGCCAATCGCCGATATGGCCGGAACAACCACCGCTGCATATAGACTCTTGGTGGTAATCAGAACCACCCACATGGTAAGGTAACCAATCATCGATTGGGCTAACCTTAGTCTGGCAATTTGACCTACAAGCCCTAAGCCTTCCATGAAAGCGAGTCTCGACGCTTGGAAGAGATTCGCGGCGGCAAATAAAACTAGTATCGCCCAGGGTTTTATCCATTCTATAATCGGCAAAACCCCGTGGCGCTGAAAGAACATCACTCCGAGCGGAAGAATGGCGAGAACAAACAGGGTCGCTGCCCATCTCGACCATGTATAAATAAAATGCAAGAGTGCCCTGAGGCGCGCAAGTCCGCGTTCTCCTGAGAGTAGCCGACCTGCTTTATCACGTTCAATGTGTGCTGCATCGTGCGCCGCTATTTGCGCAATGACCTGATTCAGTCCAAGTTCAAAAAAAACCAGTACTCCGAGGATTGCAGAGAACGTATAGTAGTAGCCCTGCGACGTTTCGCTAAGGTAGCGCGGTATAAGAATTACTGTGCCTGCGCCGGCGATGACCATCCATAGCTTGGACACCAGAGCATAAGCTACATGAAAATCAATGCCGAGCCTGCTGGCGAGACGGCGTAGCGCATCCGCCACATAAGTATGACCGGTCACGTTAATAAGAGCCCGCAGCTTTAGCGCGACGATAACCCTCGATCGAGCGTAACAAACCTGATGTGAGATCCATTTGGGGCATCCAGCCCAGTGCATTCATTGCTGAACAATCAGCAATAAGCCGCATAGGTTCGTTGGTTCGATAAGGAACGGCTCCAAAGTTCATGGAGATGGAGGAGCCGGTGAGTTCCTTGATACGCAATGCAAAATCTTTGATCGTGATCCCTGTGCCCGTTCCCAGCGGGAAAGTGGCTGGTGTCTGAATGGTGCCCCGCTGTTCTGCGAGCAGAAAGTAACCATTTACCACATCATCTATATAAATGAAATCGCGAAGTTGCTCGCCCTTCGTTAAATTCAGTGTTCGCTCGCCGCAGATGCAAGACAGGATTATGTGTGCGGGCAGCTTCGTTGTGTCATCTCCGGGGCCATAGAACTGTTGAAGTTCAATATCAATGAAACCGACACCAGAGCCCGCCTCCTCCTGCGAGGCCCCCCACGTGCTGAATTCGCGCTTAGAGGCCGCGTAGGGACTGACGCTTGCTTTTAACGCCGTACCGGTGTTCAGGAAAAGGGAGCGTTGCACTCCGGTGGATTGCAACGCTCGCATTAGCTTCTGTCCATAAGCAACATTAGCGGCATGCAGGCCTGCATCTGTTTCCCCACGGCGCCCGTAGCTCCCAGCGGTATGAA
>Ga0207686_10000632_pt1 | contig 21858 bp, 17 predicted proteins | sample KBSM24metaG_FD_184396 | JGI IMG/M metagenome (GOLD analysis project Ga0207686, IMG submission 184396) | Miscanthus rhizosphere microbial communities from Kellogg Biological Station, Michigan, USA - KBS M2-4 metaG (SPAdes) (version 2) | ecosystem: Host-associated > Plants > Roots > Rhizosphere >...
TTTACACCGATCGACGCTGCCACTGCTTTCTCATCACGACTGTTTAACCCATGTATCATATATAACTTACTGAAAAATGAATAGAGCGATGGAAAGATCAATTGAATTGGTGCTGCCTTAGTATTTGCTTCGAAATACTGGACGATACGAACACATCCCGGCAGGTCTTTGTTGGCTAAAGCATTTTGAAATTCAAAAACATTAAACTCTTTACTTATGCCGATAAACTCTTCAATATCGTCTTCATTGATCGTTTTCCTTTTACCAAGATTGACCAATATCTTCTCTATTTCATTTTCGATCCTGTTCAGGTCATTCCCGATATGATCAACCAACAACATAAGGGCTTTCCTGGAAATTTCATATCCATGTTCATGTACGATCTCTTCAGTCCATTGCGGTAGCTGGGTTTCATAAATCTTTTTAGTTGAAAGCAGAACACCCCGGTCTTTTATAAGTTTTGCAAGTTTTGTTCGGCCATCAATCTTTTTTTCTTTATAGGAGACAACCAGAATAGTTGAGTGCAACGGGTTTTCTATATATGACTCAAGTTTATCAATGTCCCGCATTTGTTGTCCTTCCTTTAATAATACTACATGTCGTTCGGAAAACATGGGGTAACGACGGCATGCATTTATTACATCGGGCCAGGCCGCATCCTTGCCGTAAAAAACCGTGAGATTAAACCCGGTCTCCGACTCGCTAAGAATGTTATTCTCGGCATAGTTCATAACCTTGTCAATAAAGTATTCCTCCTCACCCTCCAACCAGTAAAAAGGCTTGAAAACTTTTTTTTTCCACTCAGCAATTATCTTTTCATGAGACATAAGACGCTAAATTACAAGGTTTCATAAAGCAAATCACTAATATTTGTTGACATTGGTCGTTAATTTTTTTTTGTTTTTTGGCATGGTTTTTCTTTAGTGAGGTGTGACACAAAATTGGGGATTCTGTTAATAACTTAATAAATAATGTTTCCTATTTTGAGTGATTCAAATTATTTTGAAACTGTAAAATTCAAATAAAAATGACAAACACAAATTATCCATCTGCTTCGCCTACAACAACACCGCAGAGAAGCAGCAACTCAAAAAACATCGTTATCGGCCTGCTTGCAGTGGCCCTGCTTGGTTCATGGGCTTATTTTCTAATGAAAATAAACAGGTCAGACAAAGACTTCCTTTCAAAAACTGAGGAAGGTGTTCATTACATGAGTCAACGTGATTCACTAGAAAATCTTTACAAGTTCACACTTGATAAGTATGACTCAGTTACCGTTGCTAATAATGACCTTTCAGGTAAATTGACCGGCAAACAAACTGAGATCACAAAATTAAAAGTTGAGATCAACAGCATTCTGAAAAAGAAGAACGCTACGCAATCAGAACTTGCAAGAGCAAAAACATTGATCGATGAACTTAATACACAGATCGAAACTCTTCAGGCTGAAAATGCAAGGTTGACTGGTGAAAATCAGACTTTGACAACTGAGAAAACACAGCTTATCGTTGAAAAAGATACTTTACAGGCAAACCTCAATACAACTCAGGCAGAAAAGAAAGTATTAGAGCAAACAGTTGATGTTGGTTCTACTTTCAGCGCAAGCAACATCTCAATCATTCCTTTAAACGAAAAGAATGGTGGTAAAGAAAAAGAAACAACAACAGCTAAAAAAGTTGACAAACTGGTTGTATCCTTTGATGTGGAGAACAGGATAGCTAAAAGTGGCCCGGCTGACATGTATATACTTGTAACAGCTCCTGACGGAAAAATTATTGATGCCTCTGGTGGAACATTTACAACAAGAGAAGAAGGCGATAAGACTTTCACTTCAAAACTTACTGTTCCTTATGAGCAAGGCAAACGTCAGAACGTTCAGCTTCCGTTGGTACAGGATAAATTCCAGACTGGTGATTACAAGATCCAGGTTTATCATAACGGATTTAAGATCGGCGAAGGCGTAAGAACTTTAAAGAAAGGTGGTTTGTTTAGCTAATTATATATAAACATTTTTGATCCAATATTCACTGTCCCCCGGTTAACCGGGGGACTTTCATTTTCACTTACGTTCAGCTTTTTTCCACATTGCCTATTTACCTGTGTGTTGTTTTCAATAATTAATTAGCTTAACATCGAATGAGAGATAACAAATCGATCCTTTTAGCCCTGCTTGCCGCCGGTCTTGTTATAACCTGGGCTTATCATATATATGATAAAAGCCAGTACTCAAATCATACAACAGGTATTTTTATCAATGATTCCTCTGCAGTGGCAAAAGCCATTACCGATTCACTCAGAGGCTTTTTTATCCATACCCTGGATCAATTAGATCCGGAAAAAATTCAGGTTGATTCTTTAACAACAACGTTGTCAGATAGTGTATGGATCCAAAAGCTCGTTGCAGTAAATCAACTCAGGCTTGATATCCGTAATATTCTGGAGCAGAAAGATATTTCAAAGGAAGACCTTGGCACCGCTAAAATAAAAATTGATACGCTTCAAATAAGAATGATCGAGTTGGAAAAGGAAGGTACAATACTGAAGAATGAAAATAAAAAGCCCAATGGTGAATTGACACAGCTCAGTAATGAAGTTAATACGCAAAAAAACAAAAAAGAAGAGGTTGATGAAAATAAAATTCAATCAAAAAAAAGTAATGATCTCTCTCTTTTTGTTGCGTCAGGTATTCGGTTTGCGGCTTATAAAGTACAGCCTGATCAAAAAGAAATTGAAACTACGCAACAGGATGAGGCAAATAAATTCGTATCGTCATTTACCGTAAGGAATAATACTACAGGTTTTCAAACTGCAGAAATCATTATTGTAGTTTCTGATCCATCGGGTAAATCTGTCAATCCTGAAGTTTGGGATGCAGGAAGTTTCGAAACAAAGACTGAAGGAAAAAAAGTATATACTCGTAAGCTGCAGTTTGAATACAATAAAGGAGAAGCAAAACACCTGATCTTTTCCCTGGAGCCAGACAGTTTTGAAAAAGGAACTTACAAACTCAGTCTTTATTACAATGGTATTCGTATCGGCGAATCAAGCTGGAAACTTAGTTGAATTCATTCTATCAAAAAAGAAATCCCCCGATAATAATACCGGGGGACTTATATTAGATCGTTTCTCTAATGTTACATATTAAATCCATAACTCACATAATATAGACCGCCAACATAAGGGCTACCATAGCCAGTTCTTGCATAGTGGTTAATTATATTACTACCACCAATACGGATCACACTCTTGCCATTTGGTATTCTGTAGCTAACCTGTGCATCAAACGTCCAAAAGGCAGGTAAAGTGCCTGCAACAAATGTGCCTTCATAATGATTTACATCCTGCCATTTTGAAATAATATTAAATCCAACATTTTTCCAAACGTTATCATTTCTTAAACTTATGTTAGCACGATATGCCGGAGCATTAAAGTAACTTACAAAACCTGCAGGCACATCTTTTAATTTATCAGAAAATACATTACCGCCAACAACGTAACCACGACTCAACAGGTACTCAAGACCAATTCCCCAACCAGTTGCTTCTACTGCATCGGGGCTGTTTTGGTAATATGCATAGTTTGCTGATGCAAGTGGGTTAAGAACATTTGTCGGCGATGATGCTTTAACAACTGCTATCCTGGCAAAAAAATCCTGGTATCGACTGTAGTAACCATATACATCTACAAATAGTTTTTTACTGATAAGTCCTTTGTAACCGACCTCAAAAGATGAAACACTTTCAGGCTTTAGAGTTTCGAAAGTTGAAGGAACAAGTAATGCCGGGTTAAAATGCTGTCTCGCACTATCAACTGATGCAGCAGTATAAGTACCTGTGTTCAAACCATAACGTGTAACGAACTCGGGCAGTGCTCCCACCAAAGTTACAGATCCGGTATTCAGATCAATATATTGATCCTGGTTAGCCGGGAAGCGATAAGCTGTTTGGAATGATAAACGGATATTATTGTCTTTTGCAACACGCATTACTGCGGTAACTCTCGGCGTCCAGTGGCCTTCAAAATTTGTTTGATTATCATACCGGATAGCTCCTGTAAGAGTGAGGAAATCATCAAATAATTTTTTTCTTAATTGTATGTATCCGCCCTTCTCACTGATCTTGATTGGGCCAGTTGTGTCGGCAAAGATCGTTCCCTGAGAATTCATTACCCATTGTTTCCATTGCAATCCTGCCATCACTTCTATTTTATCAGAAAAGCCAAAGGCATCAGAAACGTTTAACTGTCCTTCTGCAGCCCACAGATCCGACTTGTCAAGAAATTTAGCTCCACCTTGACCTATTGGAGTTGTCCTGATCGTAAATTTTGAATTTTCAAAAGCTGTTGATCCGGGTAAAGGCATTCCAGCATCAGAATATGCCCTTGCAGTTTGATGAGCATTAAAGTCACTCGGAGTTTGTCCGGAATTATATATTGCGTTTTTATAATTAAAATATGCAAATGTATACTCAGGATACCATCCCGAACCGTCAGGACGAACACTTGGTTTAAATGCTTCTTGCATTAAACGTCCAAGGGCTGTTGCCTGGTAGGCTTGGCCGGAGTTTTCCTGTGTGGTATAACCGCGAACAAACCAGTTCTTATGGCGTACCTCAAGTTTATGCTGTGCCATTTTAAAATTGCGAAGCGAATAACGATCAGTACCGGTATAAACCGTAGTACCTGTCCCCCAGTAAGTATTCCATGAAGCTTCTATACCAGGAGTTATTTTATAATGCAAGCCGGCAGTGAATTTAAAATTCATTGCTCCATAATCAACAAGATCTTTTTCATTATAACCTGATCTTGAAACACTAGTTGTTTGTGGCAACCAGCTATTTCGAAGTCCCCAGTAAAGAGGGTCATAAAGTGCAAGTGTCGATTGCAATGCAGCTGGGTACATTGTTGCATAAACGTTATTTCTATATGCCTGTGTGGATCCGAGAGGAATCTGGGCATCCAGATTTGTCTTAATATTAGGGATAGCTCCTCCCGTAGCGGCAGCAACGCCAGAAATAATTCCTTGTTGGATCGAATTGGAAACAAGAAATAGATTAGCGGAAGTTTCATCACCATAAACATTTACGCCATCATAGTTAGGATCATTGGTACGATTACCTCCAGGTTTGATCTTACTATTCGTGCTTGTTCTTGCAACATCGTCATTATCGTTAGCCTGCCAATCCTGTGCACTCATAAGTTGCCAGGTAAGTTTTACAGCAAACTTATTATTGAAAGCTTTTGCCCAACGCATTGACCAATCATAAAATGGAGCGGCTTTTCTTTGCATGCCATCAACATGATTGATGCCTTGTTTTAGATTAAAACTTAATCCCTGGTACTTAAATGGATTTTTGCTATTAATAAGCAAGGTGCCGTTCATACCTCCGGAACCATATAATGCAGAAGATGCGCCTGATAATAATTCCATATTTTCAACATCAGGTTCTGTAAGTCCAACAATATTACCAACAGAAAAATTTAAACCTGGCGCCTGGTTATCCATACCATCTATCAATTGATTGAACCTATTATTACCGCTTGCAACAAAACCACGGGTAGTAACAGTTCTGAAAGATATGCTGGCCGTATGCATATCAACTCCTTTCAGGTTTGCCAATGCTTCATAGTAGTTAGGAACCGCAGCATTCCTAAGAGCTGAGCTGCTCAATCTTTCAATGGTTACTGGTGCATCAATAATTCGTTGTGGTGTACGGTTAGCGGCTACAACAACTTCTTGTCCGAGAGTAGAAACAGATACAAGATCAATTTCAAGAGTAGTTGAGGTAGTACTCACCTCTACTTCTTTTGATTCAAATCCAACAGAACTAAACGCTAAAGTCACAGGCAATTTTGCCGAAGTGGAAATAGAAAAGGCACCTTTGTCATCAGTATAAGTGCCAGTTGAAGTTCCTTTAATTGCAATAGATACAGCAGGAACCCCTTCTTTTGAGGTGGAATTGCGAACGGTTCCGCTGATGGTTACGGTTTGCGCCAAAGCTTGAAGTGAAAATAATGCAGTAATCAGGCAAGCAGCAATAAAGCGCAGGCTTTTACTCATATTAGATAATTTTGGTTTTAGAAAATGTGATGGAAAAGTAAGAATAGTAATTTGTATGTAAAAATCTAAATTTTAGACACTAAGGATAAAATGTTGAAATCTTGAAGAGCCTGTTATTGGGCAAATTTTATCACCTAATTTACTTTCGGGCATGGCTACATTTAACTTTCCGGATCAGGCGAATTTTTACAAAGGAAAAGTAAGAGATGTTTATTTTATTGGCGATGATCGGCTGGTGATGATCGCTTCCGATCGTATATCAGCTTTTGATGTCATACTGCCCCGCCCTATTCCATTCAAAGGACAGGTGCTTAATCAAATTGCAGCTTACATGCTTGGTGAAACAAATGATATTTGTAAGAATTGGCTGGTCGATGTGCCTGCTCCAAATGTTTCGATCGGAAAAAAATGTGAGCCATTTAAAATTGAAATGGTTGTTCGTGGTAATCTTGTGGGACATGCCTGGAGAACTTATAGTTCGGGCAAAAGAATTCTATGCGGTGCCACAATGCCTGACGGCTTAAAAGAAAATGATTTTTTTCCGGAACCTATTATTACTCCTTCTACAAAAGCAGATGCTGGTCATGATGAAGATATTTCACCAGATGAAATAATTGAAAAAGGACTGGCTACAAGAGATGAATGGACCATGCTTAGTCAATATGCATTTCATCTTTTTGAAAAAGGAAAAGCAATTGCCGCAAAAAGAGGATTGATCCTTGCTGATACAAAATATGAATTTGGAAAATTAAATGGTGAGATCTATTTGATGGATGAAGTTCATACTCCGGATTCATCCCGCTATTTTTATGCTGATGGTTTTGAAGAAAGACAAGAAACCGGTGAACGTCAAAAACAGTTAAGTAAAGAATTTGTGAGAGAATGGTTAATTGCTAATAACTTCATGGGTAAAGAAGGACAAACAGTTCCTGAAATGGGCGATGAATGGGTGAATACAATTTCACAGCGATATATTGAGCTCTATGAAAAAGTGATCGGGAAAAAATTTGTTGCGGAAAAATTAAGTGATGATGAAACTTACAAACGGATCATTTCGTCATTGAATAAATATTCTTCCACTTAAAAATCAATCGCTATGTCACCTGATTCTATTTTTCAAACCTGCAGCACTATTGCTATGGCGGGCTGGATAGTCTTGCTTATTATTAGCCCCTTCTGGAGCAGCTTTGATAAATTTCTCATTGGTATCATCATCACATTGTTAGCTATTGTTTATGCATGGCTTATTTTCCAGGTGTTCACCCCCGGAGATTTTGAAAAGTTCAGTTCATTGAATGGTGTAATGGAATTATTTACTGATAAAACTGCTGTTACAGCAGGCTGGGCACATTATTGTGCTTTTGACCTGCTTACTGGTATTTGGATAAAAAAGAATGCACAGAAATACAATATCCATCATTTGATCCTAATACCTTGTCTCCTGCTTACTTTCATGCTAGGACCGACCGGTTTGTTATTGTATTTGCTGATACGATTAATAAAAACAAAACAATATTTCGCTGCTAATTATTAAATCATTTATATGAATTTCTTCATTGAATTAAAAAGGAGAAATGCATTGTTATTTTGGTTTGGCTTATTCAACCTTGCCGTGGCTATTGTTTGTCTTATACTAATGCCATTTGAAGAAACACAAATTCTCGGGGTAAACAGGTGGTTAAAACCTTTTAAGTTCTATTCTTCTGTTGGCATCATGGTTCTTACAATGGGCTGGTTGTTGTATTATCTCAGCAATGATAAAAAAATAAGAACTTATTCCAGGCTGATCTTTATATCAATGCTTTTTGAAAATGGACTGATCATAACTCAGGCTATAAGGAATACCACTTCACATTTCAATATTACGTCAACTATCAATGGAATTATTTTTAACCTGATGGGCATGTTTATCCTTGTATTTACAATAACTGTTTTATTGATCTGCATTTCTTTTTTTAAACAAAAACAATTTTCAATTCCCCAAGCATATGTATGGGGTATTAGACTTGGCATCTTGTTCTTTTTGTTTTTTTCATTGGAAGGCGGAGTAATGCTGGGTCTTCTGAAGCATACCGTTGGTAGTGTTGATGGCGGACCCGGTTTACCAGTGATAAACTGGAGTACCCAGTATGGCGATCTCCGCATTGCACATTTTATAGGGATCCATTCGTTACAAATTCTGCCATTGTTTGGAAATTATATTTCAAAAACAAAAAAACAAACATTAATATTTTCCGTCGTATATTTTCTTCTTGCTTCGGCATTATTTTTACAAGCAATGAATGGAATACCTTTGCTTTTTTAATTTCTCTATATGCAGAAAATATTATTTATCGGCGCATCAGGTATGTTGGGTAAACCAGTGGCTCTTGAATTATTAAGAGCTGGTTTTCCCGTTACCTTATTAGCAAGAGATGTTGAAAAAATGCAAAAACTTTTTCCAAAAATAGCCATTGTAAAAGGCGATGTATTTGACATTACTTCATTAGAAACAGCTATGGCAGGACAGGAAATTGTTTATTTGAATCTTTCTGTTGCACAATCATCAAAGAAAAGTGAACCGCAACCGGAAAGAGAAGGGATAAATAATATTATTGAAGCAGCAAAAAAAACAAATGTAAAACGCATCGTCTATCTTTCTTCACTGATAAAAAATTATGAAGGAATGAATGGATTTAGCTGGTGGGCATTTCAAATAAAACATGCGGCTGTAAATGCAATAAAAAAATCTGGCTTGAACTACAGCATATTTTATCCTTCCACTTTTATGGAATGCCTGGATAAACAAATGTTGCAGGGAACAAGAATAATGCTTGCGGGAAAATCAGAAGCGCCGATGTGGTTTATTGCGGGTAAAGATTATGGCGTGCAAGTGGCATGGGCAATGAAAAAAGCAGATAACAATAACCAGGAATATGTTATACAGGGGTTAGAACCGTTTACATCTGATGAGGCATCAAAAATTTTTATTGAAAATGCTAAATCAAAAATAAAGATCATGAGGGCGCCGTTGGCGCCATTAAAGTATCTCGGCATTTTTAACCAGCGAATGAATTATGCTTATCATATTTGCGAAGCGCTGAATAAATACCCGGAAAAATTTGAAAGCGAGAACACATGGAATGATCTTGGTAAACCTTCTACAACTTTGGCAGAGTATATCGCTTCTTTAAAAATTTAGAATAGACATGAAATCATTATTATTTTTTTTTGTTTTTGCTCTTAGCGTTAATCTTTCCGCTCAAAAAACGAAAGAGCAGTTTTTAATAATCGGAACTTATACTCCTGGTACAAGTGACGGGATATATGTTTATAAATTCAACACCGAGACAGGTGAGAATAGTTTTGTAAGTTCTGTAAAGTCATCTAATCCGTCCTATCTTACTGTTTCACCAAATAAGAAATTCGTGTATGCAGTTAATGAAAACGCAGATAGTACAATGTTCACAGTAACCGGTCACGTTGCAGCTTTTTCGTTTGATAAGTCAACTGGCAAACTGAGTTTTATAAACAAACGAGAATCTGGTGGCAAGCATCCTTGTTATGTTTCGATTGACAAAACCGGCAAATGGGTGTTCGTTGGAAATTATACCAGTGGTTCTCTTGCCGTGTTACCAGTAAGATCAAATGGTAGTCTCGATTCAGCTATCCAGGTCATACAACATGAAGGCAGTAGTGTGAATTCTGAAAGGCAGGAAGGCCCTCATGTGCATGCAACTGTATTGAATCCTAATAACAAGACCTTGTACGTACCCGATCTTGGAATGGATGAAGTGACGCTTTATAATTTGGATAATAAAACCGGTAAGTTGAAAGAATTCGATCCGCCATTCGTAGCAACAGAACCCGGTGCCGGCCCACGACATATAGATATTCATCCAAACGGGAAATATGCATACCTGATGGAAGAACTTACTGGTTCGGTATCTGTTTATAAAATAGAAAAGAATGGCTATTTAAGTTTATTACAAAATATTTCAGGATTGCCAAGAGATTTCGATGGCGCAGTTGGAAGCGCCGATATACATGTTTCTCCCGATGGAAAATTTTTGTATTGTTCCAATCGGGGTGAAAGCAATACGATCGGAATTTTTAGTATTAATAAAAGTAATGGGCAGCTTGAATGGATAGATCATCAATCGACATTGGGAAAAACTCCCCGTAATTTTAATTTAGACCCAACCGGTAATTTTTTATTGGTAGCAAATCAAAACAGTGATGAGATAGTGATCTTTAAAAGAGATAAAGAAACCGGTTTACTTACCGACTCAGGCAAAAGAATAAATGTTTCAAAACCTGTTTGTTTAAAATGGATGGCAATTGAATGATTGTATCCTGACTAATTTCCTTTGTGTTATCTATGTGCTATGATTCTAAGTGGTGAAAAAATATTTACCACATAGGCACAATAGAAACACAGGAGCCATATAGATTAAAATGGAAATAACAAAACAACACGTCGAAGACTCACATAAAAGAATAAAATCTTTTATTCATAAGACACCTATACTTACTTCAAAAACTCTTGATCAAATTTCTGGAGCAGAGATATTTTTTAAGTGTGAAAATTTTCAAAAGATCGGAGCATTCAAGATCCGCGGAGGCATGAATGCTGTTTTGTCCTTGCCCGAAGAAAAAAGAAAAAAAGGGATTGCCACCCATTCATCAGGCAATCATGCGCAGGCAATTGCTTATGCAGCAAGAGAAGTTGGTGTAAAAGCATATATCGTAATGCCTGATAATTCTCCCAAGGTAAAAGTGGATGCGGTAAAAGGATATGGCGCTGAAATTTTTTTTTGTGACCCAAATCAACAGGCAAGAGAAAAAACTTTGCAGGATGTAGTTGATAAAACCGGTGCCGAGTTTATTCATCCCTATAATAATTACGAAGTAATAACAGGGCAAGCGACCTGTGCAAAGGAATTGATCGAAGAAATTCCTTCTTTGGATTTTATTCTTGCCCCGGTTGGCGGGGGCGGTTTATTGAGCGGAACTTTATTAAGTGCACATTACTTCTCCCCTTCTACAATTGTTTATGCCGGCGAACCCGAAGGTGCAGCCGATGCAATACTTTCTATAAAAAATGGAAAGATCGAAAAAGCTCCTTTTGTAAAAACGATAGCAGATGGTTTGCTTACCACACTTGGTGATAAAACTTTCCCCATCATTAAACAATATGTAAAAGATATTTTGACAGTAAATGATGAAGAGATCATTGCTGCAATGCGACTTGTTTATGAAAGAATGAAAATTGTTGTTGAGCCAAGTGGTGTTGTGCCACTTGCAGCGTTATTAAAAAATAAAACTCTTTTTGCTGGAAAAAGAATTGGAATAATTTTCAGTGGCGGAAATGTTGAATTGAAGAAGCTAGGTGAATGGTTTTGAACTAAACTGATCTGTGTACTTATTATTCGCTACGATATTTTTTGAAGAACCAAACCTTTAAAATATCTGCTGTAATTATATATGTTACTACAATAAGTAAGATAGCCACAAAATTAATGAATGGTAGTGGTGTCAAACCTATTTCATTCGCAAATGGTAAATAAGGAAGCCAAATAGTGACAATAAAACCAATGATGCTTAAAATAAAAAGATATTTTCCGGGTTTGCTCTTAAAAAAGTTCTTATGTGTCCTGATGATAAATAAAATGAATAACTCGGTTAATATGGACTCAATAAACCAACCTGTTTGAAAGGCCGATTCTTTTACTTTTAATATATATAAAAGAGTTAAGAAGGTAATGATATCAAATACAGAACTATGAATTCCAAAAATAACCATGTAGTTACGGATAAACTTTAAGTCCCATTTACCTGGCCGGGCTAATTGCTCTTTGTCTACATTGTCGGAAGCAACCGTTAAATAGGGGAAGTCGGTTATAAAGTTGGTCAATAAGATCTGCTTTGGCAACATTGGCAGAAAAGGAAGCAATAAGGAAGCAATTGCCACACTGAACATATTTCCAAATGTAGAGCCCGTATTAATGAATATATATTTCAGCGTATTGGCAAAAGTTCTTCTTCCTTCGTTAATACCATCCACTAATACCATGAGATCTTTTTCCATTAATACAAAATCGGCTGCTTCCCTGGCAACATCTACTGCGTTTTGTACAGATATTCCTACATCAGCAGCATTAATAGCCGACACATCATTTATACCATCACCTATATAAGCCACCGTGTAGCTCTTTCTTAGTGTTAATATGATATATTCTTTTTGTTGTGGTTCTACTTCAGCAAAAATGTGGGTGTTCTTTACTAATTGTTTCAATGCCTCTGGGCTGGTATTTGAAAGTTCTTTGCCCTTCATTACTATGGGTTCTTTTATACCAATACTTAAAGCGATTGATTTTGCGACATTTTCATTGTCGCCTGTTATAATTTTTAAACCAACTTTAAGTTTATCCAGCTCACCAATTGTTTCTATGATCCCTTTTTTAACAGGGTCATTCAGCAATATAAACCCCGCAAAGATCATATCTGTTTCATCGTCTTTGGTAATACTCGTTGCTTCAATATTTTTATAGCAAATACCATTGGCCCTTAAGCCATTTATACCATATTGCCCGCACCTGCTCTCTAATTCAGCCTTGTGTGCAGTAATATCTTCAACACTACCATTGGTCAATTTTATTTTAGAACAGATGCTTAGAATTTGTATAAATGCACCCTTACATATTAATAATTTTTCTTTATCGGTGCTGATGGCGACACTCAATCTTTTCCTTATAAAATCATAAGGGACCTCTCCGATCTTTTGTGCAGCAATATTGGATTCAGGTGTTAGTTTCCTTAAAGCATCATCAATCGGATTAGAATAGCCTGTTTCAAAAGTGGCATTCCAAAAAGCAAGTTGTTTTACAAATCCATTTTCCTGTCCAAACCCATCCGTTAGCCCTGATACTATTATTTCGCCTTCGGTGATAGTACCTGTTTTATCAGTACACAATAAGTTTACTTCTCCAAGATTTTGGATCGAGGTTAATTTTTTTACGATCACTTTTTTTGCTAACATACGCTTGGCACCTGCACTCATGGCGATAGTAGTGATCGCAGGTAATAACTCTGGCGCCATGCCTACCGCCAGTGCTAATGCAAAGAGTGCTGATTCAATAACTCCCTTGTGATTTAATAAATTCACCACGAGAATGAATACGGCAAGCACCAGGGTTATTCTCATTAAGAAAAAACCAAAATCTTTTATGCCTTTTTCAAAAGTGGTTTCAATGGTGCCTGAAGCACTTTTGGCAATGTTTCCAAATATCGTGTTGTCTCCGGTTAGTATTACCAGTGCTTTTGCATTACCACTTACTATATTAGTTCCCTCCCAAAGGCAGTTTGTTCTTTTAGATAGTTCTGTATTCTCATCTAATACCCCAGCTTCTTTTCTTACCGGGAAAGATTCTCCTGTTAAGCTGGATTCGTTTGCGTGCAGTTCATTGGCTTCAATTAATAAACAATCAGCCGGTATCATATCTCCTGCCTTAAACAGCAATACATCTCCTGCCACAATTTGAGTGGAAACAATTTCCTGTGGATGTTCGTCTCTTAATACGGTGCTTTTTAAAGAGATCATTGATTGCAGCTTTTCTACTACTCTGCCGGCATTTCTTTCCTGGAAAAAACTAAGCAACCCTGTTGACAGTACAATGAATAGTATGATAAATACATCGGAGGTGTCGCCAAGAAATGCTGAAAGAATCACTGCTCCTATAAGCAGTAGCATGAGCGGACTTTTAAACTGGCTTATAAAAAGTAAAAGGTCTTTTTTAAAAACAGATTTGTTTTTTTCATGAAGTCCTGCCTGGAGCAGGATATTATCAGCAGTTGGTTGAGACAAGCCCTGTGCTGAGCTATTTAATTTTTGAAACCAATAAGTGATGTCAAATTGCCAAAAATTATTTGTGTTTGTTGTTTGCATAAGGTTTATTACTTACACCGTTGCTGCTGTTCTATTTTAGTTCGTTACCAAAAATAGTTCATCAGTGTTAACGATGGTGTTAACCGCAAAAAACACTAAAAATTTATTTGTTGTTTTACACAGTTCATATTGATTGTTCGTTTTTCTTTCCATTTCATGGAAACTGGTTCAATAGAATAATTATGCTCGTTTACGGACATTAAACGAAGTCAGCAAGTTTCGGGTTGTTATAAAATAATAAACGGTTCATTTTTGTATAAATAAATGATTTATCAAATGAAACAATTTAAAATTGTTTCGCTTAGCAAGGAATACGCAAATAATATCAAAGAAAATAATAAAGATGATTTTGGTCACGAGGTGATCAAACAGATTGCAACTGGAAAAGGCCCTTGCAGAGTTTCTCTTAAGCCTTTTAAAGTTGGAGAGGATGTGAGATTATTAATTTCTCATAGTCCATTTGTTGTTGATAATGCTTTCAATCAACCAGGGCCGGTATTTATTCATAAAAAAGAAGTGGAGCCTTATAATGATATCTACAGGTTTCCTCCGGAAATAAAAGCTGATAAGGAAAGTTTTCATTTAACATTAATTGGATATAGCAAAGAGCAAATGATGGTTTTTACACAATTGGTAGGTGATGATGATGTGGACCTGCTTATTCCTAAAATTTTTGAGAAGAGACCTGATATTGAATACCTGCATGCGAGAAGTGCAGAAGCATGTTGTTTTATTTGTAAAATTGAAAGAGTTTAGCACTCAATACTACTTTGTATTAGGATGCTTGCATTCTTCCCAATAAGCAATTATCAGTTTAATTGTCTCTTTTAGCTCGGCATATGTATTCTTTTTTTGAAAATAACCCTGCACGGTCATTTTTGTATATGCCTCATTAACCGTTTTTTGATCAACCGAAGTAGAGCAGAAAATAAACGGGATACTTTTTTTTCTTAGTTCTTTGTGCTCGTCTATTTGACGTTTACATTCAATGCCGCTTAATCCCGGTAAATTCACATCGCAAAAAATAATAAATGGCTGCTCAGAAGTTGTTTTCAAATAGGAAAACGCTTCGTCGCAATTCTTAAACCATACGATCGGGTTAAATACTTTTAGATCTTTCAAGATGTCCTGGAAAACATCTTTATCATCTGCATCGTCTTCAATAAGAATTACTGGTCCATGCTTCATACATCACAGTTTTTTTAAAGATATAGAAATGATGAAAATTTGAAAAAGATAATGTTAACGGCAAAACATCAATTCGTTATTTCTGAAATTTCTTATTTATGAGTTGCTTTGATTTATTAAACACATTACGCCTTTGTTGGTATGCCGCATAGCTTTGCGTGTAGCGTACCAACAACCGAGGTTAATAATGTATCGGTTGTTGGTGCAATTTACTATTCTTGAATTATTTTTAAAATTGAGCACTAACAAGTGCGTAAACACAATAGAAGATCTACTTCCTATTTAAGTCCCCGAGTAATTAATGAAGCCTTTTGATTCACTTCATAGTCAACCGAAGAAACATTTTTTAAGAACGGTCGGCTTACAATTGCTTTTACCAGATCAGAATGCATAAAGTCTTGCATTGCGGTTTTGTTTTCCCATAAATAGAAGCCGGCAAAAGTATTTTTTTCTTCGTCTGCCAACCAAACTTTTGAAATAAGACCTTTTACTTTCGCTAAAATTGGTGCATCTGGTTCTACCATTTGCTTAAGATACTCCGATTGAGAAATATCCTTTAATTGATAAGTGATTAACTGTGCTTGCATAATTTTATTTTTTTAAATTCATAATGAGGCTCGTAAAAGTTGAGAATATATTCGTCGCTCCGCAATATTGCCAAACAGAATGTTGTATGCAGCTACTTTTGGTTTGTGACAGGAACAGTTCCAGCACTGCTTACTGTTCCATTTTCTTTAATATATAATTCCTCCTTCCTCGTTTTTGAGTTTCGAACAATTTCATATTCGATCTTCAATTCATAACCTGGCAAATATTGTTTAACAGAGTTCTCGTCAAAGGGGTTCTTAGCTTTGAAAATTTTTTTTTTCTTTAGTTTTGCTGTCTTTTAGAATTATTTCATAATCACCTGTTGCTAATTTTTTCTGCGATACAAATTCTCCCTTAAAGAGTAGCTTTTTTGCTTCTTCGTCTGACCATTCCTTCTGCATTAAACTATACAGGTCTTCACACTGATAAAGTCGTATTTCGTTTGATAACCTGAGTTGTCCAGCCGAAGTTGAAAGGTCGTAACCAAGAGTTTTTAACGTATCTGTGAATTTGGCAAGTACAATTTTATAGCATGAGTCAAGCGTAGTCGAAGGCTTGTTATTTTTCATAGTAACGGAAGTACAATTGCAAATTTCACTTGTCATTGTTTGATAAACTACAAGTGCCTCCTTACTTGTTAATTTATAAGGACTTTGTTGGTTGTCACTTTTTACTGTTTGTCCACAAGAAGTAAGAGTCATTAAAAAGACCACTACGATAGTTAGAAGTTTCATATGTAGTTGCATACAACACATAAATTTACGACACTGTAGAACTAATTTCCAAAAATTCACCGTTTTCATTGTAGTGCGTAAACGAAACTTCCTACTCCTCTCCACCTCTCAAATTTTGCATCCTTTCCTTATGCTGCTTCGATTTATTAAATACATTTCTCCCCTTATCAATCCCACTTCTTAGTTTCTTTTGCTCTTCCTCCGGTAAATGAATAAAATCCTGGCATTCATTGCTGCAGGTGCTTTCATATTTCTTTTTACATTCATCACATTGTATAAATAATAAATGGCAGGCATCGTTTATGCAGTTCACATGTGTATCTGCAGGTTTGCCGCATTGATGACATTGTGAAATTATTTCTTCGGTCACCCTCTCCCCCAGCCTTTGATCAAACACGAAATTCTTTCCATGAAATTTTAAATCCAGTTGTTTTTCTTTTGCCTCGTTAACATAATTTATAATTCCACCTTCCAGATGAAAAACATTTTTAAAGCCACTATGCTTCATGTAGGCCGATGCTTTTTCACAACGGATGCCACCAGTGCAATACATGATGATGTTTTTTTCTTTATTTTCTTTCATCATGTCAACGGCCATCGGCAATTGTTCCCGAAAAGTATCGGAAGGAATTTCAATCGCATTTTCAAAATGTCCCACTTCAAATTCATAATGATTCCGCATATCGATCACGATCGTATCAGGATCACTCGTCAATTGATTGAATTGCGCTGCATTTACATAACGTCCCCTGTTCGCCATATCAAAAGCAGGGTCATTAATTCCATCAGCAACAATTTTATTACGGACTTTTATATCCAGTACATAAAAACTTTTTCCGTCATCATCAACAGCAATATTGAGACGAAGTCCATTTAGCGGTTCTATTGAATAGAGATATGATCTGAATGTTTCAAGATTTGCAGTTGGCAAACTGATCTGTGCGTTGATGCCTTCGGAAGCAACATAAATTCTTCCTAACACACCGAGATCTTTCAATTGGCGATAGAGCTCATTCCTGAATTGTGCAGGATCTTCAATTTTAAAGTAACAATAAAACGAAATGGTAATGCGTGGTGTGGGGTCGTTCTTAATAAGTTCTTTCAACTCCTTTCGGGAGATGCGATTGTGTAATGCTGCCATCTTTTTTGAATTTTAATCCTAATTGCTCAGAATCCCAATTGCAGGTTGGGCAAAATTCTAAAGCGCGGCAAAGATAAGATTGTTTGAGATTTGTCCGAAGTACTCCTTTGGAGATGTTTAAGATTCGAGGTTGATTAACTTCAAACTTCAAACCCCGGACTTCAAACAATTCTAATCATCATTCCGGCGGCCTACACCAAATTTTTTTGAAAACCCGACACGAAAATTATTATCAAACTTTTTAGCGTCTTTGCGGGACCAATAATAGTCAATACGCAAATTTTTCAGGATGTTTTCAAGCCCGACAAAATATTCAAGATAATCTGTTTTTTCATAATGGAAAGTGTTGAGACCGCTTACCAGGTACCAGTTTAGTTTTCTAAAACCGGGTATTTTATTAGTAAGAAATCCATTGAAATGATGTTCAATGTGAGCAAGCACATAAAATTTTGAAATATTACTAAACTCATAGATGGGCAAAATTTGAAAGCTGTTAAGATATTCAGTGGCGATATGCGAGATATTACCATTGAAATGCTGGTAATCCGGGATCTGCATTTTTTTGTTTTGAATAAAACCACCCATACCTACCCTGTAATTAAACTGCCCGGCGAGTTTAAAGCGAACAACATCAGTTATTGCAAAACGCCATTTGCTATAATTCACATCGCTTCCAAAGACCTTATCAATTGCACGACTATAACCTAGGATCATAGTAGGCCATTTAGAACCGATATTAATTTTTTGATCTGGTAATTCAATATACCGGGCGCCGGGCTGCCAGGTAAGTCCGAAATTCAAAGTGAATGCCTGGTGCGGCTTAATATTTTCGTTGGAAAGTTCTGTTGGATAGTTTGGTGTAAATTCTTTATTCTCGTCTTTTACAAAAGAATAATCGGTTGTGTTATCTAAAGGCGACCTGCTTTGGTATTCAAAACCGGCACTCCAGGTAAAACCTTCACCGATTCCTTTTACATACGATCCACGGAGATACCAGGCTTCATAAAGTTTCATCAGGTTTTTTCCACCTAATAAAGCAGCAAAGGTACTACTCCTCGGGCCTATCGGGCTTGCATTATTAAACTGGAAAACTCTTTTGCCTCCGGAAAGATTTATAGAAGTAATATATTTTTTTCCGAAAATGTAAGAAGTGCTTAGCCATGCATTAAAATGTCCATTAGTAAAACCATACCGTACTGTTGGAGTTATGCGGATAGATCGTCTGCCAATTGTAGAGTCAAGTTTTTTTGTGTAAGTGCAAGAAAGGTTTAAGGTCAATCCTTCCACGATATTATAATTTATCTGGTCAGTTATTGACCGGAAGTAATACGAAGCATTTTTCTTTTCTTTATTAATTGTTTGCCCGGTAAGCAAAAAGCCCATTATTGTCAGTTTGTTTTTCACCCGGTCAACAGAATCCAGGTAAGCGGGGTTCTTGCTTAATTGTTCAACACTATCTTTTTTCCTGTAATCCATCGTTTCTTCATCAAGCAGCTTAAGCGGTCGTGCTTCATCCCAATATGAAGGAGTCTTCCTGTTGGCACTGTCAGTATACTTTAAAACTGTGTTGTCAAAATAATTCTTTTTGAAATCAGGATTAGGATCGAATTTCGAATAAACATTTACAAAACTTCCGTAGATATCTATTCCAAGTATTTTTATATACGGATAAATGACCTGGTTGTGCAAAACCCACAAACTATCATTATAAGGCATATATAATTGTTCAAGGATCAAAGAATCCAGGAATTCCATTTGGTTTGCTTTTTTCAGTTCCAATCTCAATGAATGGATTCGCCATTCATCTTCCACAATGTTTATATACCCGGAAAAGAGGGGCTCGTATTTTCTTTTGGGAGTAACCAGGATCTTGTTTATTTGTTTTCCATCTTCAAAAAAGGCGCCTGCATATTTGTATTTATAATAATTGGTCGCATTAGAAGAGATGGGAGATATAAACCCACGGGGATTCAGACTGGTACCGATCTGCACATTGTTATCGTACATGGAATAAAATTGTGGTGCGGCCAGGCCATAGCTATTACTGCTACCACTTACCCTGGATGAATGAACTTCTATTTTTCTGTCGTTTGGTTTGCGTACCGAGTAAGTAGAAATTGTTTCAGAGAGATAGATGATCTTATTTTTACTTGTATCGCCATCTTCATTAAAATCGACTTTTTGACCAAAAACTTTTTTAGGATAATCACGTAGCCTCATTTGTCCTTTTGTGTACACCTCGCAAATAAATTTATCCAGTTGCTTTTGATAAACCGGCCTCATGCGAATAGCATTTTTGATTATCTCATTCGCCGGATTTTCACCTGAACGGACAATAACTTCTTCCATTGTAAAATCAACAACACTAAGTACAAAATCAAGCTGGATGTCTTTGTCTTCGACCGTGATATTTCTCATATCACGTTTATAACCCACATGCTGAGCGATAAGTGTGTACTTGCCAGGAGAAAGATTTAAAAAATATTTTCCCTCGACATTGCACACTGTGCCGCCCTTTTTATCTTTTATTAAAACTGAAGCATTTGGCATTGGGTTGCCTTTATCATCTCTTACAATGCCTGATACTGTTTGAGAAAATGCAGTTGCAGTAATTAACGCAAATAATATAAGCTGAAAAACTATTTTCATGGACCAGGTTATCAAAATTACTTTTTTGGGTTTGATGAACGAAGGTAACTGCCACTCAGCGCCGCGAAGCCTGCCACAAGTCCACCAACAAAAGCCGTTACGATCATCAGCAACCATTTCGATCCGCCTAATGGTAAAAGCGAAGCGATCTTTACGGATAGCACTCCTTCATTTGCAAGATCCATCCAAAATGCTAATACAAACCAAAGAATGAACAATGCTAAAAATCCTGCAGAAAATGCTTTGAACCCTCTTTGATGAATAAACAGTGCTAATAAAAAGGCGATCACTGCAAAAAACCACCAATATGAAATATAAATACCAGCAATAAAACTTAATAAGGCAGTCAGTAATACAGAATTAAAAAATTTCATATCGGGGAATTTCAAAGTTTGTCTCCATTGGAGTCCTTACGGACAAGTGTCATTTTCCATTTGGCTTTTTTATCCAGCTTATCATCTGCATGCATGAACCAAATGCTATAATATTTTCCAGCCGCCCATTGATCAACGAATGAATCATAATATTTACTGCCGGGATTGCCACTTTGCCCCCCGGGATAAACACCATACGCTTCAATCTTATCAGTTAATTGAACGATCATTCTCCAGCTTGGGCCATGAAAATCTTTTGTTGCATTGATAATATTCGTGCCTCCACCAACAAAAAGATGGAACCTGCTTAAAGCTGGTAAGCGAAGTAAATGCCGCACACCTGCATCTTTATATTTTGACCACTCCAGTTTTCCTTCTGTTTCAGCTTTTGATAAAACGGGCACAGTTTTTTTAAATGCAGCCATCACGACATCAGATGTTGTTTCCCGGTTAGGCGTATTTATATTATCGATAAAGGAGTAAGCAGAATCCCTTAACAAAGCTTCCACCATAGTATATCGTTCGGGCCAATCGAAAGGCACTGCAACTTTAGAAAGCTCATCGAAATAAATTTCTACTTCCACACTATCTAACCAATTACTAAAAACGGCAACTCCTTTTTCACCGGGGTCATTTCTTTTATTCCAACTCTTAACTATATCTAAAAACTTCTTCTCTTCAGCGCTTAGTTTTGATTCGTCTGTATTCTTTAAAAGTATTGGTAGAGCAAACTCAGCAAGCACATTGTAGTTTTCTGTTTGCAACTTTTGCATATCAGCGGGTGTAATGCTATTCATGTTTCGCAGATAACGATTGATAAGATAACCACGATACAAGTCATGGTGCCCACCGATATAATAAGGATAAGTTGTATCAACAGGTAATTGATTGGCACTGCTCAAAAAACCTCTTTCCGGATCTATCACATGCGGATTTTCCTCCATTGGAATATAACCCTGCCACATATAGCTGCTATCAGTTCCCGGCATCACAAAATCACCCTGTCTTTTCCATTTAGCTGGAAAAACTGCCTGTTGCCAGATGGCAATATCTCCTCGCTTATCTGCAAACAAACAATTTTGCCCGGGACAGGATAAATATGGTAAGGCTGCTTTATAGTCATCAAGATTTTTTGCACGATTTAGTTTATAAAAGATCATCATTTCATTTGATGGGTCATGTGCTTTCCATCTTACAG
>Ga0207686_10000637_pt1 | contig 21671 bp, 26 predicted proteins | sample KBSM24metaG_FD_184396 | JGI IMG/M metagenome (GOLD analysis project Ga0207686, IMG submission 184396) | Miscanthus rhizosphere microbial communities from Kellogg Biological Station, Michigan, USA - KBS M2-4 metaG (SPAdes) (version 2) | ecosystem: Host-associated > Plants > Roots > Rhizosphere >...
GAACCCGGCGTCGACTTGCGCTTGCGGGGTCGCCCATGCGTTCGCGGTGAAGTGCCCTTCCCATGTTTGCGCCGTGTCGAAAGCCATGATGTGATCTTCGGCCGCGTCGCCGTCGTGATAAGTGAACTCGGCGTCGGCGTCGATCCCGAGCGCATCGACAAGGACCGACAGCGGGACAATGTCGTCGACGTGATCGAGTTGAAAAAAATTGTCGGGCGGGGTCAACAGCAAATCGACGTAGGCCCATGGCGCCAAGTTTCCGGCGACGTCGACCGCGCGCACGCCATAGCGCCAATTGCCTTCGACCTGTTCGGACAGGACGACGAATTCGGTCGATGACCGCCCGACGCCGGTCGGCGGATCGTAACCGGGCCATACCGGCGGGTCCTTGGCGACGCGCTGCGTGCCGGGCGGCGGGTCGGGCAACGACACGACGCGAAGCCGCGCAGGGTTCGCGAGTATGTGTTCGGGCGGCGTCAGTCGGCGCAGCGGCGGCGCGGCGGTTTGTTTCGCCTTCGCAATTTCATAGTAGGCAATGCGGTGCGTTGTCTGAGCGGTCCAGCCCGGATTTCCGAGTGCCAGCGATCCATAGCGCAGATAAGCCGTATTCGTGACCGTGTTCGCGATGATCGTCACGGCCAGCGGGTTGACGACCGTGAAGGGGACAGGACCCGCGGCCAAATCCGACAAGCGCCCGGCTTGGTCCACGGTCTTGACCATGACGTTATAGGTCCCCGCCAAGTGCGGCGGGATGAACTGGACAAGCGTCTTGTTCCGATATTCTTCCGTCGCGGTGTCCCAATCCGGACCGATCCGCACGACGTACAGGTCAATAAAATCGTATGCGACCGCGTTCCATCGGATTTCGATTTCGTCGGGGCGCGTTTGCACGGTAAGCCCGGTCGGCGCGGGCGGGTTCGGCCACGGGTCCGCGGCCGGGTCCAGCGTAACGACCGCGCTTGCGATTTCACTACCGGCGCCGTTGGCGGAAAACGCCTGAACGCCGAAGGTCAGCGGGCCGGGCGTGACATTGCCCGCGGGAACGGAGTATTGGAAACGCGTGTCCTTGGTCGTCCCGAGTTCGCGCCATGCGCCGTCCGCGTCCTGAATCATGACGCGATACAAACCTGCCAGCGGGGAACGATTCCAGTTCAGTGCTATGTCATAGACGCGCGCGCCGTCCTTCACGGTGTACGTGACCAGCGGCACAAGCGGGGCGGGACTGGCAAGCGTGCCGTCCGGGTTCAGGCCCGGCTTCGGCACGCGCGCGGGAATCGGACCCTTGTCGGCGTCGCGCACTTCCGGCCGGTTTTCAAGCACGTCAATCGTGAACGTATTGAAGTTTGCGCCGGGCCGCACGCCCTCGACGATGTAATCGCCGACGATGACGTCCGTCGTTCCTAGAATGATTATGTCGCCCGGGGCGAAGCCGGTCACGTCGGCAAGGTCGACCGTCACGACGTCGACCACGGTCGCGGCGATCACGGCCGAGAGTCCGCGCTGATCGCTGCGCCGCACGCGCGCCGCGTTCGCTGCGCCGAACTGAATCGGTTCATCGACCCGGACTTGCGTCCCGATAATTTCGACGATGCGCGACGGGAAGCCGCCGACTTTCATCGTGTCGTGCGCAATGCCGATCAGGTCCCCGCGTTGCGGGATCAACCCTTCGGCGTCCATCGTGACGCTTGCGCGTTCACGCCGCAGCAACGCTTGCGCCAGATAGTAGCGGCCGAATCGCCAAGCCTGATTATGGCGAACGATGCCCGGCAGTTTCAGTTCCTCGAATAGCGACGCGTTCGACAGGTTGTAGCCATCGGCGTAAACCGGGATCGTGTTTTCGGTCCACGATGTTTCGTCGAAAAAAGTCACGTTCAGCGCGTGCGCGCGGTCGAGATAGGGAATCGACGCGTTGAATCCCCATGAATTGCGCTTCGTGATGATTTGCACGGCCGCGCCCGGGTCGGCGTCACGGATCACGGAAAAGCGCCCGTCGCGCATGTTCAGTGCCGCGCGACCGCACGCCGCGACGGTTTGCAATACCTCGCGCACGGTCGCCCGCCAGTCGACGACTAGGTCGCAACAGTATTGCGGGACGCCCGGATCGTTCGGCGTGGCGGCGGCGCAGTCCTGCGACCACAACAGCAATTCGGGAAGGTCGATGCCCGCGTCGGCGACCGGCCGATTGTTTGCCGACCCGCGCAACACGTCGGCGAATATCCAAGCGGGGTTCCGCGTCGGGACCGGCGCCGACCACACGGACCCGTTCCACGTCGCAAGTTTCGACGTCGCAATCGCGGACAGCGTGTCAATGGTCCCGGACAACTGATCGTTCGCCCGCACCCTGACTTCTAGGATTGTGTGCGGGACCTTGATCGCAAGCGGCGCGGTCGTCTTGACCGTGCGGAATTGCCACCATGTCGCCTTTTCTATGTAGCTGGGTTGTTCGTATGTCGTGCCGCGCGTGACGGTGATATCGCGCGCGCCGGGAGTCTGAAATTCAACCCATACCGAGATGCTGAAGGGCGTTGCGTTCTTGATCGACGACACGCCGAACAACCCGTCCCAATCCCATCCGGGACCGCCGACATTGCCGAACAGGAATTCAAGTCCGCCGCGGCTTCCCTGCATGTTGACGATGCGCGCGCCGGACGCGCTGGGCACGGCGCCATTTATCAACAGATTGAACGCGGCGCCGAGCGTGCCAATGCTGCCGTTGCTTGTGTTGACGGCGTACAGCCCGGCGGGGAAGGTCAGGTCGATGACGGCTTGCGTCGCATCCGCGGCCGTCGTGCGCGTGCCGGTTTGTCCCTGATGGTCGAGCGTGACGGCGACGCCCTCGGATACCTGATCGCCGTTGACCAGCGTCAGCGGGTCGCCCGCGATCCAGTTTTCATGCACGACATAGGACACGCCCTGATAGTCCGCAAGCGGGGTCGAGCCGATCCGGATATCTTCGATCAGCAACGGCCCATAGCCGAAGTCATAGACCGCATGCAGGTAATTCGCGCCGGACAGGTTGACCGAATAGGGCACGACCGCGACGCGCGGGAAGATGCGAAGCCGCCCGTAAACGCGCGGGATCACGCCATACGGGGTCAACTGATTCGATTGCGCAAGGATGGAATATTGTTGCGACGGCGTGTCCGCAATGCCCAGCGACGGAAGCGGCGGCTTGAACAGCGCCGACAGCGCCAGCGCGCCGACGATGGTTATCCCGGCGGCGAGTGCGGTTGCCGCGAGCGTGCCAGCGCTCCCCGCGCCAAGGATCGCCACGGACAGCGGACCCGCGGCCAGCGCAAGCCCGATCATGGCGACAAGCCCGAGCATCTGCTTTCCGCTTGAGCCGCCCGCGGGGATCAAGCGCACGTCCACACGCCCGCCGGTCAGCGTGACGTGATCCCATTCCGGCCGCAGGATTTCGACGCCGTCGACGAAAAAGCGCGTGTAGCGGTCGCGCCCTTCCGGCCAATCTATTTCGTCAAGGACTTCGCCCGGGGTCAGTCCGACGAACAGCGACGCCCGCAGTTCGGCATCGGGCCGGAACGGGTGCGGGAACGCGTTGACGTTTAGGACCGGGCGCGCCATCGGTAAAACCCGTCAATGCGACTGCGCCAAGCGATATCGGTCACGCGGTCGATGCGCGACGTCGAGTTCGGCAACACGTGAAGGAAGCTTCGCGCGTCGAGCATCAAGCCTGTATGCAGCGGTTGCCCGCGCAGTGTCAGGCAAACCACGTCGCCCGCTTCGGGCACGGCCACGCGATCCCAGCGCGCGAAGTTCTCGCGCATGACCCGCCCGGCATCCGACAGGAACAAACAGTCCGGGTCCGGGAACTCGACCCCGAACAGGACCGCGCCCGCGCGGCGTACCAGTTGCCAGCAATCGACGCCGCCATCGGCGCCGCGGAAGCCGTAAGGCAAGCCAACGAAGTCAGGCAAACAGGCCCGGGAATTGGATTGGATCATACGTCGGATAGCGGGAAGGGAACGCCAGCGAAAACACGTCGTTCGCCTGTACGGTTCCCGTGATGGTCTGGACGTCCCATTGCACATTTCGCAACAGGTAATTTTCTATCGTGAGTTCGACGAAGTCGGGCACGTCGGACCACACGCCCTCGACCTTGATCGACGGCGGATCGGCGACCGCGCGAAGCGCGTCGATCATCGCAAGGTCGACGTTGTCGATGCGCAGTTCGCAATCGGGCGTGCGGTCGAGTGCGTCTTCGGGCATGACGAACTCGAACGCGCAGGGTTCGAAAGTCAACCCGCGCGAAACAATCGGTTCGGTATTCGGGACGACGCGGAAAATCGTTTCCGATCCGCCCGCGGGCGGCGCCGGGATTGTGATCGTCAACAGCGGCAAGAAAACGGCGCCCTCGACTTCATCCTGAACGCCGCGCAAGCCCCGGGGCGTGAGATTACGCGGCATACGGCAATTGCTCCCATAGCATCGAAACCGTGATGGCAAGCGCGTTCATGTTCGAAATCTCGAACGGGGACACGAACCGGAAGGATTCGACGTTGCCCGTGTAGGGATGGCGGAAGGTGTGCCAGTTGATCCCCTGCGCGAGTTCAATATCGAAAAAGTCGCGGAAGGTTTCATACTGGTCAGCGCGCAAGACCATCGTGCAACGCATCTCGCGCATGGGTGCCGTGAAGCGGCGGCGGACCTTCGGCGGACCCGCGTCCATGTTCGTGCGCGTGATGCTTTCGCGTTCGGTTTCCTGCCACGATTCGAGACAGTCCGGAAGGTCAACGGGCCAAGGGACAGTCAATGCGGCCATGTCAGTTCCTTCCCCGGCGGGCCACGCCGTAGTTGCTCGAAAGCGTTTGGTCGAACCGGCCGGTCGCGAAGCCGCGTTCGACGGCGTCTTCGACCATGACCCGCACATCGAGTCCGCCATCGGCGCGCCGCTGTTCCGACGTCGTCGCCCTCGCGCCGGTTGCGTTGTTGATGACGTACACGTTCGTTTCCCCGCCCGAGCCGCGCACGCCAAGGTCCCCGGACGCCGTGCGCGCAAGCGGCATGATGGCTTCGGGTCCGGCTTCGCCCATGAGTCCGACGCCATTCGCAAACGGGAACAGGGTTGGCGATGACACGACCCCGCCGCGTGCGAACGGGATCAACCCTTCCGGCCCGAACACATTGCCTTGCGCCGAACCGACGATCCCGAAGGACGCCTTTATCGCGTTGAACAGCGGCAAAACGATCATCGCTTGCGTCGTCATGACGGCCAGTTGATGCAACACGCCCTTGACCATGTCGGCGAAGTTCCCCTCGACCCCGCTTGCAAAGTCGACGATGGCTTCGGACGCCTGCCGGGAAAATCCGTTGATCGCATCGAGCAAGTCATCGCGGAATGTCTTTTCGACTTTCTTCGCCGCGTCGTCGGTCTTGTCGAGTGCGCCCGCCATGCGTTCGAGTGCAAGTGCGCCGTCGTTCCACTCGATTTCGCCCTGCATCATGGCTTCGCGTATGGCGTCCATTTCCTCGCGCAGTTTGTGCGTCGGGTCGATGACGTCCTGAACGCCCTCGCGCAGTTTTTGCAAGCGCTCGAACTCCGCGTCGGCCGCGGCCTTGATCGACGCGGCGGCTTCGGCCATCGCCTCGGCGCGCATCTGATCAATTTCAATCTGAAACCTCGCCATGTCGGCCGCGTCCGCGCGCACCCTCGCGAGTTCCTTTTCGGCGTCGGTCGCGGCGTTTAGCGCGACGGTTATTTGCGCAATCGCGTCCGACATTTCGTTCAACGTGAGTTTGCGACCGAGCGTTTTTTCGAGATTGTTCAGCACGTCCGCCATTTGCTTGACGTTGTCCAGCGGAATCCCGCGGTCGAACAGTCCCAGCGCCATTTGCGCCTCGACCGCTTGGTCTTCGAGTTTGCCAAGCGACTTCGTCAGCGCATCGACCAGCGATACATGCTTCGCCGTGTCTTCGATCCCGCCGCCCGGGGCGCCGGGCGGTTTCGGGCGCGGGGCAAGGGGCGCGTTCTTCGCCTTTTCGAAATCTGATTTCAATTTCGTAATGCGCGCGTTCGCCTGTTCGCCGAGTTTGTCTATGTCGGCGATCATCGAACCCATGATGTTTTTGGCTTGCCTGAACTCGCCGGACCCGAGCGCGACCGCGGCGGCGGCGACCCCGCCCAGCAATTTGCCCAGCGCCTCGACGGTCGCGCTTGCCTTGATGAACTGTTCAGCAAGCCATATCGCCATTTGCCCGATTGAGTCGCCGACGTTGACGAATGTTTGCCCGCCCTTTACCACGTCGAAAAACGCGGTCGCGACCGCTTGCAGCGCGGGCAACATGCCTTGCGCCATCTGCTTGAACGCGCCGCCGCCGACTTTTTGAATCTTCGATATCGTGTCGTTGAATTCTTCCGCCGCGGCCAGCGTGCGCCCCGACATGATGATGCCGAGTTCTTCGGCTTCCTTGCCCATCTCGCGCAAACCCTTCGATCCCTGATTCAATAGCGGGATCAGTTGTTCCGCGCCCTTGCCGAGTGCCTCGACCGCAAGCGCCGTCTTGCGCGCGCCGTCGGGCATTTTCTGAAACGCATCGGCGATTTTCATCAGCGCTTGTTCGGGCGAATCCGTGCCCTTGACGCCCATCGAACGCAGCGCCTTCGCCGATTTGCTGGCGCCCTCGTCGACCTCTTGCAGGTTGACCGACAATTTCGTCAGCGACTTCGTCAGTTGTTCCGTCGACACGTCCGCCAAGTCGGCGGCGTATTGCAGTTTTTGAAACGCTTCCGCCTCGATGCCGACCTTTTGAATCTCTTTGTTCAGCGCGTCCATTTGGTCTATGGCGCCTTTGATCCCGGCCGCGAACGCGCCGACTGAAAACGCGCCCGCAAGTCCGATTGCGAATTGCTTTAGCGTGTCCTTTGCCGTCGACAGCGTGCGTTCCATACTCTTGACGTTCGAGTCGACCGCTTTCAGGGTCGCCAGTGCGCCCGACGCAATCTTCGCGTCAATCTCGATTACGCGGCGTGTGACTAGGTCGGTCATAGCGAACCCCGCGCGCGGCGCCCGCTTTTATATCGGATCATCAGGCCCGGTCCGGATGCATCGCCGCCGAACGCGCGGAACGCCTGCGTCGATAGCCATGCTTCCTTGATCGTCAGCACGCGCCCGTATTTGCGTTTTAATGCGCGCTCGACAATGCGGTGCATGGGTTCGCGATAGGCGACCTTGACCTTTATTTTTTCCCCGCCGAAGGTGCGATATTCGCCGCGGGTTTTTTTGACCGTGCGCGAACGCAGGGCGCCTTCCTGACCGCCCGCGGGGTTCCAGTAAAGTTTCCGCCCGTAGGGGACGACCGGCCCATACACGACCGCGTTGTCGCGATTGGTCATGCGCGAAGCCACCGCGGCGATTGCGCCCTCATTGCCGACCGGCGAGTCATTCACGTACAGGAAGAATTCGCGGCGGGCGCGGCCGGTCTGAATGCGCGTCAGTTGCCGCAGCATCGCGAACGCTTCGGTCAACGCCTGTTGCAGCATGCGCGAGTCGGCGAACAATGCCTGAACGCGCCGGTTGGCGGACTCGATGGATTGCTGCCGACCGTCGACGATGATTGCGGACGGGTAGTTGCCGAACGCGCGCTGTTGCTCGATTTCGAATGCGGACACTTGCCGCAGCGTGTCGCGAAGGTCAGCGGGTAATACGGTCGTGACGAACTTGGACAGGTCGTCGGTTTCCTTGACCGCTTGAAGCTTGATTGTTGCTTCCGCCATTCGTCGCCCCTAGTTTCTTTTTCGCCTCGCCTGCCTTCCAAGAATTCAGGCCCGAGAGTCCCGCCCTAACGACGTCGAGTAGCTCGAAAGATTCTTCGCCGGTCAAACCTATCTTGTCGCCGAACGCCATCAGGTCGGACACTGTCGGATGCGCGCCGCCGTTGCTCAGGATCAACGCCGCCTGAAGGTTGAACACGTCGAGAAAATCCATTTCCGGGCGGAGTTCCAGCGCCCGCACGGGTTCGCCCGTGTCCGCTATCGCTTGCAGTCTTTCTAAATGCGGTCCCCATTGCGCAAGCCAAATCAAATGGTCCGCGAGTCTTTTCCCTGTTCATCGACTTGCGCCGCCTGAAAATTGGCGATGCGTTCGGCTTCTTCCTTGATGATGCGAAAAACTTCCGGCACTTCGACGAACAGCCGCGTGACATTCGCCCGGTTGAATTCAAGCGCCGCGCCGTCGAGTTCGACCCCGCGCCATCCGGTAACGATGGTCGCCGCATAGACGTCCATCAACAGCCGTTCGGCTTCCGCGCCCTCGATTGATCCGGCATCAATGGCGCGCTTGTGCTTCGAGTACATGCGCCGCGTCTCGCGCAGGTAGGCCAGATTCGAGCCGCCCGCGCGGCGGACCGTGACGAACGCGTCGCCGCCGAGATGCACATCGACGCCGTCGGTTTCCATCGCGCCGACGGTCCCAAACTTTTCTTTCAGGTCCATGTTGTTTCCCTTCGCTCAAAAAAGGTGAGGCGGCTTTTCCCGGATTCCCGAAGCCGCCCGAAACGGGGTTGAGCGTGGCGGCTCGATAACCCGGTCAATCTTCGGGCACGCGCCGCCACTTACCGGACGTCCGGGACGATCAGGGCATCGCGACACGCGTTACCTTGCAGGTATAACCCTGCGTCGAGTCGTATATCGCCTGCATTGACATGTCGATGACGACGGGTTGCCCGGTGCCGCCAATGTTGACCGGCCCGCCGGTTATCTTCACTTTCGGGAAATCGAATTCGTATGCGTTGCCCTCGGAATCTTCCATCCGCACGACGACCGGGAAAGAATCCTGCGCAAGGAATTTTTCGACGAGAGTGTCGTCGCTGTAATACATCGTCCCCGTGAGTGTCGCGGCGAACTTGCCGAGCAACAATTCGCGCGGTCCCAGCGTGCCGATACACTCGACGGCGGTCAGGTTCGAATTAAAGTTCATGACGAACGCCGACACGCACTTCGCCGCGACGGACCCCGTGTCGATGGACAGCGTTTTGACAAGCGGCGCGGTCATGATCGGGTTGTCGCCGCCGGAATCGTAAGTCGACCCGACGATTTCCGCGTCGTCGACGGTTTGCGTTCCGCCCGTCATGTTCGCCGTGCCCGTGATCGGTTGACCCGGATCAATCGAGATTGAAAGCGACTCGACGCCCGACGGGGCGAAACGATGATAGGTATAGGTCAGCGGCGCGTCGGCGACTTGAAAAGTCTTTTCGACGGCGAACGATTCCAAGATCAATCCCGGGATCAGGTCGTCCGCACCAATCGCAACGGGCGGCGTGCCCGCATCGCCCGTGCCCCATTCGTTGCGAAACACGCCCGCCAGCAAATCTTCCAAGAACGGATTCTTGGACACTTCGAAATTGACGGCGCCCGACGTTTGTCCGCCGGTCAGAATGGAATCTTTTACCTGCCCGGACGGATCGAGTTCGCCCGACTGCGTGACGGTCGGTTGAAACGCGATGCTTTCGCCAGTGAACCGCGCCACTTGCCAAGCGGGCGTTGCGGGAATTACTGGCGGGTTCCCGGTCATTCTTGCGATGGCAAGCCTTGCTGAATCGGCGGAAGTCATGGATTCCCCTTATTCGTAAGTGTCGAGTTCGAAAGGAACGCCGACGACAGCGGAAAAAAACCGGCCGTTGGCATCCGACGGAGTCATCGGCGGCGCCGGGACCAGTGTTCGAATATCGCGCGCGGGCGCGGACGCGATGCGCTGCGCGCGCTGCATGAAAAACGTCGCGATCATTGCGGCGATCATCAGGACCGGGACGTCGGTTTCGAGTCCCGCCTTGCAGGCAATGACGACGTTCGCGGTCCCGGTTTCGCGCTTGCATCCGGGTTGCCCAATGCTGGCGGCTAACTTCGCGCCGGACCCGGCCGGGAATTCCAGCGTCGTCCATTGGTCGGGCATCGCGTCGGACTTGAACGTGTTCACGGTTTCAAAGTACGGCGCATACAGCGGGTCGGCGGGATCGACCGTTGACCACAGCGCCGCCATTTCGGCACGGAACCAGTTGCGCGCATCAAGGGACGCCAAGGGAGTCGCCTTGCACAATGAGACGGTAGGAAATGATCCGGGCGCCGACGCGGCGCGGGCGCACTTCCTGAATGGCCTTCGGGATCGAGTCGATTATCAGCGTGTCGAATTTTTCCGGCGTGCCGAAGGAAGCCAAGTGTTCTACCTGCAAACGGTTTTGATCGTATGCGTTCACGAACTGCGAATCGCGCGGGAAGACGCCCGACGTCGCGTCGCACGCATATTTGAACGTGCCGTCGGGTTGCGTGACGGCAATCGGCCGCGGCGCGGCGCGGATCATTAGCGCGATGGCGGTTTCGAAAAGCGAAGCGGTGTTCATGAGCGCGACCCGCATTGCACGACGACGAACACGGCAAGCGCCGCGATCAGCACGACTTCGGGAAACGAAAACGGGAAGGGGAAGCGCATCAGGGCGCCTGCAATTCGTTCACACATGGCGCGGACACGGGCACGGCCGCGGGCGCGCGGCGGATGGTCACGGAGCAACGCGCAAACAGGCATATCGTGACCAGCGCGACCGGCGCAAGCGTGTCCGTGCGTTCCGTCGGCGGCGACGTCGCGCATCCCGTCAGGGCGATCAGCGTCAATATCATGCATTTTTGTACATACAAAATTCATGGTCCGGGCGGGACGACTTCGCCAAGGTCGTATGTTTCGCGATAGAGCGGTTCGCCGCCGACGCCAGCGCCCGCGCCGACGACGAAAGCGTCAACGACCGCACCATACGGTCCGAAAAAATCCGTAAACGAATCCCCGCTTTTGAATTCAAGGGACCCGACGTCGACAAGGGAAATCTTCGACGGCGTGAACGGGCCGATTGCCCCGGACTCGATTGCGTCGATGTATTGCTGCAACAGGTTCAACAGCGCGTCGAACAGTTCGCCGGGCACGCGTTCATAGCCCGCCTGATAGGTGAATTCGAGTTCGGAATAAATCGCATACGGCGCGGCGTAAAACGAAATCCGCCCGTCGGTCGTCACGGGATACAAACTCACGTCATCGACCGGGACGCCGTTGATTTTCAGTTCTTCGAGCAACGCGACAGGATGCTTGCGCGGCGTGTAGCCGTCCATATGGTCGGCGCCCTCGAAGCGGGTCCCGTGGTAAATCTCTTTGAAGCGGCGAATCGGGTACAGCACGGCGCCCGTGCGCTTGCGCATGGCGTCAAGGATCAAGTCCCCGCGCTGCATCAGCAACGCGTCTTTTTCCGTCTCGTCGGCGGGAATCGACAAGCCGATTTTGATCGCGGCGAGTAGTTCGGGCGTCATTGCATCGCCCCGCCGTCCGCGTTGCCGCGGATCATCAGTTGCCAGTCGTCCGAGCGGTCGGAGCGGTACGGCGGCGCGCTAAGTGTGATGCGAAGCGCCGCGTATATGCCCGACGGCGACCGCACGACGTCGCCCGCCTTGTATGTCTTGCCCGGTTCCCAATCGCCGCGCCAGTCGAGCGAATGCCCGTCCTTGCCCTTGTCCCCGCGCTTGACCGCAAGGCGCCATCCTGAATCCGCTTCGCCGGGCTTGGCGTCCGTGTCGCGGTCGGCGATCCACAGCCCGCCCGAATGCGTGACCGAATCCCCGCACTTGTACGCGCGCGCGGACCACGTTCCACGGTAAACAATCGCGGGAAGTTCGACGACTTCCGCGACTTGGTCCCCGGATGACAGTTCCATTGCAATTCCGAATTCGCGCACGCCGGTCTTGCTCATCTCGACGCGCGCAATGCCGTTGCACAGCAACGCCCATTCGGCGCCCGCGTGCGGTTCTTCCTTCGTGGCGGTGCGGCAATACCACAAGCCGCCGCGATGCAGGACCAGCGCGCCGCGCAACACAGTTGCACCCTCGGCCCATTGAACCGGCTCGATGAACTCCCCCGGCGCGCCGTCCTTTCCATCGGCCCCCGCCGCATCCTTGCCGTCGCGCCCGTCCTTGCCGTCGCGCCCGTCGCGCGGCGTCGGGATCGCGGCTTGCACGGCCAGAATCGCCCGGCGTTCGACGTCCATCAACGACGATTCCATGCGGTCGGCGATCAGTTCTTCGGCGTATTCGTCGAGTTCGGCGGTCGCCGTCTTGAAGTTTTCCGTAATGCGTTCGTCGAGTTGCTTCAGGTCTTCGCGGATGACGCGCGTCAGTTCGGCTTGCGTGGCGGCGCGCTCCCGCTCGATGGTTTCATCGACCCGCTTCGTCAACGCGATCAGGGAGTCGCCCACGCCGCCGACGACGCCCTCGTCGTGAAGGGTCACGAATTTTTTGACGTCTTCAATCTGCTTGCGGATCGCTTCGGCCATGTCAAGGCGCATGCGGTCGCGATCCTGTTGCATGGCGACGGCGGTTTGCTCGATGGATTCATCGAGCCGCTTCGCTAGCGCGGCAACGGACGCGGACAGCGTCGCCGCCATTTCGGCGCAGCGGTCGCGCACGGAATCCTTGACGCTGGCGATTTCCTTGCGGATCGCGGCGCCGACAAGTTCGAGAATCACGCGGTCGCGGTCAGTCGGTTGCATCGGCGTCGACGGGATGAATGATCCGCTCTAGGAATTCGGCGAACGCGGCCTGTTCGTCGGCACTCGGCGGCGCCGGGTCGGCGGCGGGTGCGGCGGGCGGCGGCGGCGCAGCGGGCGCGGGTGCGGGTTCGCGCCCGGCATCGAGCGGGATATTTTCCGCGCGGTCGGAAATGCGTTGCAATTGCTGTTGCACGAACGGCTCGTCGCCGCCATCGACCTTCGGCAAGCCCTCGCGCGCGCGCGCTTCGTTCGGCGCGAACAGCCCGCCCGTGATGCCCTTGGTCAACGCGTCGATGCGCGCGGCAAACTCGGATCGCAACAGATAGTCCGTATCGAACTCAATCCATTCCGACTCGGGAAGCCGGAACAGGTAGTCGAAGGACTGTTCGAGATGCTCAATCACATACCCGAGTCCGGTCGCGATCCAATGGCGCAACAGCGTTTCCGTGTTCGCGAACGTGGCGCCGCCGAGTTCGCCAATGATCGCGGGCGGCACGCGAAAGACGCGCGCAATGTCGGCAACCGTCAGTTTGTAGGATTCGATCAGCGCGGAGTCGACCGCGGTCATCGTGAGCGGCTTCCATTCGAGTCCGCCATACAGGATCGCGGTTCCGCCGGTCTGTTCGCCGGTCGTCGCTTCCTTCCAGCTAGCCTTATTTTCCGCGCGGATTTCCGGCGCCATCGCGTCCTTTGTCGACAGCACGCCGGACGGGCGGGACATGTTTTGGAAAAAGGTTGCCGTGTGTGCGCTGATCGAGTTCCCCGCGGCGACCGCCATCATCGCCGCCGTCAGCGGCGTTTCGCCGCAAAGCGGATCGCGGTTCGTGTGAAGCCGCACGTGCAACACGTCACGCGCCGGGACATAGCGGGCCGGGTCAAAGGCTTGTTCGCCATCGACCAGCGGGTTAAAACCGAATTGGTAAAAAATGGCGCCGTCTTCGGGGTCGACATACGGCGACACGATGCGCGGGGACCCGAGATGCAGTTCCCGAATCTGAAAGCGGTCGTCGCGCACGGCTTGCGCGTACCCGTTGCCCTGAAACAGTTCCGAGCGCAACAAGTTGACGATGAATTCCGAACGCGTTTGGTAACTGTTCGGGCGGCGCATGACGCGATAGGCGGGCGACGTGATGACGCGTTCGCGACCGCCGTCGTCCGTCTCGCGCCAGTGATTGACCGGCATCATCGCGATGGATTGCGAAATGGCGGAAATGCAGGATTCAACGGCCGCGCTGGCGCCGTTGTAGGGAAGCGGGTTGCGCCCGGTTTGCCAGAAGTTCCACGGCCACGAATACGGGATCGCGCCTTCGAAGGTCATCGCGTGCGGGCGTGACGATCCATAGCCACGCAACCCGACAGCGTTCGCGACGCGCGCGAGTGCGGTTGCGATCCTACCGGCCACGGCGCTTCGGCTTTCCCGCGCGCATTTCGCGCGTGAGATATTCGCCGCCCGCGGCGGGTGCGCCCTCGGGCTTGATCGCTTTGAGTTTGCGCGAGTCGATGTGCTTCATGTCCTGAGCGAACCCGGCGGCGATCAGTTCTTCGGCTTTCGCGCGCGGCATGTAATGCGGCCCGCCGTGCGGTCCGGGTCCGCCGTGAACCCACAGCGCGACCATGTCGTCGTGTCGGCGGCTCATGGGGTAACCGTCAGCGGTTTCGTTTGCGTCGTCGCGGCGCCGCGGCGCATGGCGACCGGATAGGTCCCTGCGCCGAGTATGTCGACGTCGACGGTGCCGGTCGCTTCGGTTGCGGAAACGATATCGCTATCGGCCAGCGCAACCCCGTCGACGACGATCACGTCGCCGGGCGCGAAGCCCGTCCCCGTGACCGTGATCGGGAAATCGCCGCCCGCCGCCGACACGGTGTCCGGGACGATTGATTGCGCGCGCGGCAACGGTGACAGCGGGTCAGGCCCGACGTACAGCGGGGCGACGCGCGACTTCAGCGCGCCACGCTTGACCCTGACCAGCAATTTTCCCGGGGCGGCGAAATCCGCGGGCGTCATCGGCACAGTCATGTCGTCGCCGTCGACGAATGTCGTCGCCCGGTCGGCGCCGCCGACTTGCACAGTGTCGCCATTCTGGAAAACGCCGCGCACGTGCAAGACCATCGCGCCCGAGCCGATAGCCACGCGCGCGGGCGACACGAAATGCAGATAGGGCGCGGTCACGAAATATTCGGACGCTGTTTGTGCGCCCGACCAAAGGATCGACCCCGCGCGCCGGATGGTTCCGCTTATGCCTCTCATGGATGATCCTTTCGCCTGACAAGTGACGACCAGTGACCGCCCGGGCAAACGTCCGTCGGCGCCGGGGCGGATTGATAGGTGCCGCCCATGCGATCACACAAGGCGACTTCGTTATTCGTGACGGTTGCGACCAGAGTCACGGGAATGCCGACGATGATCGCGACGATTGCATCGAGAATTGCAGTCATGTCCCGCGCCCCCTCATTTCGTGAAAAAACCCGGCGCGCTTTCATTCGCGCCGGGTGCGTCGTGCCCTCTTGTCTAACTCTTTACCAAGCAGCGTCCGTCATCGCCGCGACCATCCCGGTGCGACGCATGGCCCACGTCAGCGGCCAAATCATCCGGATGCCAATCGAAGCCGTTTGCCACAGTGAGCGGATCGGCTTCGCAGCAACGCCCGCGGCGTCGACAATCGGCAACGGGGTCGTGTCTTCCTCATGGATTGTTGCCACGTCGGAAACGTCCCATTCCGGCGAATCGCCCGTCGCGGTCGCGAAGTCTGCGGCGTCCATGACGATGATTGTTCCGGGCGGAACATTGGTCGAACGAATGACCGACGCGCCGAAGAAACGGTCTTGCGCGAGTTCGTCGCGGTAGATGAAAGCGCCGGTCGCGTTGGTCGTGAACGCAAGGCTTATTGCGCGGATCGGGTTCATGATGACGACCACACTGCGCCCGCCGCCAGCGGCAACGATTGCCGTCAACAGCGCTTGCATGTCATCCGAAGCATTGCCCGACGACGGGATCGTCACGACGCCGTTCAGCAAACCGGCGGGTCGGATCGAGTCGGCGGCGGCGGCATCGAGCAACGCCGTGTCGATATAAATCGACGTGTCGTCGAGAATGCCATCCCGGATCACTTTTTCAATCGAAGGGTTCGACGTCGCCATCGCGAGTTCGCGCGTGAACGTCGAGATGACAGCGGCCTTGTGCGGGTACAGATTCACGCTGTCGATGTGACCCTGCTTGACGGGAATCGGCTTGCCTTCGCCGACAAACACGCCCGCAAGGTTCGGCGTCTTCGAACGTGACGGCACGCGGATCAGTCCGGCGCCGCTGAAGTTCACGCGCAGCGCCCGCGATGCCAGCGCGCCATAAACCGAAATCGGCGCCAGCACGTCGACCAGTTCGCCGACCTGTTCGCCGACGAGTTCCTTTGCCCATCCCGGCGTGACCGTGTCCGCGGGGTTGACCGCGGCTTTCACGATCAGCGCCAGTTCTTCGTCCCCTGCAAAGTCCGTCTTGGCGATATCGAAGGGGTTCGCCTTGCGCGCGTGTCCACGCAGGACGCAGATTCCCGCCTTCATTATCAAGTCGGCTTTTTGCGCGCGCTGAATGGTGCGCGGGCGCATCGTGTGAATCGACGCGGAACGCTGTCCCGAAGCGGGGACGACGGCGGTCGTTTGGTGCGCGCGCGATTGTTCGGAACGCTTGAAGGTTGCAAGCGTCCGTTCTTCGGCGTCGATCCGGTCGCACAGTGCAAGGACTTGTGCGGATTCGTCTTCGCTGGGATCGCGGTCGGCGAAGGATGCTTCCAATGTCGCATGCTGATCGCGAAGCGCTGCGATTTCGTTTTGCTTCGCTTCAATACGTGGCGATAGATTCATGGCAGTTGATACCTGAAGGTTTTTGCGGATCGCGCCGGACGCGGCGGAAGGAAGGGACAAGCGCGGCGCGGTCGCATTGGTGCCGGACGCGGCGGGGACTCTGCCGTGCGCTAGTGCCTTTATCGTGTCGATGGTGGCTTCGGACTGCGCCGGGATCGTCACGGACGACAGTTCAAGCCATTCCCATTTTTTGAAAAGGAACCCGTTCGTTCCCTTGATCGGTTCCCATTCGAGCGGACGAAATCCGATTGACAGTCCGCGGACAAGTTTCAGTTTTATTTGCGACCACGCCCGCTCGATGTAATCAAGCGCGCCGTTTTGTGCGGCGACTTCGTCTTCGCTGGGTATCTCGCATTCGATAGTGATGCCGTCGGCGGACACTTTCGCGGACACGACATTGCCGATTGGTTCGCGCGAGTCGTGATGCGCAAGGAAGGAAAGCGGCAACGAGAATTGCGCGCCGTCGGGTGCAACGACGTCTTCCATGCGGTCGGGCTTCGGGGTTGTCGCGGTGCCGATCAACCGGCGCTTGGCACTCGGCGCGGCGTCGACGGTTTTCAGTGTAAGGACTGAAAACGCTTTGCAGCGGTCGCCTGTCGGGAAAAGTGCGCGGTCCATAGGCTTGCTTCCCTATGCGGACCGGCAATCCGTCGCCGCTTGGTCGTGTTTACTTTTTGGGAGTCGGCGTCCCCGGCGCGATTGGCGGCGGTGTCGGCTTCGGCGTTTCCCGTCGCACAAATTGCGGCGGGCGGTTGCGTTCTCCCATGTTGGCGCGGAATGTCCGCTATTTTTTTTCGAAGCGCAAGGCCCGGGCGGCTCAGGTCGGCGCAGTTGTGAGACGCCGCGGGACGCACACGGACACGGCAAAACAGAGCGGGACGGATTCAGCGCACACGAAAATATTTTTGCGGCGGCGTCATTTTGTCCCGGCAAATCCGAAAACCGGCTAAACCCGTGTCAAGCACTATTTTTCGCCAATGGAATCAGTCGGCGGATTTCGGTAAGTCCTTGTCGGTTCGTTCGTTTCGGGAAATTTCGAAAAGTCGATTTGATAAAATGACGTTGTCGAATGCGCGAACGTGCGCAAACGGCACATTCAAATCCACTGACGAAAGGAAAGACCATGACCACGAAAGCCGCGCGATTGAACATCGCGGACCTGACCCCGGAAGCGCGCAAAAAATACGGCATCAAACGGCCGCGGCGCTCGACCTTCGACAAGGAATCGGTCCGCCGCTTCGCGATCCGTTGCCTTGCCGAGATTGCCGAACTGACGCAACAGGAACGAAGGCGCGTGCTTGAACACGCGTTGAAGGTGAACAAGTCATGATCGAGTTCGCCCGTTACGTCGCAACCGCCCCGGGTTTGGGCGGTTGTTTTCATCAGGCAATCGACGCATGGGGAAAGCTTCGCGTGAGCGATCCGGGATGGCGCATCGCGGTCGGCGTCATGGGTCCCAATCCCTACAACGACCACCGCCACTTGCACGCGTGGCTTGAACGCGGCGGGGTTGTCGTCTCGACGGCCTCGGGCAAGACCTACATGCGCAAGGAATTCTATTCGCTGTTCGATATCGAGCCGCAGACCGTGCGGCTAATGAATCCGCGCGCGCTGCGAAATCGTCCGATCAATCGCGAAGCCGTCAAAGTGTTGTTGAATTTGTGGGGTCAACCGTGGCACGTGACGCCCGAAGGCGGCGTCATGCCCGGCAAGGGTCCTAGATAACTTCGATCATCGGTAAGCGCGGCTTCGCTGTTTCGGCCGCGCCGACCGCCATCGCCAGCGCGACGACGCCGTCGATGCGCCCGGTCGACTTGCGCTTCGTGAACACGCGATTTAGTTGCCGGTCGGCTTCGGTCATCGCGGACGCCGCGTTCCACGTCAGGACGGGATTTTCGCAAATCTCGATGCGCTTTTCGAGCAACGCCGATTCGAGTATCTCGATTGACAGCGGCATGTAAAGGTCCGTTTCCGTGGATCGCAGCGTGCCTTGCGGATGCTCGACCATCGTTATCCATATACCTTGGTCTTCGAGTTCCTTTTTCAGTTCGCGGATTCGATAGCGGTCGAACGCGGCTTGCGAGATGTGCGCGCGCGCGCGGATTTCCCCGAGCCGTTGCGCGAGAAACGAATACTTGATATCGGCGCCCGGCGTCGTTTTCAAATGCCCTTCGCGTATCCACTGATCGAACGGCACGCGGTCGCGCGCGGATCGCTCGACGACGCCCTCGGCGGGCGCGAAGAACTCGACCGCGGCGCGGTAACGCGTGACGCCGAGTTCGTCGACGCGGCGTTGCACGATGGCGATTGCGGTCAAGTCCGTGACGACGGACAGGTCGATCCCGAGATGGATTGTCCCGGTCAGCAATTCTTCGGGGTCGAACTTGCGCAGCGCCGCTTGCCACACTTCCGGGGATATCCAAGGGTTCGCGCTTTCGGTCCACTCGCAAAAGTGCAACCGGCGGACGGTCGCTTCCTTTGCTGGCATCTGCAACGCTTCGCGGACTTGGTCGCGCAAATAGTCGTGATCTATCGTGACGTCCAAGTTCGGATTGGCTTTCGGCCAGCATGATTCATCCTGTAACGGCTTGTCGTCCTTGTCGACCGCGCACACGTAGGAAAAGAAACGGTCGTCTTGCAGCGCGCCCGCGGCAATGTTGACGGCGCGTTCGTGATACCGAAAGCACACGGACTGGCGGTCGCTTCCGCTGTTCGTAATCATGAACAACAGCGGTTGACGGCGCCCCTTGAATCCGGCGCGCAACATTTCGATGACGACGTCGTCCTTGTGTTCGTGTATCTCGTCGATCAGCGCGCAGTGCGGACGCGGGCCGGACTGGCCGTCATCGCTCGATATCGCCCGGAAAAAAGATCCCCCGTAAACGAGATTCCAGCAATTCTGCCCGCCTATCGGCGTGATGCGCGATGACAGCGACGGGGACAGTTGCACCATGGCGACCGCGTCGCGAAATAGAATCATCGCCTGATCTTTTTTCGTCGCCGCCGCGTAGACTTCGGCGCGCGGTTCCTGATCGGCAATGAGCATGTAATGCCCAATCCCGGCGGCAAGCGGCGACTTGCCGTTGCCCTTGCCGGTTTCCACATAACAAACGCGGAAGCGGCGCCGTCCTTCGGTATCAACCCATCCGAACACACTGCCGACAATGAATTCCTGAAACGGCGCGAGCGCGAACGCCGCGCCCTCGAATTCGCCGCCGTTTAGGCGAAGGATCGCCGGAAAAAAGGATAGCGCCCGGTCGACCTTTTCCACGTCGAACCGCCATCCGCGCGCGGTCGCGAGTTCCAAGTCGGACAAATGCCGCCGACACGCATCGCGCACGTGCGGCCCGGCGACGATGGATTGCGCCAGCACATCGCGGGCGTACCGGGTCACGGGATCGTTATATTTGCGCGGTCGCCCCATATTGCCTTACGCTTTGCGCAAGATGACGTTCCCGACCTCGAACCCTTCCCCCGACGACGTGCGCAGCGCCCGCGCCGCCGCCGCCCTCACGCAAGCGGACTGCGCGCGGATCGCGTTGCTGTCCGGCCCGCCTCGATGGTGCGAATATGAAACCGGCGCCCGGCGCATCGACGCGACGCGCTGGCAATATTTCCTTTTGATGACGGGGCTTCATCCGGATTTCGAGTGTCGGGCGCGCGGCGGCGAAAAAAAACCGGCGCGCTGAAGGGAGGGAACAGCAACGCCGGTTCAACGGGAGGGGACCCGTCAGTTCATAACTGCGCCGAGCAAGTCTTGCTGCGTCGGTCGCGGATTCCAAAATAGCGGCGTCTGACTCGCGTCAATCGGCGCCGCCTTGCATTCAGCGCAACCCGTATCCCGCTTGAAGCTTTGCGCGACGTTCGTCGAGTCGGCGCTTGCAAGCGGCCAATCGCCGTCCGTTTGCCCGAGCATGCGCAAGCCGTGAATCCACGGCACGCCATGACCGCTTTTCGCCAGCGCGTTGAACGCTTCATCCATGCGGCGGCGCCACGCGGGCGAGTCGATTTGCCAGAACGCGCCCGACGATCCGAAGCACACGCGCGGGTAACGGTCCGCCAGCGACAGGAGCCGCGACAGCGTTTCGTTTAGATGCCATACCGGCGCGCCGAGCGACCGGCGAAACGGCCATTCGGCAAGCAGGGCGTCTTGCTGTTCTTCGTTGCCGTCGATCACGTCGGGAATCACGGCGAAATGCGGATGCCCGAGTACCGGCGCAATCCACTTGTAAAACGCCGACCAGTCCGGCCGGGTCCCGCGGGTATGGTGCGAAAACGCGCCGTTGTCGAGCAAGACCGACTGCCCGATCCGGATGCACGTCGCCAAGTCGCGCGGGTCAATGATCGAAATGCAAAAGTGACGCCCGCCCATGCGCAACAGTTGATCGCGCGGCGATATCGGCGTCCCGTGGTAATGGATCATCGCTTGCTGTCGATGAACAGGACCGCCGCCAACAGCGCAGCGACCGGCGTCCACACGAACCAGTATTTGACAAGAACGAAAGCCGCGCCTATCGCCAACGGCGCAAGCAACAGCGAAAGCGCGGCTTTCGATGTTCGCGTCATGCGCCTCTATGCCGCGACGTGCGTTACGTGCGTCACAAGCCACGCCGCCCCCACGAAGGCGAGTCCGACCGCGGTCCAGTCGAGCGAAAGCCGCGGAGTAGCGACGCCAAACGCGGCGATCAGGAATGCGACTAGCGCAAGAATCATCAATATCAGAGCAATCATGACGTTTCCTTTCAGACAAATTTCGCTAGCGGGTCGTCGAGACTTTCGCCGGTCGGAAGCGAAATGCGGGTCCGCGCGGCCGGGGAAAATCCGAACTCGTTGGCTAGCTGGCGAATCATCTCGATGCTTCGCCGCATGTCCTTCAAGTACGGATTCACGATCAAGCGCGCGTCGTCCTGATCGCTTCGCAACAGGATTGCGTTTCCCGTTCGGTTGAATTCCTTCGTCGCCGCGATCAGCGCGGCATTCGATAGCGCGTAGGCGCCGAATAGCGGGCGGTCGCATGCTGTGAGCAATCCATCGGCGGACGTGCCCTTCGCTTCATCCCAGCAAGCCCGCTGAAGTTCGTTGAAGTGCCCCGGTGCGTCGCCAATCTCGCCGCGTGCATCGGGTTGGTTCGGTAGCATCCGATCCGCGCGCGCAGTGCCCGAAACCAGTTTTAAGATGGTCGGCTTTCCCTTGTTTCCGCGTGCGGCCATAATTCGCTTTCCCCTCTCAAATTGTTGTGCTAGTTCGCAAATTCGCCCAATGGGACACGGTGCGAAAAAGTG
>Ga0207686_10000641_pt1 | contig 21571 bp, 15 predicted proteins | sample KBSM24metaG_FD_184396 | JGI IMG/M metagenome (GOLD analysis project Ga0207686, IMG submission 184396) | Miscanthus rhizosphere microbial communities from Kellogg Biological Station, Michigan, USA - KBS M2-4 metaG (SPAdes) (version 2) | ecosystem: Host-associated > Plants > Roots > Rhizosphere >...
CGCCCGGGCCCGGCACCTCAATCAATGCCGCATACTACGTCAGCAACGGCTATCTGATTTTCATGCCCGACATTGTTTACAAGACCGGATATCCCGGGCGTGACGCGCTGCAATGCGTCTTGCCGGCCGTGCAAGCCGTCGTCGATCGCGGCTTTGTCGACGAGAACAACATCGGTATTCAGGGCCACAGTTGGGGCGGCTATCAAATCGCTTACATGGTGACGCAGACGAACCGCTTCAAAGCTGCCGAAGCCGGCGCCGCCGTCGCGAACATGACGAGCGCCTACAGCGGCATTCGCTGGGGCACGGGTCTGCCGCGGCAGTTTCAATACGAGCATTCACAATCCCGCATCGGCGGCTCGCTTTGGGAATATCCCATGAGGTTCATCGAGAACTCGCCCCTCTTTCACATCGACAAAGTGCAGACGCCGCTCTTGCTGATCAATAACGACGAAGACGACGCGGTGCCATGGTACCAGGGCATCGAGTTCTATCTCGGTTTGCGCCGCCTGAACAAAGAGGCCTACATGTTCAGCTATAACGGTGAAAAGCACGGCCTGCGCAAGCGCATCAACCAGAAAGACTACACGCGCAGGATGCAGGAATTCTTCGACCACTTCCTGAAAGGCGCGCCCGCGCCCGAATGGATGGAGAAAGGCATTCCCTATTTGCAGAAGGAGAAAGAGAAGGAAAAATATCGCGTGACGGATCAGGCGTCCTCAGTTTCAGAAACCCGACCGTAAGGGAGGGTGCCGCTTTTTCACCACAGCATGCGGTATTAATGATCGATTGAAAACCCGATCACCAAAGCCGAACTTCCTACAAACAGAAAGGCGGTCTCGCGACCGCCTTTCTTCCCCTGGAGGAGCCCATCCACCAGGTCTAGATCGCCGCCGGTGCGGCGTCTAAACTCCAGCTCTTTCGTTAGACGGACCGCGCTTCACTGCTCCACGAAGTTAAAAACGAGCACGCCGCTCACCAGTACCGGTTCACCATTCAATCGCGTGGTGGTGAACTTGGCTTCTTTGGCCGCGGCCTGGGCCGCCGCCCGCAGGAGCGGATGCCCCGAAACCGCCGTGGCCTCAATGACGTTGCCGCCTTCGTCAATCAAGATCTGCACGTTCACAGCCCCACTCGCATGGGTCGCCCGAGCAATCGCGGGATACTCCGGTACCGGCAGGCTCGCGGCCTTTCCATTCAACACACCACCGTTGATAGAGCGCTTGGTGGCGGCGCGTTCAGAGGTGTATGCGGAAGCTGTCATCTCTTCTTCGCGCCTGTCCTCTTTGTTTACGCGAAAGATACTGCCATCCAACGCGTTGACCAGAACGTGAGTTCTTGTCGGCGTCGCGTCTTCCGAAAGAATGATGACGTGGTAAAGCACGAGCGATGGCTTGGCGAGTTCGGCCGCGCCCTCCCAGTGTTCGCCCACCAGACTGCATTCCGTAACTTTGCCCGGAGCCTTGCTGGTGGCGATTTGAATTGCATGGTCCATCGTGATCTTGGCCATGTCGGCCAGGATTGCGTTTCGTTTTTCTTCGGCCTCGCGTTCAGCGCGGCGCCCGGCTTCGTTGCCGAGACGAACCTTAATTTCCTGTCCATTACTCTGGGCCGCGGGATATGCTGCTAATTCTTTTTTGAGACGTTCCTCGGCTTCGCGTTCTTCTTTCTTTTGTTGGTCTTCATAAAGGTGAAAATTTATTTCCGCTTCCATCCACATCGAGACCGGCTCCCCGTTTTTCATGGCCGGCTCGAATCTCCACTCGCGCACCGCTTCGACGGCTGCCTGGTCCAAAGAAGGATAGAGCGATTGCTTCACTTGAATGCTCTGAGGTATGCCGTCGTGGTCGACGGTGAATCGAAGGACCACTTTCCCTTCGATTCCTTTGGCGCGAGCATCGTCGGTATAGCGCGCCTCAACCCCCTGGATCTTCCGAGCCCTCCGATCACCCTGCTCGGCGGCCTGAAACTTCTGCATCAATTCAAACTTGATCGCATCGGCGCTCGTCGCATCGGACTGTCGCGCGATTAATTCTTTCTCACGAGTCTGCTCGAGGTTGCGCTGGTACTCGACGAGGTTTTGTTCGACCTCTTTCAAACGCCTTTCGACCTCCGGTCGCATCGCCGTGGGCGATTGCGCCAGCTTCTCCTTCAACTCGCGGGCCTGACGGTTAAGCTCGACGACAGTCTTCTCCTGTTGGGCCAGGTCCTGGCTCGCCTCCACTTTTTTTCGCGCTTCAATGTTGGCAGGTTCCTGAGTGTTGACCGTCAAGGCAAACTTCGCCGCCACCACACACGGCGTTAATAAAAGGACCGCCGCCGCGATCAGGAGCAAAGTGCGCCGACGCAAAGAAAGTTGAGACTTTTTAAGTAGAGCCATGATGCGTACCTCCAAAATGTCTGATTCGTTCATGCCAATGGTTGTGTCCGGGGCTAAAGGCAGCAGCGGCGCCGAGCCGATCAATTTCACCAACGACCGCGCATAAACTTCCGCCGAAACCAGCTTGGTGGTAACTGCGGCGTCGCAGCAGAGCTCGCGCGTGTGCTTGATTCGCCGGCGGGTGAAGGCCACCGCGGGATGAAACGACAGCGGCAAGTAGATGAATTCGTAAACGAGATTCAGCAGATAATCGTGCCGCGCGATGTGCTGAAATTCGTGACCCAAAGCCGAGGTCAGCACGTCGATACTTACGTCATGCGCGAAACGTTGTGGCAGAATTACCATGCGATCGAACACGCCGACGGTTATGGGAATGGCAATGTCGTTCGAGCAAAGCACGCGCACTGATTTAATTCCGACTTCGCTTCGACACTGCTCGATTCGTTCCTGCACCCAATCAGGAAACGCGCACTCGAACACGCCCGCGACAATTTGATTCGTGCGTCGCCAGGCGCGCAGCAGGGACACCAGCCGCCAAATCACAATCAGCCCATAGAGCCCGACCAAACCAAACGCGATTAAAATAGGGATCGGGACTGAGCGCGACGGCAAAAAACGATTCCGAACTTGCGATTCCGCAGCGACCGGGCGGCTAGTGGCGTCTTCAATGCCCGGCGTGATAATCCGGCTCGTCACGACTGGTATGGGGCCGAGCGGCGACAGAGCAGTCCGTTGCGCGGTCGCTGGTCCGGACAGAGGCAGACAACTCAATGCCGGAATAATCAGACAGGCAAATAACGTCACGACCCAAAGGTAGTGTCTAAACCGCGGTGCGACTCGCCGCAGGAGCCAATCGGCCAGCGCCGCGAATCCGACGATCAGCGTCCCTTGCCATAACGCATTGAGCACGAAGGTCAGGAGGATTTGGGTGACGGTCTTCATTGTTTCTCCTCGCGGTTTTCCTCGAGCAGTTTCTGCAACCGCGCGAGCTTTTTGGGGGTGAGGTGTTTCGTTTCGAGGAGACTCATCACCAGGCTCTCAGCCGATCCGCCGAACAAACGATCGACGATGTCGCTCATGTGCTGGCCCACGACCTGGCTGCGGCTGACGACGGGCTGATAGAGATACGCGCGGTCTTTCAAGGTGCGCTTCACCTTGCCTTTCCGGTGCAGAATATTGAGCATCGTCTGCACCGTGGTATACGCGAGTTCGCGCGGCAGATGCTGCTGCACCGTCTGCACGTTGGCCGGCCCTCCGGCCCACAACACGTGCATGATTTCCAATTCCAAGGGCGTCAGATTGTCACTTTTGGTTCGCGCCATCCGGGGTCATCTCCTAAGCGTTTAGGACTTATACGCCGGGCCGATTGGTTTGTCAACTAATTTTTTAGGACTCGCGCAAAATCCGCCGGTGAGGGAGGGTGCGCTGTCGTTTCACTCAAGTGTCAAGGCGAACGGCGGCACCCTCCCTCACGGTCGGGTTTCTGATCAGAATTCAATGACGACGCCGGCCGAAGGGAGAATCGGCAGGATTCGATCCAGCTGACCAAACGCACGGCCATCACCGCCGAAGAAATCGAACCCGATGAAGCGAACATTTTCCCGATTCAGCAGATTTAGAACTTCACCGGTGAGCGTGAGTTTCGCTTTTTTGAATAAGAAAGCTTTGCTGAGACGCACGTCGACGCGGCTGTAGTATGGGACGCGAAGCTGATTCTTTTGAGTAGTGAGGAAGTAGCCGCCGGCATCCTGGCCGTAGAAGCCGGTGAGCGGCTGCCCGCTGCCGTAGCGCCATTCGCTGCTGAAGTTCCACGTTTCGGCAAAGCGATAGTTTCCGTAAACGTTGAGCGTGTGCCGCTGATCGTAATCGCTCGGGAAAGTAAGTCCGCTGCGACTCTCAGTTAGACGCGTTCGTGAGTAGGCATAGGAGACCCAACCGGCCAGTTTGTTGGCGCTGCGACGTTGCACCATCAATTCGATGCCCCGCGCGTGACCGGACAACGAATTTTGAAAAAACGGATTGGGGATGAAGACGAGAATCGGCTCATTAAAGTTGAAGAACAATTTTCTGTCTTCGCGATCATAGACCTCGGCGAAGATCCGCGCGCGATTTCCCAGCAGCCGCTCAACACTCGCGCTGTAGTTCGTCGCGTGTTCCGACTTCAAATTGGGGTTGCCGAGAAAGCCGAATGCCTGTTGAAAATCGGGAAACTGGTAATATCGTCCGGCCGTCGCGCTTACCTTCCAATGCTCATCGATTGACCAGGAAAAGGATCCTCGAGGTGCGAGATTTGTCTCGCGGGTGACGCTGCTGTGTTCGAGACGCACGCCGCCGGTCAATGCCACGCGCCGTTTTTCATCTCTCCAGTTGTCCTGGACGTAATAGCCCTGTTCGAGGCCGCCGCGATCAAAGTCATTCAGGGAAAACCGCGGTCCGCCGAAGAAGTCAAATTGCTGGCTGAAGTTCTGCACCTGCAAATGCCGCAGATACAAACCCGCTTCGATGCGGTGTTGGCGCGCCTGATAGCTCAGATCACTACGCACCCCAAACTGCGTGCGATGGCCGTCTTCCAGGGTGCTGTCGGTTTTGTTCGTGTTCTTGAAAGTTGTGCGCAACGCAAACAGACGCATTTGCACAAAGAAATGCGCATCACGCGTGAAGGTCCAATGACCGTTAATGAGGAGGTTCTTATTATTGGCGTGAAAAACCTGGTTCGGCCCAAGCAAGTCCCGATCGCGGTTTCGATCAAAATCGAAATTACCGAAGATCACGCTCGCGCCGATCTGATTTCGCTTTGTCAGGTCATAGAGCACTTTAGCGTGAAAGTCGGCCACGTCGACGACCGGCGGATTGTTTGTGTGGAACTGGTCGTTGAAGCGCTTAACGAGATAGGCCGTGAAACTCTTGCGCGCCGCCACCAGAAAAGATCCACGTTTGTCGGCGAATGGACCATCGACCACTCCGGCTAAGCCGGTGAGTGCGGCCTGGATTCGTCCGGTCGGCTTTACGCGATTTCCGTTTCGCGTTTGAATGTCGAGCGTCGCCGCGCTGCGATAACCATAGTTTGCAGGAAAGCCGCCACTCGTTAAGGCGACCGTATCAACCGTGTCGGCATTGATGACCGAAACCGAACCGGTGTCGGGATATCCACCAGCCACCGTGTGCAGGAAGTTTTCGGTCAGCACGCCGTCGACGTACAGGCCCACGCGATCAAAGCCGGCGCCCCTCACTGAGAATTCGGCGCGATAGTCATCGTTCGCAGTAACACCCGGTAACGCCTGCGCCGCGCGAATTGGATCACTGAGCAGCACGCTGGAGAGTTGTTGCAGCTCGCGCTTGTTCAAGAGCTGTTGATTAATCGCGCTGCTGTCGGTGCTTTCGAACGGCTCCGAAGTGACGGTGACATGCTCCGTAAGCGCCGCGGCGTCTTCATTCAAAGCAATTTGCAGATCTGAGTTATCGCCCGCGTGCAGGACTATGCTCTTCCTCACCAAACCAAACGTCACGGTCGTGATGTAGAGATCGATTTTGCCGGGTTTGAGATTGTCGAGCGCGAACTTGCCGGCCTCATCAGTGGTTGTTTCCTTGTCGGTCCCGCTGACAATGACTTTCACTTTGGCGAGCGCCTCGCCGCTGCGCGCATCGAGGACCCGACCCGACAGACTGGCTGTTTGATTGTCCTGGCCGGCGACGTTGGCTGCCGCGAACGGCGATATCAGGATGAAAAGAATTAAGACTAGAGTTGCGCGACGGGGGACAGGCATGGCTCGTAGTTGTAGCGCAAGTTATTAACTTGCGATCCTTCTCGCTGTTTCGCAAATTAACAACTTGCGCTAGTTTTATGCGGATGATATCCCCGGCGGCTGATGATTGCACGCTTTTTCCGGGGCCGCGGCTACGAGGTCTTTCGTTGGACCATAACCTGGAAGTAACTGGCCATCGCGTCCGGCATGATTAACTCGCGAGCGCCCGCCCTGAGCCGCACGACTTCAGCGGCGTCCGCGGCTGGTTCGCTCGCGTTCATAAGTTGGCTCAGCAAGTCTTCGCTGAGCAGAAATTGATCCAGCCGCTGCAGCCGCAACACTTCAAGGCCGTGGCGCTCACCTGCTTCGGCCATCTGCGTCCAATCAACTGTAGTTGTGAGGTCCTGCTCTCCCGGATGTGAGAGCACGTCGTCGATCATACGATGTCGATGAAAAGCTCTGAGCGTGCCCGCGTTGCGGTGCGGCGCGTTGAGCAAGTCCGCGCGCTGGGCCCCGTAGTCGACGGTGACCAGCAAACCACGATCGATGAGCGACGCGGCCCGGGCGACAAAATCTTGGGCCGCGAGATTCATTTCATAGACCTGTCCTTCGCCGAGTTTCAGATCGATTTGCTTACAAAAGCCGGCGACGCCGGGATCGAGATTACCGCGCGTCCAAACGAAGTCGCCCGCGTGATTGACGTCAACGTACATTTCTCTCAATCCGTCCGACCCACCAATTACCCGATGAACCGGAAACGCATCGACCAATTCGTTTGAGAAAATGATCCCGACGAACGGTGAGGTCAGGTGGGCGATAGATTGAAACTCAACTCGATCCGAGAATCCACTTACCTTTTGTGCGACAGCGTGTCGTGTCTCGTCGCCAATCTCATCAATCACAAAACGGGTAGCCTGGAAGACCTCGGGGAAACTCGTTCGCAGCGTAGCAAGGACGGCGTGGGCAAAGTCGCCGCGCCCCGCGCCGATTTCGAAGATAGTCCAACTCGTGGGCCGGCCGAGATCGAGATAGCACTTCGCGAAATAGTTTGCGAAGGTCGCGCCGAAGAGCGGACTCGTCTCAGGCGCGGTGCGATAGTCTCCCGTTCGCCCCTGTCGCGCGCGATCCGCACGACGATAGTAACCATCATGCTCGTCGTACAGCGCCGCCTGCATCCAGTCATGAAACGTGATTGGGCCTGCTTGCTTAATACGATCGCGCAATCGATCCGCTAACGGCTGCGCGCGCGCATCAATACTCTGTGACATTTATTGTTTGAGTAGGCCCGGGAACTCAATCTTGCTTGGCTTCACGATCGAGCAACCTGGTCGTGCTGTCAGTGACGCTGCCCGGCGGCTGGATTTCGGCCGTGTCGGGACGACGCCACTGGCTGGCCGGATTGACAGCCGGAGGCGGCAGAGCGGAAACGCGCGCGGGTTGAATTGGCGGCGGCGGTAAACTGGTCTGGTTGAACTGCGGATATTTGGGTGCGCCCTGTTCGAAGATTGCCGCGAAGAGCATGCGCAGCGGGCCACCGACAAAACAAATGATGGCCGAGACGGCGGCGAAGAAACCAAACACATTGTCCAACCTCTGGGGAGCGAAGCTCGCCATGATCACCAGAATCGGAACGATAATTATTCCGAGCAAGAACAGAATGGAACCCTGCATCACCCCTTTGGCTCGCGGCGATCGTTCCTTCTCACCCTCTGGCGGGAGAACCGGCAACATGCCGCCGTGGGCCAGCACGTGCATGGTGCCTTCCATGGGCAACCCGCAACGCGAGCAAAAGCGCATCGAGTCAGTTGCTTGTTGTTGGCCGCATCTTGGGCAGTGCATACGAGAAAGTCTCAGGGCTTAGGATCGCGCCGAATTATGAACGAAGATTGTCCGTCTGAGAAGAGTCTAAACTCGCGCCTGGTTCTTTAAGTAATCTGGTCGCCTGCAACTGATGATACGCAGCCCGGACCAGCGCGTCGAGTAACAAAGACATGAGCTGCGTCGGCCCGCTCGGCGCCATCACAATTTTCAGCAGATCGGCGTCAGCTTGAATTAACTGAAACGCTCTCGCGCGCGCGTCGCGGACCTCGTCAACGTACCCAACCAACTTGTCTTTCGTTCTTAACGTCTCAGGCAGCGTCCATTCGAACGGATCATCCCAAAGATTTGCCGTAATCCCCCCCGAGACCTGTTCGACAATACGTGCGCTGCGCAGAATTTGTTCGGCCGCAGGCGATAACTGCTGTTGCGTTTCTGAATAAAGAGTGGACGGGTCGAGTCGCTCGATTAGTGCGCGCCAATCGACCTCCAGCCGCTTGAATTCATGATCGAACCAGTTTGTGAACGGATTCATGGTGGCACAGACTTTAGTCTGTGATTGCGCTAACTGGACGGGGTGCAGAACCCATCACAGACTGAAGTCTGGGCTACTTATCCCGCGAGTTTCTTTTTGACGGTCTCGCTGATCAGTTTGCCGTCCGCATTTTTACCGGCGAGTTTAGCCATCGCAGCTTTCATGACCGCGCCCATGTCTTTCATCGAGGTCGCGCCGGTTTCGGCAACCGCGGCGCTGACCGCTTGCTCAATCTCAGCTTCGGACGCTGCCTGCGGAAGGTATTCTTCGATGACGGCGATCTCTGCGGCTTCCTTGTCGACCAGCTCTTGTCGTCCGGCCTTCTGATACTGCTCAACCGAGTCGCGCCGCTGCTTAACTTGTGAACGGAGCAGCTTGGTCACGTCTTCGTCGGTGAGTTCGCCGCCGCCCTCTTTTTCGCGATGCATGATGGCGGCCTTGACCATGCGCAGTGTCGAGGTGCGCGCGGCATCCTTCGCCTTCATCGCGGCCGTCATGTCAGAAATTATTTTGTCTTTAAGTGTCATAGCATTGTTCCCTCAGTCGAGGGTTTAGTCGCGGCGATAGATCTCGTCCCCAACCCATCTGACCAACTGGACAAGCGAGAAACATTTTTCCCGGCCGATCAGCTCGCCAGTCTCATCCCGCCATTCGCTCGCGCCAAATATTCGCGCAGGTACTTCCCGGTGTAAGACTCCTTCGATTGCATGATCTCTTCCGGCGTGCCCGTCGCGACCACGTGACCGCCGGCTTCGCCGCCCTCGGGACCAAGGTCGATCACGTAATCGGCCGTCTTGATGACATCGAGATTGTGCTCTATGACCAACAGAGATCCGCCCGCGTCGATTAACGCACGAAACGCCGCCAGCAACTTATTGATATCGTCAAAGTGCAGGCCCGTCGTCGGTTCGTCAAAAATGTACAGCGTCTTAGCGCCCGCCCGCTTCGACAAATGCGCGGCCAGCTTCACCCGCTGGGCTTCGCCGCCCGACAAAGTCGTGGCCGATTGGCCCAGACGCAAATAGCCGAGCCCCACGTCATCAAGCAGTCGCAGCCGGTTCGTAATCTTGTTGACCTCGCGAAAGAACGTGATCGCTTCGCGCACGGTCATGTTCAGCACGTCGTGAATATTTTTTCCGCGGTAGCGAACATCGAGAATCTGCTGCTTGAAACGCGTTCCCTTGCATTCTTCGCAAACCAGTTCGACGTCGGCGAGGAACTGCATCTCGACCGTGACCGTCCCGTCGCCCTGACACACTTCGCAGCGGCCGCCGGGAACGTTGAATGAAAAGTGCGATGGATCAAGGCCATGCGCCTTCGCCTCGCGAGTATTCGCAAACGCTTCGCGAATGGCGTCGTAAACCTTGATGTAAGTCACAGGATTCGAACGCGGCGTACGGCCAATCGGCGATTGATCGACGAGAATCACTTCATCGACGTGTTGCGTGCCTTCGATCTTTTGAAACGCGCCGACGTGACCTTGCCACTCGCCCGATTCCTTCTTCAATCCCGCGTAAATGCAATCATGAATCAAAGTCGATTTGCCCGAGCCGCTCACGCCGGTCACGCAGACGAGCATGTTAAGCGGAACGTCGACATTAATCGCTTTAAGATTGTGTTCGCTCGCGCCGCGAACTTTCAGTTGCTTTAAGTGGAGCGCCCGGCGGTGCTTCGGCTCTTTGATTTCCGCTTCGCCGCGCAGATAGCGGCCCGTCAGAGATTGCGAGGCGCCATACAAACCTGGAAAGTCGCCTTCATAAATCAAACGGCCACCAAGCTCACCCGCGGATGGGCCGATATCGAGAATGTGATCGGCGGAACGCATCATCTCGGCGTCGTGCTCGACGACCAAAACCGTATTGCCGATATCGCGGAGGTTTTGCAGCAGACGAATCAGCCGATCGTTGTCGCGCGGATGCAAACCGATCGACGGTTCGTCCAGCACATACAACGCGCCGACCAGAGACGATCCGAGATTGGTCGCCAACTGAATTCGCTGGGCCTCGCCGCCTGACAGCGTCGACGCCAGACGATCGAGCGTCAGGTAATCCAAACCAACTTCGACCAGAAATTTCAGACGGCGGCGAATTTCAAAGAGCACGCGATCGGCGATGGCCGCTTGTTCAGGCAATAATTCAAGCGCTTCGAAAAACGCCGCGGCGTCCTTGATCGAGAGGGCCGAAACTTCGGGCAAGGTGCGGCCGCCCACGCGCACGTCGCGCGCCTCCTGCCGCAGACGGCTGCCATCGCAATCCGGACAACGCGTGTAGCCGCGGTATTTCGACAGAAATACTCGCACGTGCAGCTTGTATTTTTTCGTGTCGAGCCAATCGAAGAAGCCGCGCACACCGCCCCAACCGTTCTTGCCGTTGATGACCGCGCGCTGTTGTGGTCGTGTCAGTTGATTGAACGCGACGTTCATCGGGATGCGTTCGGATTTACAGAATTTCTTCAATTCGGCCTGCGCCCAATCGTATTGCGGCTTGGTCCATGGTTCGATGGCGCCTTCGCTCAAACTTAGTCCCGGATTCGGAATCACCAGATCGAGATCGAGCCCAATCGTGTTGCCGAAACCCTGGCACGTCGGACAGGCGCCGAAGGGATTGTTGAAGCTGAAGAGTCGCGGCTCGGGTGTCGCGTAAACCGTGCCGTCGTATTTGCATTCGAAGCCTTCGGAGAATTTTAAGGTGCGTGATCGTCCTTCACCCTCTCCCTCCGGGAGAGAGTTGGGTGAGGGTCTTGGCGCGTTAGAATCCTCACCCCCTGCCCCTCTCCCAGCGGGAGAGGGGAGACTCACCTCGATCACGGCCTGCCCATGACCTTCGCGGAAACACGTCTCCAAAGAATCAACCAGCCGTTGCCGCACATCTGCGCGCGAGACCAATCGATCGACCAGGACATAGACGTTTTCAAAATCGTCACGTTCGTAATCGTCCGGCGACGTCAGATCGATTTGCTTTCCCTCGAACAGCAGACGCGTGAAGCCGCGTTGCATCAGGCTCATCAGGTGCGCGGTGATGGCTTGACGCGGCGACGCCGAGACGCGCCGACGCGGAGACTTATTACCTCGCCGCGTTTCCGCGTCGCCGTTTTTCCGGGCCTTTTCCGATGAGCCATCGCTCGGCGATTCATTCAATGCGGCCCGGGCCGGAAATACTACATAGAAGCGAGTTCCTTCCGGCAGTTCATTCAGAACTTCATCAGCGGCGGACTCGGGCGAGTCGCGATGAACCTCGCGCCCACAGACACGGCAGATCGTCGTGCCGGTGCGCGCATACAGCAGGCGCAAGTAATCGTAAACCTCGGTTTGCGTGGAAACAGTCGAGCGCGGATTCCGGGTCGAATTCTTTTGCCGGATGGCGATTGCCGGCGCGATGCCGCGGATTTCATCGACGTCGGGCTTGTCCATCCGCTCGAGGAACTGGCGCGCGTACGCCGACAGCGACTCGACGTAGCGGCGCTGGCCCTCGGCGTAAACCGTATCGAACGCCAGTGAAGACTTGCCGGAGCCGCTGACGCCCGTCACCACGGTTAATTGATTAATCGGTATTGAGAACGAGATATTCTTGAGGTTGTTGACGCGAGCGCCCCGTACTTCGATAGCTTCCTGGGTCATTGCTGATTCTCGGCGATCGTGTCAGAAGCCCGCGCCTAAGCAAGGGCTCGTCACTCTAGCGCTTCTGACACTGCACAGATGCAAATCTGTGGGTAACCGCAAACCATACATCTTACGCGAAACCGGCAGCCGGCGCGAGTCTGTAAGACGATGAATTTAGCTGGCAACAGGCGGCATGCTTTTGCTCATCTGAGAACCTTGTTAAGCCAATTTGTGCTGATATAATCGCTCTATTCAGGAAGCCTCTTGCCTCGCGGAAGGAACTCGATGATGAAGTTTATTGCTAATACTTTTATGAAATTTGCGCTTGGTGCGGGCCTGCTTTTCGGCCTCACGCAGGTGGCCTTGGGTCAACAAACCACCGCCGATGCCAAGGGTCCGACCATGTCCGGCTCGGCCAGTCTCAGTCAGGCGCAAATCGACGAAATCGTCCGCAAGTTCACGGCCAAAGAAACCCAGTTCCGCCAGGCCCTGAACGAATATGCCTTCAAACGCGACGCGCTGATCCAGGAACTCGGGATGGGTGGACAGGTCATCGGCGAATATCACCGTGTCTCTGATTTCACTTTCGACAACAAGGGCAATCGGTACGAGAAAATCAATTACTTCCCCATGCCCAGCCTCCAGGCTGCGCAGATGACCAATGAAGATCTCGAGGACCTTGGCGGTATCAATCCGTTTGCGCTCGAAGGGTCAAAGGCAGCGAGCTACAATTTCAAGTACGCCGGTAAAGAAAGAATCGATGAACTCGATCTTTACGTGTTCGACGTCTCGCCCAAGGTGATGCCCAGCCCGAAATCGAAGGAGCGAGTTTTTGTGGGACGCATCTGGGTTGACGATCACGATCTGCAAATCGTGAAGGCCAAGGGAAAAGCCGGCCCCGAAACAAAAAACAATAAATTTCCGATCGTTGAGACTTACCGCGAACAGATCGACGGCAAGTACTGGTTTCCGACTTTCGCTTATGCGGACGACGACCTCGTTTTCGATAACGGCGCCGATCTCCGCCTGCGCATGCGGGTGAAGTACACCGACTTTATCGTGGGCCGCGGCCGCGTCACGATCAGGGAAGTTGGCGACGCACCCGAAACCACCGGGAAGCCAGACTCGCCTACGGCGCCGCAGACACAGGCGCCAAAAACGGACAAACCATCAACTTCGCCGGCGACTCAACCGCCAGCTACCAGCGACGCGTCCACTGAAGAGAAAGCTCCCGCCGAAGGCGGTTTCATGAATGCCAAGGCGGTCGATTTGCCGAAGGCTGTCTATCCTGAAGAGGCGCGCAAGACGCACGCTGCCGGAACTGTCCAGGTGCAGGTGCTGGTCGATGAAACCGGAAAGGTAATTTCAGCCACGGCAGTCTTTGGGCCCGAGGAGTTGCGGGATGCCGCTGTCAAAGCCGCACAGCGGGCGAAATTCAAACCGATGATTGTTGACGGCGTGCCGGTGAAGGTTAAGGGGATACTGACTTACGATTTTGTCAGCCAGTAGTCTTCGGTGCGCGCACCGAAAGTTTCGTAATCCCTCGTTCGCGCATGATCGCGTTTTGAATCTGTTGCACGAGCGCATCAAGATCTTCATCGGTCTGGACCCAGGACGTATCGACCGGCGGCATCATTACCATTTCGATTGTCCCTGGCCAGGCCTCGCCGGTTCCCTTGCCCATCAAGGCGTCTGAATTCTTCAAGGCGATCGGCACGATTGGCGCGCCGGCTTCCACGGCCATGTGAAACGCGCCCTTTTTGAACGGCAGCATTTCGCCCGGTTGCGCGCGGGTGCCTTCCGGACAAACCATAATGGACACGCCGGAACGCAAACGGTCGGTTGCAATTCTGATCGTTTCCACGGCCCGATCACGATTCGATCGATCGATCGCCATGACGTTCACAAAGCCCATCGAGTAACCGAGTATCGGCGCTTTCAGCAACTCTTTCTTGGCAATCGCTCCCATGCGACGGCCGGTGAAAGCAAACAGCGGCGCCGCGTCGAGATAGGAATTGTGGTTCGACACGAAAACGTAAGGCTGGTCCTCGTGCAGATGCTCTCGGCCCGTGACTTTGACCTTCACCCCGGACAACTTCAACCAGGTCCGCGCGCCCCAATTGGCCCACCAGTAAATCCAGGCTTGCCGCTGGAAAAGACTCCCGATCAGAATTGCCTGCGGCGCGAAGAGTAACAGCAGGAGCGCGGCGATAAACCACGACCAGGCAAAGAGCAACACTCCGATGATGTGCGGGCCGCGTCTTGTGCTAGACTTCGCCGCGCTGGTTTGAGACTGGGTCTGCCCACCTAACTCTTGAGAGGTAACATCCGAATGCATCGTCGCCTTGTTAACAGACGGACAGTCAATCCGACTGTCGCGCTGACCATCATATTCGTTGCTTCAGCGGTGTTCACCGGCGCTGTTCACGCTCAACGCCGAACTGCCGCCACAACTCCTGCCAACTCGATCCCTTCGCCCAAATCAGTTTTCGGATTCGATCCCGGCCAGGACCGCACGATCATCGATTGGAAACAGATTACCGATTACTTCGCGCGTCTCGACAAAGCCAGCGACCGCGTCCAGGTTACCAACATCGGCACCTCAACATTGGGGCGTCAGATGATCGCGGCCATCATCAGCGCGCCCGAGAATATACGCAATCTCGATAAGTACAAAGCAATTCAGGCGAAGCTGGCCGACCCGCGCAAGATCATGAGCGATGCCGAACGCGATGAACTGATTCGCGACGGCAAAACTGTGGTGGCAATTTCGTGTTCGATTCACTCGACTGAAATTGTCGCTTCGCAAATGTCCACGCGGCTCGCCTACGAACTGGCGAGCGACAACCGGCCGGACACACTTGCGATTCTGCAGAACACGATTCTGATCCTGATTCCTTCGCCGAACCCGGACGGCGTGGACATTGTCGCCGATCATTACCGTAAGACTTTCGGCACCAACGCCGAGGGCAGCAGTCCGCCGGAGCTTTATCATTACTATGCCGGTCACGACGACAACCGCGATTGGTTCATGCTGGATCTCAAAGAGACAAAGAACATCACGCGATTGTTTTGGAAGGAATGGTTTCCGCAAATTGTCTACGACATCCATCAGCAGGGCTCGAATGGTTCGCGCTTCTTCGTCCCGCCGTTTTACGATCCGCCCAACCCGCACATCAATGCGCTGCTGCTCAGACAAGTCGGCTTGATCGGTCACAAGATGGCGGCTGACGTAACCGCCGCCGGGTACAAAGGCATTCTGACAAACGCGCTTTACGACACGTGGTGGCACGGCGGCTTTCGCACTGCGCCGTATTTTCACAATTCGATCGGCATCCTTACTGAGGCCGCCAGCGCCCGTCTGATGACACCGAGCAACGTCACCCGCGAACAACTGGCCCGCTCGAGCACCCGCGGGATGAACAGCGCGATGGAAGTCAGTACGAATTTCCCGAATCCATGGGCCGGCGGCACGTGGCGTCCGAGCGACATCATGGGAATGGAATTGATCGCCTGTCACTCTGTGCTTTCGCTCGCCTCGAATTACCGCGCCGATTACCTGCGCAATTTTTATGAGCTGGGAAAAGCCGGGTTAGCGCAACTGACGAGTGCCGATTCCCTGGGATATCTAATTCCCGCGGGACAGGGACGGGATGAAAACGTCGCGAAGATGATCGGCACGTTGGTTTAGCAGTGAGTCGAAGTCCACCGGCTCGACAAGGAGTTGCACGGAAGTGCGGTCGCGCAGTACCTGGCGAAGTTGCCGAATGGAAAGCATGAGATAACCAATGTGGGTGCGATAACTGGCGGCCTGCCGGAAATACCTGCCGGCAGTTATGTGGTCTTCTTGAATCAGCCGTATCGCCAGAATGTGCTCGCGCTATTCGAACCGCAGGTCTACCCCGATCGCACCACGGCCAACGGCGAAGCTGAGCGGCCCTATGATGTCGCAGGCTGGACGCTGCCAATGTCAATGGGCGTCAACACGCAGTTGTTAACCAACCTTACCGAGCCAGCGAACGAAAGAAAATTAACGCTAATCAAATCTGAAAACGATGTGCGGAAAGACTTTGGTTTGCCTTTATGGACCAGCGACAAGTCGCCCATTGTCAATCCCGTCAAACCCGGCATTCGCGTCGCGATCTATCAGAATTCGCGCAACGGCAATATGGACGAGGGATGGACTCGCTATGTCTTCGACGCGTTCAATGTGCCCTTCAAATCAGCAAATGAGACGGTGCTCAACGACACGGATCCGAGCGCGAACTTCGATGCAATCATCCTGCCGTCCGAACAAACGCGCGCGAATCCCGACAGCGATGCGCCCACGCAAAGCGAGAATGCGCGGGGCATCAGCGACAAGGGCTATGCAAACCTGGCGAAATTTGTTGAAGGCGGCGGTACGTTGATCTGCTTTGACGGTTCGTGCGCCGCAGTCATCAGACAGATGAAGTTGCCGCTGCGAAATGTGCTGGCCGGAGTGCGCTCTTCGGACTTTTATTGTCCGGGATCGATCCTGCGAATTAACGTCGATACGGCAAACCCTCTGGCGCGCGCGATGTCCAAAGATACGGACGCGTACTTCATCAACAGCTCCGCGTTCGAAACCACGGACAACAAGGTGCAAGTCGTGGCCCGCTATGGAAAGGACGACGTGTTGCGTTCAGGCTGGCTGCGGGGTGAAGACCGGATTAAGGACAAGATTGCCCTGGCAGAAGTCGGAATGGGCAAAGGCCGCATCGTCCTTTTCGCGTTTCGACCGCAACATCGCGGGCAGACGTGGGGGACGTTTCCGTTCATTTGGAACGCGATCAATCTGAGTTCGCGATAGTTAAGAACCCCGACTGTCCGTTTTAGAGGCGCCACGGGCTTCTGAGACGCTTGCCGGCACCCTCCGCCGGTGCTAATCTCTCCTCGTCGCTGGCTTTCTCTCCCCAACTAAGTCTCTCCTCTAATCAATTCGGGATGTTTGCGACCCTAATCTCGGTCGCGTAACAACCTCGGTCCGGATGAAACGCATCTAAACCCCGTCAAAGAAGGTTTCATTCTTCGTACAGAAGCAGTAATCGGTCTCTCTCCGAGGAGTTAATCATGAAGAAGTTCACTGCCCTCGCCTTAGCGTTCGCTATTACGTTGTTGTTAGTGCCGGCGGCCAATTCACAGTCTCGGCCGCGACGGGTCAACCCGAATCCACCTTCCGAACAGGACCAGCAGAGGCAAACCCAGACTTCGCCGCAGCCGAACGACGCGAAGTCACAGGTAGGCCGGCCGCCGGCGCCCCCGGTTTTGCGTGGCGCCAATCGCGACCCCAACGAACAGAAACCGACCACCCCGCAGAAAGATGCCGGCCCGGAAGAGGTAGGCGAAGGTGACGTGGTGAAAGTCGATACCACCCTCGTCAGCATTCCGGTCGCGGTAATGGACCGCGATGGCAAGTACATCCCGGACCTGACGAAAGACAATTTTCGCGTTTGGGAGAATGACGTCGAACAAAAGGTCGCGTACTTTGCCTCAACCGAAAAGCCGTTCACGGTCGCGCTGGTGATCGATACGAGCGCTTCGACCCGATACAAGATCGAGGAAATTCAGGATGCGGCGATCGAGTTCGTGAACCAACTTCGTCCGGATGACAAGGTCATTGTCGTTTCTTTCGACGACAAGATTAAGGGCGCGGATCGAAGGCCGACCAACGATCGAGCGATGCTGCGCAGTTGGATCCTTGATACGAGAATCGGTTCAGGCACGAGGCTGTACGATGCCGTCGACCAGGTCATCAACAATGTCTTCAGTCACATCGACGGCCGCAAAGCGATGGTGCTCTTTACCGACGGAGTCGACACGACCAGCAAGCACGCCGACTACCAGACGACGCTGCGAGATGCTGAAGAGAACGACACATTGATCTATCCCATCGAGTACGACACTTCGGCGGACATGGGGATTTGGTTCCCCGGCGGCGGCGGTGGCGGTTGGCCCGGCGGCGGTGGCTCGCGACGGGGCCGGAATTATCCGAACGGCGGCAATTATCCAAATGGCCGAAACTATCCGAACGGTGGAAATAATCCGAGCGGCGGCAACTATCCGAACACTGGCAACTATCCCAACGGTGGAAATAATCCGAACGGCAGCGGTGGCAACAATCCGAACAATGGTCGAAACAATCCGAATAATAACCGCAGTGGCGGCAGCATCTTCGACGTACTCGGCGCAATTCTGAACGGCGGCGTGTACCCCAGCGGTGGCGGCGGCGGACGCAACGGCGGCGGTTGGCCAGGTGGCGGCGGCTCGGGAACCAGCCGCGCCGAATATGAGATCGCGGATCAGTACCTGCACGACCTCGCGCGTGTTAGTGGCGCGCGGCTTTACGATTCGGAACAGACGAACTTGTCGGTGGCCTTTCAATCGGTCGCCGAAGAGCTGCGCCGTCAATACAGCATTGGTTACTATCCGAAGAACGTGCCGCAATCCGGGGAACGGCGCAACATCCGAGTGCGGGTTAACCGGCCCGAGTTGGTAGTGCGGACGCGCGACAGTTATGTGTTCCAGCCCGGCGTGAATCAAACCGCCCAGGGCGCCACACAAACCCAACCGGCAAAACCGCCAGTCCTAAAGAAGGATTACGCCGGTACGCAGTGGCACTAAGTTTGGAGTGCGGCGGCTTGACGCCGCTTTGTGAATGTCCTGTGTATAAGAGTGCGCCGCGAATGAGAAAGCGGCGTCAAGCCGCCGCACTCCAGAATCAGACGACGGTGCCGTCCGCAATCAACGCATTCTTCGGGACGATGATGATGCGATCACGAATGTAATAGGTACCGTTCGGTCCATCGGCCGTCTCAATTCCAGCTTCATTCAACAAGCGAACGTCCTTGCCGATGCGGGCATTCTTATCGATGAGCGCGCGCCGAATGACAGTGTTCTCACCAACGCCGACGCGCGGCCGGTCGGCTTTGCGATCGGCGACCATATCTTCCAGCGTTTGATAATAATCAGCGCCCATCATATAGGCGGCGTCGATTTTCGACCCGTCTGCGATCCGGCTGCGCAATCCAATTACTGAGCGATTGATCTTCGCGCCGTTGATAATGCAGCCGTCGCTAATGATCGATTCGCGAATCTCGCAATTATCGATCTTCGAGGGTGGCAAATAGCGCGCGCGCGTAAACAGCGGCGCCTCGGCATCGAACAGATTGAACGGCGGAATCGCCGACGTCATGTCGAGATTGGCTTTGTAGAAAGCCGCTATCGTTCCGATGTCTTCCCAATAGTCGTTGAAGAGATAAGCCTGCACATTGTATTTGTTGATGCTGTTGGGAATGACTTCCTTGCCGAAGTCGAGATGCGATGAATCCTCGGCCAAGACCTCTTCCAACCGATCGTATTTGAAAACATAAATGCCCATCGAGGCGAGGTACGGGCGTTTGCTCGCGTCATCCGCCGACAAACCCAGCGACGTCGTGTCGACGCGCATCGCCTCCAGCGCGTCACCCTTTGGCTTTTCACGAAACTCAACGATGCGGCCCGCGTGGTCGATCTTCACCAGGCCGAACTCGCTCGCCGAATCCGGCGGGATCGGAATGACTGACACCGTAATGTCAGCGTCAGTCTCGAAATGCCGCGTGAGGAACTTTCGATAATCCATCCGGTAGAGATGATCGCCCGAGAGGATCAGCAGCGTGTCGATGCGCCAGTCTCGAATGTGCGGCAGGACCTGACGGACAGCATCAGCAGTCCCCTGAAACCAATCCGGCCGTTCGGGAGTTTGTTCCGCCGCCAGGATCTCGACAAAGCCGTCGGCGAACGGCGAGAAACGATACGTCGTCGCGATGTGCCGGTTGAGCGAAGCGGAATTGAATTGCGTCAACACGAACATGCGAATCACATCCGAGTTAATGCAGTTCGAGATCGGCACGTCGACCAGACGATATTTTCCGCCGAGAGGAACGGCCGGCTTCGAGCGTTGCGACGTCAATGGAAAGAGACGACTGCCGGCACCACCGCCGAGAATTACCGCCAAAAGATTGTGTCTGGAAGGCATAACCTGACGCGAGAATATAAGGAAAGCGCGCGGAGATTCAAGGCAGAGCAACTGACGTTTGATTATCGAGCCAAATCAGTACCGATGAGACGGCCGGCCGATGTGAATATGCGGCCCGGTCGCCACGCCCGGAATCGCTGTGCGAAACGCCGAAAAAGGAATGCCGTTTTGCTGAAGGAAATTGATCAGCGCCTGGCCTTCGGCGCCGTCGGGATTCAACGAAATGTCCATCGCGTTCCGATGGTCCAATCGCCACTGATTGTGAATAGCTCCCTGGCCAAAAACTGCGATGGGCAGCGGCCGCTTGAACGTCTGTTGGAAAAACGTTTCGATCTTCGGCGCTTGTGACAGCGCCCACGCGCCGGCGCCGTTGTAACGGATGAAAGACGTCGTGCGAATGAGCGAACCGCGGGACATTGGGCCAAGCCTGGCGATTTCCTTTTCGCCTTCGACTTCGACCAGGGCCTGCGCAATCTGCGTGTCTGCGCCAGTGATTTGAGTTTGCGTTTCGGTCACCTTGAGCCGCGCAGAAGTAACGTCGCCTTCAGTTTTTTCGACTTCGCGTTGCGACATCAGGCCCTCGGCAAAAAGCTTCTGTGCCTGATCGCGCTTCTCCTCGGCTTTCTTCAACGCGTTCTGATACAGGGCCAGCAATCTTTCCAAACTCGCCTTGTACTCTTTGGTCGTACTGACGTACTGGTCGCGCAGCTTGGCCAGATCGGATTGAGGTTCTTCGACGACCGGCTTTGGTTTGGCCGGCGACGGCTTCGGCTTTTTCTTTTGCGCCAGGGTGTCGACGCAAATCAGGCAGACCACGAGACTGACGATCAAGCTCGCGCGAATTGAGCGATTAGCGGCGCCTTGTTTCATGATTCGCATTCGCCGCGCCGAGGTCCTAGTGCATGGCCACGGCACCCGGCTTTCGCTTCACGCGCTCGAACAACAGCGTCGCCGGAATACATAACAAGCACAGGAACGACAGCACACGGAAAATATCAATATACGACAGCAGCGTCGCCTGGCGCACGAGGGTGCCATAGATCCCGGCGTATGCCTGTTGGGTCGCCATGCCCGGCACGCCACGCGTTGCCAGTTGGCCCACGCGCTGTTGGAACGCGGGATCGTAAGGGGTGAGATGCGCGACCATCATCGCCTGGTGGACCTGCGCGCCCCGCGCCAGCATCGTCGTCACGGCCGCAATGCCGACGCTGCCACCAGTGTTGCGCATGAGATTGAAAACGCCGGACGCATTGCCCATCTGTTCGTTGCTTAACGTGCCGAGCGCCATCGTGGTTAAAGGGACAAAGATGAATCCCATCGCGAAACCACTGATGATGTTGGGCCAGACGATACTGCTGATCGAAATCTCCAGATTGATCTTGCTGAACAAATAGATCGAATAAGAAAGCACGCTGAAACCGAACATCACCAGATAGCGGCCGCGAATTCGATTGATCAAGCG
>Ga0207686_10000646_pt1 | contig 21464 bp, 41 predicted proteins | sample KBSM24metaG_FD_184396 | JGI IMG/M metagenome (GOLD analysis project Ga0207686, IMG submission 184396) | Miscanthus rhizosphere microbial communities from Kellogg Biological Station, Michigan, USA - KBS M2-4 metaG (SPAdes) (version 2) | ecosystem: Host-associated > Plants > Roots > Rhizosphere >...
GGGATTGCAATCGTCGCACCGTAATCGATTCGCCGGCTTTAATCGTGGCGGGTATTCCTGTGGACGAGCATTGACGCACTGAGCGCCCGCGCTTACGTTCCCGCCGGGCTCTCTCGTTGTCGGTGACTTCACGGCCCACGACTGATTGACGGAACCGAACTTAGGCCGCCGACGCCCTCGCAGGGTCGGCGGCCTACGACGCACAAGAGGTGACCAATGGACGTCAAGGCCGAGGTTGAATCAATGGAAGCCGGGCTGCGCGAGAGGGGCCTCGTCGTTGCCGACGTGCTGCGCGACGCCGGCATCGCGGCGAGCACATGGCAGCGCTGGAAGGCAAACGGACAGATCCCGCTCACCGATACCTGGGAGCGGGTCCAGGAGGCCTACAAGTCGCGGATCAAGCGGCGGTGAACCGCTCGCAGCTTGGCGAGTGGCTCGCTGACTGGCTTGGGCAGAATACCGAGCTGATTGTGCTGCGCTGCGACGGAGAGTGGATGGCCTACGATGGTGATGAAACAGTCTTCTCCGTCTCGCGATTCGCCGACGATCTCGTCTGGGCGCTTACCGAAGCGCGTGCTCAACATGATCGGACGGCTGGCGCACGGTCAGACGCTGGTCCGCACGATGATCTCTGGTGAGCCGCACTACCACTACCGGCCGAGCGGCCTGGAGGCTCCCAGGATCACCGCCGAGGAGGCGATCGCCAGCGGGCTGCTTAAGCCGGGCGAGGACGGCTTCTGGGCCGGCGCGGACCAGACATGGACACGCTAGCCGCGGAGCTGCGTGCCGCCGCCGACGCGATCGACCGGGTCGCCCACGAGCAGCGCTGCTGGTCGGTGATCTCCTCGGTCGTGGCCGCTTGCACCGACCACATCACGGCGATCGCCGGCAACGTCGAGAAAAACTACCACGTCCTCGCACTGGAGGCCGCCATGAGCAGCACCGGGATGCCCCCCAGCGAGCCGCTGGCGGTCGTCGAGCGCATCATCCTTGGGAGGATCCAGCGCAGCGTAGCGGTCGCCCTGGCGATTCGGTTCGGTCGCTGGACGAGCACCGAGCAGCTCGTGACCGCGGCCTACGGCGACCAGCCCGACGGCGGGCCGTTGAACGCCGACAAGGTCATAGGCGTCGTCGTCCACAACTTGCGCCGCAAGCTGAAGCTGACGGGACTGACGATCGAGGGAGCGCCCTACTCGGGCAGAAGGATGGTGCGGATATGAGCGAGCTGAAGCGCAGGAAGCGCTGGCGCGATCGCCACCCCGAGTACGGCCGTGAATATGCCAAGCGCTGGCGTGCGCGCAACCCGGATTATGGTCGTGAGTATAGCAAGCGCTGGCGGGCAGAGAACCCCGACAAGGTGCTGGAGAAGTCACGCCGCTACCGTGCCGCCAACCGCGAGGCGCTCAAGGTGTCACGAGGGCTCGGCATCGGCATATCGGCCGCGCGCGAGATGCTGACATGAGCGAGCTGGACGCCGCCGAGACGATGGCGCAGGCACTGCTCGAAATCACGGGCAAGATGCTCGACCAGGGCGAGATGGCTATCCCGCTGGTCGTACATGGTGCGGTGCGCCTGATTAAGCTCCAGAAGGCCGAGATCGATCGCGCCCACACTGAGCTGGCCAAGGCCGTCGGCACGATGCATGAACTTGAATTCCGCGAGGCCAAGGCCCGCGCCGAGCTGGCCAGGCTGCGCGCCCGGCTCAGCGATCTCCATGACGTGCCGCCGGAGCATGAGTCGGAGCCGCTGCCGTTCCATCGCGGCTGGGAGCTGGCGGTGCGTGCGGTGGCAAAATGAGCTGGTTCTGGATCGGGGTCGCCACACCCTTCCTCGTGGTCACGCTGCTCTGGGTGATCTGGGTGCTGCGAGGAGCGCCGGGGGGATGGGGACCGTGAGCTTTCACCTCCGCCCCTACCAGGAGGAAATGATCGAGGCGATCCGCGCCGAGCTGCGGATCTCGCGCAGCGTTGTCGCCGTCGCACCGACGGGCAGTGGCAAGACCGCCTTGGCCGCATTCATGATCGGCACCGCGGCGGCGCGCGGCAAGCGCGTCTGGATGACGGTGCATCGCGACTTCCTCCTCACCCAGACCGCCGGGGCCCTCGACAAGGCGGGCGTCGAGTACGGGTTCATCGCGTCAGGCTTCCCCTACAACCCGCACCAGGACGTCCATGTCGTCAGCATCCAAACCGCCGTCCGGAGGCTCGATCGGCTCAGACTTCCCGACCTCCTCGTCACCGACGAATGTCATCACGTTCCCTCCGCGACCTGGGCCAAGGTTCATCACTGGGCCGGCGGTGCTCATCATGTCGGGCTTACGGCCAGCCCTGCACGTTTGGACGGGCGAGGCCTGGGAGACTTTTACCGCGCCCTGGTCCGAGGTCCGTCTCCAGCTTGGCTTATTGAGCGTGGGTTTCTCTCCACCTACCGAGCATACGCTCCCGGCAGCCCTGATCTCCGAGGCGTCCACACCCGAGCCGGAGAATACGTGACCCGCGAGCTGGCCGCGGTCATGGACACCGACACCATCGTCGGCAACGTCGTCGGCCAGTACAGGAGGCTCGCCAATGGCAAGAAAGCCCTCTACTTCGCCGTCTCCATTGATCACAGTAAGCATATCGCTGCCGGGTTCACCAACGCTGGAGTTCCAGCTCGGCACCTGGACGCTGACTCTTCTCTCGATGAGAGGGTCAGGGCTGCCAGGGATCTCGCTGGAGGCGAACTCCGAGTCCTCTCTTGCGTGGATCTCTTTGGCGAGGGTTATGACCTCAGCGCCCAGTCCGGACGAGACGTTAGCGTTGAAGCTGTCGGGCTCTGCCGACCAACTCAATCACTTACCCTACACCTCCAGCAGATCGGTCGTGCCCTCCGGCCGAAGCCGGAGCCGGCGATCATCTTAGACCACGCCGGTAACATCATGAGGCACGGCCTCCCTGACGAGGAGCGCGAGTGGAGCCTCGACGGGGTGGCGCGCAAGAAGAGCGACAAGGACGTCGGCCCGCCGGTCCACGTCTGCGAGAGCTGCTACGGCACCTATCGGACGCAGCTCCTGGCGTGCCCGTACTGCGGGGCCATCCGAGAGATCCAGCGGCGCGTCGTCGAGGAGGTGGAGCAGGATCTCGTCGAGGCTGACATCAGGCTAGTCAGGGCCGCCCGCGTGCGTGAGCAGGCGCGTGCTGAGAGCCTCCTGGAGCTGCGAGCGCTGGCTGCGGCCAGGGGATACAAGCCGGCCTGGGCGGACCACATCTGGCGGGCCCGGCAAGCGCGCAGGGAGGCATGAATGACGCTCTACATCGGCACAGAGACGCTCGACATCGACACGACGCCCAACACCGCGGGGCAACCGCCCCGGTGTGCCATGTGCAGGGGGACGATCTCAATCGGCGAAGGTCAGACCATCGTCGATCAGGGGCTCAGTGAGTTCACCGCCGTGCCTGTCGGTCTGCACCTGTGCTTCTGGTGCTACCACGGGCTGGCCGACGACTTCGACGAGCTGCCCCAGGAAGGGAGGGCGCGACAATGAGCGAGCCGAGCCTGAAGGACCGGGTGCTGCTGTTCCACCTGATGCAGCTCCCTGGCCAGCCTCAGACGATGCACATGGGCACGTCGTATCTGGTCAACGACCTCGCGGCCGAGGTCACCCGCCTCACCGCCGAGCGGGAAAGTGTCGCCGAAGCCCACGCGGCGGAGCGGGAGCGCATGCTCAAGCTTGGACTGTCGTTCATCAGCGACCAGCAGGCTCGCGAGGACTTCATCCAATTGGCCAGGAGTACCCCATGAGCGACCTCGAACGCAGGAAGGACTTCCGTGCCCGCATCGCTGAGCTTGAGAATGCCAACGCCGAACATGACACGTTGCGTCTGGAGGGGCTCGCCCGCATCGCCGAGCTTGAGGCCGAGCGGGACAGGCTGCAAGCCCTCACATACGATGATCCGGGGGCCGCTATCACACGCCTTACCAAGGAACGGGACAAGTGGCACGATGATGCCGTCACGCAGATGAAGCGCATCGTCAAGCTTGAGGCCGAGCGAAACAAACTCAAATCCGCACTGGAGATCATCCGCGCTGGCGAGACATTGGACCCTCGCCGCGCGGCCGATGCCGCCCTCTCCCCCACCCCATCGGGGGACATCAGCCTGGGCGAGGCCCTCGCCTATCGCAGCGAGGACCACGGACGAGGGAAAAAACCATGACTGAACTCGATTCGACGTACGCCGCCATCGACAAGGGCTTCCAGGATCACATCAGCCGGCTCTATGCCGTGCTCACGCAAGCCAGCGAGCACGATATCGCCAGCGGCCTTGCCATCGATCGCTTCACCGCCGGGCTAAAGCGAGCGCGGAAGATACGGGAAGATGTCCTGGTGTGCGTGCGCTCCTGATCATCATCCGCACGACCAGGGCGCGGCGCCGGGCCGTGCGCGAGCTGTACCGCCTACATGAGGCGGTGCAGTTGGTGTATTTCAGCGAGGCATGAAGAACGAATACGCCGAGCAACACCTCCGCAAGCACGTCCTCACCGAGCTGTCGCAGCTCGGGGCCCGCCTGTTTCGCGTCAACACCGGGCAGGCCTGGGCGGGCAAGGTCGAGAAGATGGGCACCAGCGTTTTCATCCGCGATGCCTATCCGATTCGGATGGGCCTCGTCGAAGGCGGCTCCGACCTCATCGGCTGGACGCCGATCGTCATCACGCCAGAGATGCTCGGCGAGACGGTGGCCGTGTTCACCGCAATCGAGCTGAAGGTGGGCAAGCTGCCTACCACAGAGGACCAGGATCGGTTTCTTCGGGCCGTGGCGTCGGCGGGAGGGGCTGCGACGGTGGCGCGCTCGGTTGCCGATGCCGTTGATCTGGTGCGGGCTTGGGTGGCAGGAAGCCCGGTGGAACGTGCTGAGCGCACCACCAGCGCTCGGGCTTCCCGACGAGGGTGAGGCCGTAGCAAGCGTATTGCCCGCAGACGTCGCAGCGGTAGATGCGGTGGCGGGTGTGGTTGGTGGGCACCCGCCACCTATCGGATCAGACGGTCAGCGTGCGGTTGAGCCGTCCGAACCAATCTTGCGCCGACGCTTCCAGGCGCCGAATGCACCGAAGCCGGCCACGACGCTACCCAAAAGCGGCAGGGCCGCCGGGACCGGAACTGGGCTGAACGAGGACTGCATGTTCTGCGAGAAGTCGGTAAACGACCCCCCACCCTTCAGATTGATGTGAGCGGCCTGGGTCATCGAGAAGAGGTTCGCGTCGAAAAACGCCGCGCTGTCATTGCCCAGGAAAGCCTGCGGATTGGTCGTCGGCGTCTGCAACGCCGAGAACAGCAGGACGCCGGGCGTGTTGATCAGGTTGGCGCCCTGGACGTTGGCGGTATCAGCGTAAAAGTCGAGGCTGGATGGCCCAGAACCAACGGCATTGCTGAACAGGATAGACGCCGAGCCGTTGATCTGGCTCACCGGGCCGAGATAGTCGGTGTTCGACACATACATGTTCAGCGTATGCGCACCGAGCGGATCGGTGTTGACCGCACCGAAGTTGACCAGCGAGAGCAGGTTCAAGAGCCCACTCGACGAGGTCGAGATGGTCCCGGCGACCTGAAAGTTCCCGACGGTGTTGTTCAGCGTCAGGAGGTTGTTGGCGGCCCCGGTGAAGTCGCAGGCGCCACCATTGTCCACGCAATGAAACGTGGCCCCGAGTTCGTCCTGCATGGTGACCATGAGGACGGCATTGGCCGGCTGCGCGGCGACGAGGCCGAGAGCCAGTGGGATCAGATATTTTCTCATGAGCGTTCCTTTGGTTTGAGGGAGGTTTAAGGTGGCGCGCCCCATCTTACGACGGAGCGCGCCTTTCTCAGCTACTCGATGTCAGGGGAACCCTTCTTCGGGTCGTACTTGCCGATCCGGTCAAGGGTGCGCCCATGGCGATGGGCATTCCAGGCAAGCACGCAGGTGCGGTGGACTTCCATCTCCCTCGGCTTGTCGTCCCGCTCGCGGGCCTCAAGGAGCCACTTGTCGAGTGCGGTCGTGGGATGGTTTTCCTCGTTCCCGCCCCCCTGCTTCGCTACCTCGTCCCAGAAGACCTCGGACACTGAAGGCTCGCGCTCCCAAGTCCCGCACATGGTCCCGATCACCGGAGTGGTAAATTCCGGCGTTTTGGCTGAGACGATGCGCCCAACCATCTGGATGAAGGGATGCAACGCCGTATCGTTGAACAAGCTGAAGCGCTCGTCCCCGGTAGGAACGTCGTCACCGATGATCTTCTTGCGATACCATGCAGCGCCCTCGATCGCCCGGCGGGCCGACGACCGTGGAACATCCACGAGGTCGGTTTGCAGGCCCTGGTAAGCGCCCGATATATCCTCGATCGTGCGGGCCGACATGCGATTGTCGATCTGCCGGAAGAGCAGAGCGAGTGACGCATTGTCGGGCACCTCATAATCGTCGATATGTACCTTGAGGTCGTCAGGGAACTGCCCATTGAGCTGGGTCAGCATGGCACTGCTGTGCTGACCGTTGACGCGATACAGGATGCCGGAATCGGTGACCTTGGCCCTCATCCAGTTGAATGCAAGCGCCCGGCCGCCAAGGACGGCATCCTTGAGATGTTCCACCCGTTTCGGCTTAATCTCACGTTCGGTAAGTGAAGCGGGCATTGCAGCGAAATCAGCGGCGAGCTGTGGGGTCAGATCCACGGTTTCGCTGCTGATCAGCTTGAAGTGATGACTCATGTGCCTTCCTTTGCCGGGGAGGAGAAGCTGGGACGATCCGGCCGCGCACCCGGCGCACGGTGGGATCGTCACTCGCCCACTCGTCCAGGAGACGCCGGAGATCCCCCGCGATGTGCGCCAGCTCGACGTGATCGACCATGGCGGCATGACGGTTTGCTTGCTCCTGCACCCGTTTGGACAGTGGTTGGAGTGCCTCGATCAGCACGTGGATGCTGACCATTTTTTCGGTTGACTGGCTGCTGTTGTTGCGGACGAGGCTGCCGAGCTTGTCGGCTGCTGGTACGCCCTCTTTGTCAGCCGCCTCCTTGAAGCGGTCCCACTCCTCGGGAGTGGCATTGACCGACCTCTGCGCCTGGACGACGCCCCGCGACTTCGGCTTGCCCTTCGGGCGACCGGCCCCCTTGGGATTGCTCGCGGTCTTTATACCCGAGGTATAATTACCTCCCTTCAGGTCGAGGCTTACCGTCTTCTGGCTTACACCCAGCTCCTTGCCAATTTCCGCCTGCGTCTTGCCGTTGGCGTAGAGCTGCTCAGCGAGATGCTTGCGGTCCTCGGTCGTGAGCTGCCGGCGATGGACGTTGGCGCTGAGCACGAAGGCACGGCGCTCCTTGTCACTACCGAAAGAGCGCCGGTCGATCTTCCAGACCCGCTCGGGGATGTCGAGTTCGGTGAGGATGCGCTCGCGGTGATGGCCGTCGAGCGTGACGCCGTTCTGGTCGCGCACGATCGGGAAGTGCTGCCCGTGTGCGGCAATGTCCGCCTTGAGGCCGGCGTACTCCTCGGCGGTCAGCGGTCGAATGAAGTCGAACTGCATTGCGAATCCTCGATAGCGTCAACGCACAGTGCGCTGGCGCTTATCGAGGTGTCAAGGGCCGTTCTTCACCTCGTACTCATTGGGCAGCCGGATCCGCAGCGTCTCGCCGACCTTGTGCGGCTTGGCGGTGAGCGCCGGCCAGTCCTCCGTCACTTGCAGGGCGAGGTCCGCTAGGTAGCTCGCCCGGTACTGCGCCAGCGTCTCGCGCGTGATGCGCTCGATCTGCGTCTCGGGGCCGGGCGGGCGACGATAGGGCGGGCGCACGCGATCGGCCCAGTCGGCGAGCGTGTAGCTCCAGGCCTCCAGCCTGTTGGCGAGCCAGCGTCTCATCGGCTTCCCTCCAGCTTGGCCACGCGCTCCTCCAGCTTGGTGAGACGCTCGGCGAGGGTGTCGCCCCTCCCCTCAAACGGGATGTCGATCCCCTCCTCCTTGGCCGCCTGAACAATCTCCGCGACGGCAACCTTGCCTATGTTCACCGTCCGCATGAGGCCCTGCCGACCGAGTTGCAAGAGATCATCCGACGTGTGGACACCATCGTTACGCAGGGCGTTCCACACTCGGTAGGACAGGCCCCACCCGGTCAGATCACTCATGGGATCAGCTTCCTCCAGATTACGTCGGGGTACGGGCATGCGTAGAACGTCTCGACGTTGCCGGTCGTCTCGCAGCGCACCCTGGTCAGATACCAGCCAGCGCGCGTGCTCGGCAGGATGACGCCGCAGGCCTTGAGGTCGTTGCTGACGATCACCCAGGCCCAGGCATCGGGCGTGTCCTCGACCTGGGACCGGCTGGAGATGAAGACGTGCGGGTGATCCCAGGGCGGGAAGAGCGTCTTGCGGAGGCCCTTGACCTGGACCGTCTTGCTACCGTCGAGGATGATGTCGCCGTGATCGCGCCACAGCCACGCCACGTCGGCCGACGACGCGACGTGGATGGGCGGGACGAACACCACACGACCACGGCGGCGCAGCCACGCCGCCACGGCCTCGACCGCAGGCCTGGAGTCGATCAGGCGGGCCTGGAAGCGGGCGTGCTGCGTGCTCACTTGCGTGCTGGCTCGAACTGCCGTTGCAGCATGTCGGCAATCCGCTTCAGGCTGATCGCGATCGAGAGCTGGACAGCTATCTCGCTGATGTGCGGCAAGCCGGGCTGCTCCAACTTCTCCAGGATCTGCTTCTCGGTGTCGTTCATGGCTTGCTCCATACCTTCTCGTACTTGCCGTCCACGCGCGCCGTCTTCTGTACCCAGCCCATGCGACGCAGGTGGTCGTTGACCCGCCGCGACGTCGCCTTGCTGAGATCCTTGTGGAAGAGCGTCAGTGCGCTGAGGCATATCTGGTTGGTCGTACATGTAGTCTTACCAATGAGGAACGCCTCGATGATCTCAGCCCACGGGTCGTCCTCGTAGCGCTCTTCAGTAATACCGCGTGCCGTTATTACCTCTTCTTCGCTGAGGTGCCACTTGAACCCCGCTCTATACAGATGAACCGCCTCGGCCCAGAGCTGGTCGCGGATCGCCTCGATGGCGCTGATGTCGATCGCGCGCTTGACCGGGATGGGCCAGAAGCGCCGCGCGCCGGTCGGGTCGCGTAGGTATCCCGAGCCGCTTGGGTTCAGCGTGCCCGCGATCACGCATTGCCTGGGGAAGTCCTCCGCCACGCTGCCCCAGGGCACGCGGTAGCGATCGGATGAGCGGGACAGCCAGCTCTTGACGGCATCGGCGTCCTTGCGCTGGAAAGCGTTGAGTTCTGCGATCTCGACGATCCAGATGCCTTGCAGGTTGATCGCGCCGTCCTTCGTCTCGATGTCGTGCATCGAGTCGGTGAAGTAGACCACGCCGCCGACCGTCGCGAGCACCTTGAGCACCGTGCTTTTCATCCGCTCCTGCGCGCCTTCCAGGACCAGGATGCAGTCGGCCTTGCAGCCCGGCACCATGATCCTCGCAACGGCCGATATCATCCAGCGCTGGAAGAAGATCCCGTAGATCGGCAGCGGGTCGGTGCCGAAATGGTTAGCCGGCAAAGCCACCAGCCTGGGCACTTGATCCCAGGTCAACGCGCCGAGGTATTCGCGGATCGGGTGGCGGCTGACATCACGCGCCGCGGTGACCAGGGCGACGCGCACCTCGCTCGGTCGTGGCGCGAGGCCTGCGCGCTCCAGCCAGTAGAGGGCCTGGGTGACGTCCTCGTCGCCGGCAGGATGGCGTCGCCATGCAGGGCCGTCCCAGGGCGCGGCCCTGGCGCACATCACGCGCTGGGTCATCTCGTCCCACTCCCAGCAGCCGGCGACGGCTGGATGACGTGCGAGGAACCAGCGGAAGTTATTCGTCACCCGCGGCTTGGGCGCACCATTCTCGTTGTAGACGAGGTTGGCTTTCCAGTTGGTGTCGGGGGCAGGCACGGCGCGCAGCGGCACGACGTTGGTCGTCCTCGGTTTGGCGTGCTCCTTGGCCCAGGCGATGATCCTGTCTGCGTCCCAGCCCTCCTCGACGGCGTTGCCGATGTCCCATTTGGCGGGCATCTCGCTCGGGTCGATGACCTTCACGTTCTGGCTTGCGATGCGCGCCGCGACGGCTTGCATGGCGTTGATGCCGACGGTGTCGTTGTCGGGCCAGAGGATGACGCTGCGGCCGTCGAGGGGCGACATGTCGGTGCCCTCATGAGCACTGTTGCCGCCCGAGAAGCTGGTGATGCAGAGGCCTGGGAGCAGCGCCTGCGCGGCGTCGCATTTCTTCTCACCCTCGACGACGAGCACCTGACGGCTCGGGTGGGCGAGGATCCTGGTGAGGTGGTAGAGCGGCTTGGCCCCCTTGATACCCTTCCACAGCCACTGGCCGTCGGGCAGGCGCTGGACCTGGAGGAAGGTTTTCTTCTTGCCGTCGCGGGCCTCGTAGCGCGCCACGGCGAAGCTCGGGCTGCCGTCGGCGTGCTGATACCAGAACAGAGCGTCGGGCGTGCCGAGCTTGCCGTGGGTCGGCATGTCGGCGTTGCCGCCGTCGCGTCTCTGTGTGGGCGTCGGCTGCCAGGGGTCGAGGTCGAGGTGCGACGAGACGTAGTCGCGCATGGCGATCGGGTCTTGGCCGCCGCGCGGGTTGACGCGAAAGCCTTGTGGGGCGTCGGCGTCGGGCATGATGCCGAGGCTCGCGTCCTGGGCGCTATGGCCGGGCGCGGGGACGTTGATCCAGCCGCCGCTACCGACCTTGCCGCCGAGCGCTTGTGCGATCGATTGGGGTGAGAGGTCGCTGATCCTGGCCACGCATCCTCCCCGGTCATGGCAATGCTACGCCGGCTGTGTGCGGTGGCGCTAGATGACGTCGTTGGGCTCGGCGGGGATCACCTCGGCCACAACCAATCCGATGCCGCGCTGGATGATGTCCTTGAATGTGGTCCCCTCGAACAGGCGGATCTCACCGCTGATGGCGCGCTCTTTGTTGCGCTCTACGATGGCGTGGCGAGCACGGAGGAGCTTTTCATGGGCATGGTCGTCCAACTCAACATGCAATGGTTTCACCGACGTCTTCCCTTATGTCTGATACACTGCGGGTCTAATGGTAGGTTCAACTAAGGCGAGCTGTCAAGCCGTCACAAGGGCACACAATCGGCACAGGGTTTCTCTTTAGTTATCATATACTTATACTATTGTGGAGATTGTGGAGATATATAAAGGGGGATTAGAAGATTGTGATGGCATTGGCAATGTAAGTACATTATGACGTTACGTAGATAAACCTCTCACGCGCGTTGGATCCGCCACAGCTCCACAACGTCAATCCGGGTTGTGAGCGCGCACGCACTTGACATCGTGGACGATCGGGAGGACGTTTCCGCCCCATGAGCGACGCACAACTACCGATGGTGGACCCATTTCGGCCCCTGAACCCGGTCAAGAGCCACTACTCGCGGCGAAGGATCATCCGAACGGCCTTGCTCAAGGCCCTGGACGAGGACATGGGCGACGGAACGCGGGCGATCGACCGATTCGCGCGCTCAATGGTCGCCTCGGCGATCGATGGCAGCGTCGATGCGGCCAAGTTCGTGACCGATCGGGTTGATGGCAAGCAGCTCGCGGCCCAGGAGCTGACCGGCGACGCCGAGGTGAGCGTGGTCGTGGACGATCAGCGCATGATCAGGGCTCTTGCGCTCCTCGTCGAGGAAATGCGTATGCGTGACAAGGCGATAGAGGTGATCGATTGAGCGCGAACGCACATCACGGTGATGACCGGGTGATGACCGAGTTTGAGAGCGAGCCGAATATCGCTGCTATATCAACAGCTTCCAGAACTGACCACTACCTTACTAAGGCAGTGGTAGGCAAACCGGGCTGGCCCGCACGCCACGACCCGGCCGCGAGCGCCGCGGCTCGCGAGCATGGATTGGCGCTCAACGCCGCGGCTCTCGCTCAGCTCGACGACGACTGGCTGCAAGTAGAGCTATGACTATACTTGGCTATACAGTAACGAGCGCCTCCCCTCCAGTAGAGCACAGTATAGCCAAGGGGGGTAGCAAGTATAGAGGGGCCCCTATGCTGTAATAATTCTTTGCCGGATCGATGCGGTCCCCCCCTCTTTCCCCAGACCCAATTCCCCGAGGTAGCACTCCCCAAGCAGGACAACCGTTACCCTCAGAGTGCGTAGGAGCCCTGCCAGCGCGGTTTAGCCATGCCCCTGACCACCTACACCCGAACCGTCACTCTCAGTGCGGCCCCGATCATGGTAGCCACGCCTGCGGGCAATCCTACGCAGCTCACTGCCGGGGGCGACGTTTACGCCGTCCCGGCAGCCTGGGGCGCCCGCAAGCCCCAGGTCGGCGACGTCCTCGTCCAGCTCCCCTCCGGCGCCCTCGCGTGGCTCCCAAGCGCCACCATGACCGGCCTCGCGCTCAACCCCCTCGCCGGTCCCTGGGTGCCCACAGACAGGGTGATTTGTCCGCGGGTGACGCCGACTGATGTCATGGAGGTTGTCACGGTCGCCCCCGAGGGGTACTACTGTCGCAGCATACGCTCGCCCACGTTGCTGTTGATGCAGGCGTGGGATCTGGAGACGGCACCGTAATGGCGACCCCCGCCCAGGCGAAGGCTCTCGCGGCTGCCAAGGCCAAGGCGGCGAGCGTGATGCCCAAGAAGCCTCCCGCCAAGGCCAAGCCAAAGCCCAAGGCCCCTGCCGCTACCCCTGCTCAGGCCAAGAACCTCGCGGCGGCGAAGGCGGCGGCGGCCAAGCACCTGCCGGCCCCCAAGGCGGCGCCTAAGCCCCCCGTCAAGGCTGCCGCACCGAAGCCGGCGCCGAGCTACACGCAGGCCAAGGCGGCGAGCAAGCCGCCGGCACCGAAGCCTCCAGCGAGCTACACCGCCGCGCTGGCCAAGGCCAAGGCCGAAGCCCCGGCCAAGCCGGCCGCGAGCAAGGCGGCGGCGCTGGGCGGGCTGGCGAGCGGCATAGCCGGCTCCCTCACGGGCGCCAAGGCGGCGCCGAAGCCGAAGGCTGCCGCACCGCCCACCCGCCTCGGCGCTGCGGCAAGCGCCCTCGGGGCCCAGCACAATCTCCACCCGCTGGCGACCGGCGCCCCCGTTGGCAAGAAGGCCGCGGCCAGCCCGCTGGCCAGGAAGCAGGCGGCCATCGTGGCTCAGAAGAAGGCGCTCGCGGGCAAGGCCGTCAAGCGCACCGCCGACATCCGGGACATCAACAGCCCGGTGACGCTGCCGAAGAAGGTCAAGCCCAAGGCCGTGGTCAAGGCCGCGGTCAAGCCGAAGGCCGTGGTCAAGCCACCCGTCAAGCCGGTGGTCAAGCCCAAGCCCACGCCCGCCCCGGTGCTGCACGCCGCGCCGGCCCCCGCGACGGTCAACCCGCACACGACCGGCGCCGCGGCGGCGGGAGCGCTCAGCCCAGCGGCGAGCACGGCCAACAACGCGATCGGCTACCGGCCGCAGGGGATCTGAGATGGCCATGCGCCCGCCACTGCCAGCCAAGCCCCCCTCGCCCGGCCCACAGCCGCCCCCCGACAAGACCGCGCTCCTGGAGCGCCAGGGGATCGGCATGACACAGCGGCCCGAGCGCCAGCCGCCGCCAGCCGCCATCCCGCCACGCAGCTATCCGTCGGGCATCACCCGCGAGGTGCCGCCGCCACCTGCCACGCCGGGGTGGAGCCAGCCCGGCGCCAAGCCAGCCCCGCCTGCCGGCGCCGCCTACGCCCAGCCGCCACCACCACGTGGCCCGCCGCAGCCCAGGGCTGCCCAGGCCGCACGCGCGATGGGCTGGCAGAGCCAGGGCCACCCGCTGAGCAGGCCAAGCCCACCCCAGCCAATGCAAGGCGAGGAGGCCCCCGTGCCGACGGCCGAGCAGACAGCGATGGCGAAGGCGGGCACCAAGCCGCCGCCCCAGCGGCCCGTGCCGGAGCAGCCGCAGTGAGCGACATCCCCCTGCACAAGCCGCTCGCCGAGGCGTGGCGGGAGACGGAGGTGGTCGAGCCCGACCCTGCCAAGGCGACGGTCGGCACGCGGCGGTCGCCCCGCACCAAGCGGACCAAGGTCGGGTCTGTCGCTAAGGCGGCCAAGCACCTCGCCGGTCAGGTCAGTGCGGTGCCAGAGTGACCGGCCTCCTCGCCCGCCTCACCGAGCAGTGCGGCGACAGGGCCCTCGCCCTCAGCCTGCTCGTGGACAGGGGGCACGCCACCCCCGACGGCAAGCTCACGGCTTCGGGCCTCAAGCGACAGGCCCTAGGCGCCGCCGGGCGGGCGATCGATAGGGCTAGCAAGTCCTCCGGCCGCCCGGCGAGTGCCTACAGGTACAACCCGCGCACCAACCGCGCCACGCTGAGGAGCTGAAGTGATCGAGGTCGATCAGCAGGCGATGAACCCACAGGTGCGCGCCGCCGTGCTGGCGACGCTGGCCGGGGTGCGCGACTACGCGCGGAGCATCCGGTCGAGCCATGGCGGCGGCGGCCAACAGGTGATGGACGACCTGCGCCGCTGGCTCGACGAGAGGGTCTACGAGGTGGCGACGGCACCATGAAGCGCTACCGCTCCCACAAGGTGGTCGAGGCCGGCGTCATTCGTGAGCTGGGCTCCGGTCGCGTCCTGGTCAGCGACAGCCCCCACGACCACATCGATACCACCGAGTGGATCGACGTACCTGCGGATATCTTCGCGCGTGGCACGCCCTCGATCGGCGTGGACTACCTCGTGCGCTACGCGGACGGCTACGTGAGCTGGAGCCCCAGGGCTGCATTCGAGGCGGGCTATGCGCCCGAGTAAGCCCAAGCCCAAGCGCCCGGCCAAGCCCGCGGTGGACGTCGGAGCGCCTGCATCCGCGCCTCCGGCCGGCGACTACTACACCCTGCGCGAGATCCGCTACCAAGGCCTCATGGCGGCCATCGAGGCGGCCAAGCTCGGGTTGGCCCACAACGTCTACCAGACCGCCGCCCGCTACGCCGCGTGGCTAGGCGGGGCCGATCCCGAGCCGCCGAGCGCGCTGCCCTTCGTCCACCGCTTGCGCGACCTCGTGCATGAGTGCATAGCCACAGGCGAGGTCGATCGCGAGCTGGTCCTCCACGAGATGCAGGTGGTACTGGGGATCCCCACCGACCCGCCGCCGGGCGGTGCTGCGCTGAGTGGGCCCCCCGCGTGGGCTGGAAGCGCACCCGACGCCGCCGACATCGCCGCAAAAGCCCTTCAGGAGGGACGCATATGAAATACGCTCCAGCCGCTGCCGCCAGCCACCTCAAGGCCGAGTATGCCAAGACGGGTCCGTGCGGCGCCGACACGGTCGCCAAGCACACCGACGGCCACGGCTGCGGCATGGGCTACAAGCCCGCCTCGGCGCCCGGCTACCTCGACAAGAAGGCCCCAGGCAACGACGGCCCGCAGACCATCAAGGGATACTAGCCGGCGGGCACTGCACCCACAGGCCCCCCAATGACCTCACGCGAGCAACCGCTCGCCGGCTAGTACAAGGACCGTCATGCACGCCAGCACCTACGAGTATCTGAAGCCGACCGAGGAGCAGATTGCTGTCATGGCCGCCGTGCGTGAGGCCGCCAAGGCCTTCGGCGAGGCGCTCGACAAGCTCCTGCCCGACGGCCCCGACAAGACGCACGCCATCCGCAATCACCGCGTCACCGCCATGTGGGCTAATGTCGCCATCACCCGGCAGCCCGACGGCAGCCCGCGCGCCTAACCCGGTTCTGAGGGAGAAAGCCCTCCACACCCCGACCTAATCGCTGCACCGGCTGGCCAGTCGGTGTGAACCACCTGGGCGGTCATTTTGGCCGCCCTTTTTCATGGAGAATCGCATGGCAGCCAGATTGTTCGACACCCACGACGTCAGCGAGCAGATCGACGTGATCCGCCGCCACCTGCGTGGGCTGGTCCAGATGAACGGGACGGTCCCGCCCGAGCTGGCGGCGGACCATGACTGGGACTACGAGGTCCACGAGGCCGAGCGCCTCGCCAAGGAGGCCGAGGTGGCCGCTGCCCAGGCCGAGCAGGCCAAGGCCGCCCTGGAGAAGGCCCGGCAGCATGCCAAGGAGGTTTCCAAGCCTCCGGCGCAGCGTGCCGCCGACATGGCAGCCGAGCGAGCCCAGGCCGACCTGGAGGCGCGCATCAGGGCTGCCGAGGACGCCGCGGCGATCGCCAAGGCGGCCCAGGCTGCCGCGTCCGGTATCGCTCCGGCGAGTGCCAAGGGCGAGGCCGATGCCAAGGCCCGAGAAGCGGCTGCCCGAGCCGCCGCCAAGCGCTAGTCCCACCATCAACTGGAGAACAATCTCATGACCATCGACGTGAACAAGCTCAAGGCCGACCTGGAAGCTGCCAAGGGCGGCGCCCAGGCTGCCATCACCACCCTCCAGGCGATCAGGGCCGAGGCCCAGGCTGCCCGGCTCGCCGACGGCGGTGCCGCGATGGTGACGATCGACGCGCTGGTCGTCAGCATCGATGCCGTCATCGCGCAGCTCACCCCGGCTCCGAAGGCTTAGCTCTCCGATTCAAATCCGATTCAAATCCGAAAGGCTCCGAAATGAAAAGAACCCTCCTGGCCCTCGCGGCTGTCACTCTCCTGACCGGCGCGGCCCTCGCCGCCGGCAATTTCACCGGGCTCCCGGCGGCGACCGGCCCCGGCTCGGCAAGCGTCGGGGCGACCGGCGTCGGTGGCCCGATCAATCCCGCCGGCTGCATCCCGATGGACACCGGCTTCCCGTCCGGCATCAACCCCGCCACCCAGTGCGTCAGCCCTAGCCAGCTCACGGCGGCGTCTTCGGGCGTTGCGCTCAGCTACTCGACGGCCCAGGTGGGCGCCGTGCCGCTGGCATCGCTCGGCAACGACACCACCCCGGTGGCCGGCTCGATCTACGTCGCCCAGCTCAATCTGCCGGCCTTCACGGTGACCAATATCGCCTGCCTCAACGGCAGCGCAGCGGCCACCAACAACCTCGTCTACGGCCTCTACAACGCCTCCGGCGCGCTCGTCGCCAACACCGCGCTGGCTGGCGTTGTGGCGTCCGGCACCAACGCCTTCCAGGCGGTGATCCCGCTGACCTCGCCCTACGTCGCGGCGGCCGGGCTCTACTACGTCGCCTACCAGACCAACGGCACCACGACGCGGTTCCGGACGATCACCGCAAACGGCGCGGGCGACCTCACGGCCTCCTACACGGGCGCGTTCGGCACGCTGCCCGCGATCACGCCGCCGACGGCGTTCGTGGCCAATGTCGGGCCCATCTGCTTCGTGAACTGAGCGCGCTCTCTCCTCCCCGCGCTTGGTGACTGGGGGGTCGGCTCCGCATTCCGGCCCCCCTCCCTCAAATCAAGGATTGTCCGATGAAAAGAATTCTCCTGGCGGCCCTGGCGACGGTCCAGACGGCCGTCCTGGCCTATGGCGCTGCCGACCTGACCCTCTCGACCGGGGTGCAGTTCCTGCCCGGCCCGCGGCTGGTCGACGGCAGCGACCTCAACGTCATGCTCGGGGCGGTCAACACGCTCCGTGACCAGATGGACGGCACGGCGGCGCTCTCGCCGAAATGCACGGTGACCGGCGCGACGCCGCAGACCTGCAATGGCGTCTCCGGCGTGGTGACCACCGGCACGCTGACCACAGCTGCTGTCACCAACGCTGCCTACGTGATCAACAACTCCAGCGTCACCGCGGCCTCGGTGATCCAATGCACCGACCAGGGGTATAGCGGCACGCTGTTCACCGCTGGCATACCCGAGCTGATCACCTGCGTGCCGGGCGCCGGGACGATCACCGTCAACATCTCGAACACGCACGCCACCAACGCCCTCAGCGGCAGCGTCAAGATCGGCTTCCGAGTGGTCAACTGATGAGCACGGTCAACCTGCTTTGGCGGGCTCGGCCGCCTGATGCCAGGAACCCGGATGGCGGCTACGTCCCGGTCAGCAACGACCAGCCGATCCCGGTTGCGGTTACTGCCATGCCCGGCTCGACGGCCGCCGACCAGGGCGAGTACGAGAAGGTGCCGGCCTCGACGGTCGATCAGCCGCTCGGGGCCGCAGGCGGCATCGGTGACTTCCTCGCCGGGCTCACAGTGACCCCGGCGACCATGACGCCGGGGGCCGTGACCGTCACCGACGGGGCGACCGCCATGGTCGTCTTCGTCGGCGGGGCGTCGAGCGTGTCGAACCTGATCCCGTTCTGGATCCAGATCGGGGCGTTCTCGCGGAACGGCGCCTGGAAAGTCACTACCGGGGCGGACGTCTCGGTGATCGGCGTGGGTAGTTTTACCTGATGGCGCTGAACATCCGCCGCCGCCGGCAGATCACCAACGTTGCCCTGTGGGGCGACGGAGGTGGCCCGCCGCCGGTTGACGCCAGCGCTTTCAACTTTTCCATGCTGATGATCATCCAGCCTTACCAGCCGGCGGTCCCGCTCACGGCCGCGGCGGTTGACGTGAATCGATCCTTGGTCTGGCTCAACATGGCGGCGCCCTAATGGCGACGCTCACCTTTCAGTACGTCTCGAACTGTGTCGGCGGCGGGCACGTCGAGATCGACGGATCGTTCAACGCCGGCCCGGCGAAGCGGTTTGTCTACACGACCGACGAGCTACGTCAGCCGCTGAACGCGCTCACGCCCGACGAGATGGCGCAGTTCTCGTTGACGCTCCTGAAGATCCACTTTGCCGGCAAGACCCGCGCCGAGATGAAGACCGAGCTGCAAGCCGGCGTGACGGTGACGGTATGACCCTGGTCGCCCTCGATGGCACGCCGCTGGTGGCGATTGGTGCGGCTAACCGAGCAGGAATTGTTGGCGCGGTCAGTTCCGGCATCGTGCTGGTTGATGCGGCTAATGAGGCCGCCATCATGTTCGGCCAGATATTCACCGAGGATTTGGGGACACACACGATAGACACCACGGGCTCGTCGAGCCTGGGGTGGCGGACCAGCCCAACAACCTTTGCCAACGCCGCGACGAGAGTGAAGGTGGGCTTGGCGGCGTTGGACACATCGACCGGCCCACCAGCGAGGGCTGTGCATGTCGCCAATGTGATCACCTTTGATGTGAGTAAGACGCTTGCTGGCGGCGGTGGAGGAATAACGGCGAGCGCGTGGCAGGAGCATGTGCCGGACGCCGGGACGAAGACGATTGCGCATGGAGAAGTTGTTGCCTTCTGTGTGCAGATGACCGTGCTTGGTGGGGCGGACAGTATTCAGGTGGCGGTGGGAACGGCGCCGTCGCCGGCACTGATCAGGCCAGGGGTGACGGGATATACTGGCGGGTCGTATGCCGACGCCGCGCGCATACCAAATGCTGTGATTACGTTCTCGGATGGGGTACGGGGATACTTTTATGGCGGCTATGTTCAGTCGGTGTTTACGACGGGAGGTGGGAGCAATACGGATGTTATTAGAGAATATGGAAACTATATTGCTTTGCCGTTTCCAGTGAGGGTGTATGGGATTGTTGGTAATATTGGGCCAAATTCTGGATTAGCTAATTTTGATTTGATATTATACTCAAATCCACTGGTTACGCCAGTGGCAGAGAAGACGGCGTCGATGAACGCCCACATCTTCGCTGGTGCTGTCGTTGGGCCAGAGACGGCGTTGTTTGCGACGCCATACGATGCGACGGCGAGCCAGCCGCTGGTCGTGGCGGCCAAGCCAACGACCACCACCAACATCACGGTCACGTACAAGTCGTTCAACATTGCGGCGCATCAGAACGCAGATTTTCCTGGCTCTGCCTATGCCTGCACGCGGGGCTCCAGCGGGGCGTTTACGCAGCAGAACTCAGGCAAGGATCGCTATGGTCTTGGGCTGCTGATTGGGGCCTTTGACGCTGGTGGCGGTAGCGTTGCCGGCCTTCCGGCCTCGCGATTGCAATTGGGTCACTGACGATGACCCGCCGCCTTCCCCAGAGCACGGCATACACGGTTGTTTTCAAGGTCTTCCTGGCCTCCGATCACGTCAGCCCCGCGACCGGCAAGACGGTGGCGATCACGTTGAGCAAGGCGGGGGCGGCCTTCGGCAATCCTGCGGCGGGAGCCTCCAACGCGACGGAGATCGCCAACGGCTGGTACAGCTTCGCCCTGGGCACTGGCGACACCGGCACGCTCGGCGACCTCGTCCTGGTGGGCACGGCCACGGCTTGCGACAGTGCGGACATTGTCATGATGGTGGTCAGCGCAACGACCGGCGGGGCGACCAACCTCGATGCCGCGGTGTCGTCCAGGCTGGCTCCAACGACGGCGGGCCGCACGCTCGATGTGAGCGTGGGCGGCGAGGCCGGGCTCGACTGGAACAACATCGGCACTCCCAGCGCGTTCGCCAACCTGAGCGGAACGACCGTCGGCGTCGTCGGCCTCGTGTCGGGCGATGTGAGCGGCAGTGTGATCGGATCGGTGGGGATGGTTCATGCGCTTGATGTTGACACGGTGAACGCATCTGCCCTGGCGGCCGACGCTATTGCCGAGATCAAGGCGAGCACGGTCGCCGCCCTGACGACCGACACCTACACCGAGCCGGGGCAGAACGCGCCGGCAGCCACAGCCAGCCTCGCGGCCAAGGTCGGCTACCTCTACAAGTTCATGCGTAACCGGCTGGTCAACGACGGCACGACCCTCAGCGTCTACGCCGACGACGGGGTGACGGTAGACCAGAAATCAGCCATCAGCGTTGCCGGCTCGACGGTGACGCGCGGCGAATTCAGCACGGGGCCATAAGCCATGCGATTCCTCCCTCTCGTCTCCAGTGCCTTGACCGGGCTGATCGTCGCCGGAGCCGTGGCGATCGCCGCCGCGCCTGGGGTGATCAACCAGTACAATGCTTTATGCTCGGCGGACTTTCCGACCCGCTGCGCGGCCATCGCGGCGGACGGGTCGCTGTCGGTGAGCGGCGGGGGAGGAGGTGCCTCGGGCCTCAAGGCGACGGCAGCCGACCCGACCTATGTCGAGGGATCGACCGGCAACCCCCTGTCAGGTGATCTCTCGGGCTATCAGCGTGTGCTCATCAAGAACTTTGTCCCGATCGCATCTGGGACGCTGGCAGTGTCGTCGGCGCCGGGCTCGCGACTGGCGTTCCCGACGACCGACCCGACGGTCATCTTGCAGAATGCCGGGCCGCAGCAGATTTTCTACGCCCTGGGCAATGCGGCCATCAACGCCTCGACGTCCAGCTACAGCCTGCCGGCAGGCTCCCAGATCGCCGTCTCGATCAGCGCAAGCCAGACGCATGTCGCGGCCATCACTGCGACGGGGACGTCCACGCTCACGATCGTCCAGGGCAGGGGCACGCCGGTCATGGGCAGTAGCGGTGGCAGCAGCGCCGCTTCCGGCATCGTCTCCGACATGATCGATGGTGAACCCCTCACCGGGGGTGCCCAGAAGACTTACTCGATGACGGCGGTCACCGACGGTTTCGCCATGAACAAGGTGAAGCAGGCGGCGACCGCACTGAACAGCAACGGGGTGGGGCTTCCGCCCGCGCAGATAGTCGGTC
>Ga0207686_10000651_pt1 | contig 21427 bp, 30 predicted proteins | sample KBSM24metaG_FD_184396 | JGI IMG/M metagenome (GOLD analysis project Ga0207686, IMG submission 184396) | Miscanthus rhizosphere microbial communities from Kellogg Biological Station, Michigan, USA - KBS M2-4 metaG (SPAdes) (version 2) | ecosystem: Host-associated > Plants > Roots > Rhizosphere >...
CCTCTGTTCTATCTCTGTGCCTCTGTGGTGAGTGTTTTCTTGAGTAATTTCACCACAGAGACACGGAGATTTTCACAGAGGCACAGAGAAACGCCTTTCTCCGACAGACTCGAAGGGGTGCCAGACGTCAGGTCAACGTAATTTTACAGCGAAGGATCTGGCACCCCTCCGGGGTGCGACCCAATTAATCTCTCGCATTCCCGGTGGTCTCCGCGGACTCCGACCACCCGGCTACTTTCTTTGCAACCCTTCGGGTTGCTGAGGTCAGTCAACTATATAGTTACCTTTGCGAGCCCTGGGTCCGAACCATCTAGAGTGATCCAGTCCCGGAGGGGCGACTGCGATCACGGGTAGTCGACACGACTCTTATTCTCTGTCGCCGCTCCGCGGTTCTCAACATATAACTGACCATGACCCAAGGCTCACAAAAGGCAATAATATAGTTGACGAATCACCGTTTGCATTTTAAGCAGGTGCCGCTTGCATTGCAGCAGACCTCAAGATCTTAACTCTGAAAGTCCGCGGAGCGGACGCCAGCATAAGGCCTGGGGCGCGAGTCCCAGGATCGCGTTAGCGCGAGCGATCAAAGCCCGCGAAGCCGGGCGGCATCCGAATCATTTCGACGAATGTTAAGCGCTACAGCTATCACCCGCTTCGCGGGTTCATTTAACATTTTGGTACTTGACCTGGGGCTCACGCCCCAGACTTTATGCTGACGTCCGCTTCGCGGACTGAAAACAGGATGATTCGTCAAGTATGTCATTACCCTCGCAAAGCCTCGCCCTGGGCTCAACTCTGATCGCTGCTCGGCAGTTGGTTTCGGCTGCGCTGACTTCACTTACTACTTTTCAGTCAGGCAGGCTCAGCTGGTCTCGCTTCATCTGCTTTCAAGCTCACCAAGGCGCGGACTCACTCGTCGTCGATCACGGCGGTCGCTTCAATCTCAATTAGTAGGTCATCCAGAGCCAGCGAAGCAACGCCGAGCCAGGTGCTGGCCGGCATCTTCCCTGCCACGAATCGTTTGCGCAGGGCCGCACTGATTATCTCAGCCTGATCCCGCTGATAATCCTTTACATAGATGCCCAGACGAACGACGTCCGCGGTGTTTGCCCCCGCAGCGGCGAGTGCTTTCGAAAGATTCTCCAAGGCCACTTCGGCTTGCCGGGCCAAATCACCAGGACCGACGACTGTGTTATCAGCATCAACAGACACCTGACCCGACACGTAAATCGTTCGCGTCGAACCTGCTCGCACTACGACCACCTGCGAAAACGTTTCGCTCCAGTTCGGAAGGTCAAACGGATTGAGGTAGTCTTTCTTCATTGGCTTCCACAGAAGTTACCCGTTATTACGTTTAGGCGTTCGCTGAACCAGATCTTGAGCCAGTATGAGAATGCATTTAGCGCGGGGCGGGGCCACCTACTTCGGCCCGGCGAGAAACCAGAGATTGCCCGACGGATCTTTTACGCTCGCGGCGAGCAACAGTGCTTCACCTTCTCCCCAGGGTCGGAGCGAAGGCTCCATGATAGATGTCGCACCGGCCTGAATTGCCCGTTTGTATGACGCGTCGGCGTCTTCAACGTACATGAAGAGCTGCCCGGTGGCCGGCGTCTGATCGCCGACATCTCCGATCATCACCATCGAGTCGCCGATCCTAACCTCAAAGTGAGTCCCGCTCTGGGACTGGAATGTCTGCGTTGCGCCGAGACCTGCACAAAGGAACTCCGCGAGGCGGGCAGCTCCTTGCACTGACAGAAATGGGACCACAGACTGAAACCCTTCACGAATTGGTTTGGATGCCATGACCTTCCTCCTTCACTGGTCGTTGCCTACGACTCATCACTGCTGAAGCAATGTCTGACGGTAGGCCGCCCAACGTTTTTGTCACATCGACGGAATAATGCTTACCTTCTGCTCCATGCTAACTGTAAGTTGAAAATCGACGCCTTGCGTTTTACTCGCTCTGCCGGAGTTCAGCCATACAAAGAGCCATCGGGGGTCTTTGACATTGCCGCCCCACAAAATGAATTTTGCTTCGAGCAAGTAGTACGAGGAAAGATCCAGTTTTTCAAGCTCAATGTAGTGTTCGCCGATCTTCAGGGCCTGTTGGAGGGTCAGTTTAGGTCTGGAGCCTTGCTTTGGACGAGGAAGGTCCACGATTTGACGCTGCGGCAACGAGGGCCCTTCTGATTTTGGTTTAGTTTCTTGCTCCTGACTGGACTGACAGAATGATAGGCTGGGTACGGCGAGGAGAATGAAGATAAGAAAGACTGCTTTCATAGAACCTCCCCCAACAAATAGCACCGACCGTTAACGTAAAGAAGCTTCGTGCAAAACACGCTATCGCGGCTCGCGTCCAACGATGTTATTCGACGGAACCGATGTCAGAACTGCGGATTTATGCTTTCAAAAGAGGATACCTCAAATTGGAGGAGCAGCCCGGTCCCTCCACAAGTCCGTCTCGTGCGAGGCAGAGTAGCGCGAAAATTTTTCCACAGCCACGAAACCCTGAGAATTATTCCGTCGAATGTCTGAGTTGACGCGGCCGCGGTGATTACATTCAACCTCCGCCGGACAAAGCAAGTTGAGAAAGAGGCTATCCGCGCTCCGGTCCAACGATTTTGTCATGCGCGTCCGAGATTGAGGTTACCTTCGCATCATATTCACTTTTGGAGATTCCAGTCAGCCAGGAACTCTACATCATAGTTCCCCCGGACTGCATTCGCTTTTCGCTTCGTCCTAAAATCAGGATCGTCAGGCTTGGCCGTCTTGAAAAGTTCCACCCTATCCTTGAAAGATCGCTCGAATCCACCCGGCGTCATCGTCAGCAGAATCCTGGCTGGGACCTTTCCACGGTTTACTTGTGCATGTGGTGTCCCGCGCGGGATTAAGACATATGAGCCGGCCGGGTATTCAGAGATCTTTTCGTTGATCTTGACGGTCAACACTCCTTCCATCACATAAAACGCTTCGTCGGTATGATTGTGCCTGTGCAAGTTCGTGTGGTAGCCCGGCATTTCCTTCAACTCAACCAGGGACCACGCACTATTGGTATCCTCACTGGTGGCTAAAAATCTTACCGTCCCCGCGTCATAGCCAAGCTCATCGGGCTCACCGGCCTTAAGTGCGATTAGTTTGGGCCGGTCTTTGTCTTGCGCGGTTTGAATTTGAGGCTGTGTTTGAGTATTTGCCAATCGCTCGAAGCTGACGAAGACCGCGGTAACAAAAAGCATAGACAAGAGTATTTTCTTCATGATTCTCCCAAAAGGCCACTAAACCTAGACGCTCCTTCAGCGTCAAACTTTTACGTCATTCGGCGAAGCGTAGATCAGGAAAGCCAGGTATGACCACGGGAAAAGCATCCCGAACCGCTGGAATCTACCGGTCCGATAGAGCCCCTCTTTAGTAAACGCAACACCGCATTGCTTACAATGGGTTGTCTCCACCCAATCAACAAAGCCACAAAGCTCGCATTTAGATCCTGCTGCCATACATTCTAATTGGATCATTTCATGCTAGCGCATAACGCTCGAATTAACGCGGGGGCGCCAGACCATGAAGCCTAAGAGAAACAGAGGAGCATGACAATCACTCTATCGCCGGTCGCGTTGAATGAGTTGTAATGCAGCTGCATGCTTCACTCACTTCGTTGGTTCCCATACATACTTTCCGGACTTGTCTATATAGCCCATCTTATCTCCGACCATTACGTTCGCTAACCCGCCAGAGAACTGACCCGCCCATGTGAACTGCGGCTTAATCACAACCTTGCCCGATTTATCAATAAAACCGCAGTAGCCATCGGATTCAACGATCGCCAGCCCTTCGGAAAAATCTTGCGCAGAATCAAATTCCGGTGCCACTATCATGCGCCCTGTCTTGTCTATGTAACCCATCTTCCCTTCGGTCACTACGCATGCCAAGCCTTCGGAGAAATCACAAGCATCATCAAATTGGGGCTCAATGACTGTCTTGCCGGATTTATCAATATAGCCCGCCCTGACTTTCTCTTTGAATTTATCTTTCGCACCTGGATTACCCACCACTACTCGTGCCAGGCCTTCGTGAAAATCGCTCGCGTCAGTTACGGAGAGGTGGATTACAACTTGACCTGCCTGGTTGATATACGCACAGCCCTCTTTTACCTTTACCAGAGCTAAGCCCTGGGAGAAGCTATTGGCATCGTTAAACTGCGGCGGGATTGCTATTTCTCCGTTCTTTCTGACGAATCCCCATTTCCCACCTATGCTTACGGGAGCTAAGCCTTCAGAAAAATCTTTGGCATCGCTGAATCGTGGCTCTATTACCAGCGTACCTGTCTTATCAACAAAGCCGACGCCTGCTTCAATCCCGACGCACAGCAATCCCTCAGAGAATACGCAAGCTGCAGATTTAAACTGTGGCTGGGCTATGATCTTACCGTTTGTATCGATGAGCCCCCATTTATTCGGGATCTTCGTTGATTCACCGTCCGGGTGTTCCTTTATCAATGCTGTCGCAAATAATCCGATCCCTTCAGAGAAGTAGTAAGCGATGTCGAACTTCGGCTCGACTACGACTCGACCGGTTCTATTTATATAGCCCTCCTTGCCATCTCGACTTATCGGGTAGAGTGCTTCTGAGTCAGTCTGGCAGGTAGCGCTGATGGAGAAGAGTAATGACAGAAGGAGGGTTGATAGTAGTGATAGTTTCTTCAACACTGAACTACCCCTTTTCGAAAGCAGCAAAGTCCGCTACGGATTCAGCATCATAACGGTTGAGTTAAAGCGGGCGCGTGCCGGCGACAACCTCGAATTGGAAAAGCATCTTGAGAAACACGCTATCGCGCCTCGCGTCCAATTTGTTGTACCGCGTCGTCACGTGCGGCGCGCATTACCGTGCCGTCGCTCGCATCCCAAGCTGATAGCCCACAAACGTCAGCAACTGATGGGCTATGAAGAGGAACACGACCGACCACAGCACCCGGGCCGCGGTAACGCCCACCGCCAGACCGAGGACGATCCATACCCCGATCAACATATCGACCTGGTCCAGCACATAGAAGAACACACCCAAAATCCCTCCGCCTGCCGTTCCCGGCGCGATCCCCAGCTGCCGCTTGAGCATGCTGTTAGGCAGTTCGCTGAGCATCGCCGCGGCTCCAAGCCCCAATCCGAGTGCGATCACGGCCGGGCGCCCGTAGTCGATCACAGCCAGATCGCGCGCCACGCCGAGGCGGTGCAGCACGACCTGAACGGCAACGCCGGCCGCCGTGCCGAGCGCGACGGCGATCACGCCGCGGTAGGTCTTGTTGTCCCCCAACAGCCGCCGGCCACGTAGCACGAGGCCGGCGTCCACGGGCCGGGCGAGCCAACGCAGCCACCCGAACTTGATGCACAAGCCATGAAAAGCTAGCCCGAACAGGAGCGGCGCGAGCAGGTAGCTGACTTTCAGGAAGTCGTCCATCGTGAGTTTCGTTTGCTCACCCTGGCCTTAGCCGCCCAACGGCGGAATTGACGCGGCCGCGCGGTGGCGCCAACTTTGATTCACAAAAGCTTCATGCGAAAACACGCTCCCGCGGCTCGCATCCAACGATGGTTTGTTCGACGCCGTCAAGTTTGGGTAGCGGCGATGTCTTTCAAATATGATGAAAGATATTTCAAGTCGTTTATGACTTTCTCTTTGGCGATAGCCATCCACAACTGAAACCTTTTGTGCTCCCTCGGCGGAAGTCACGTAGCGATAGTCGTTCCGTTTGGGTCGACGCGCGATCTCTTTGACGTCCAGCTTATCGGGCAGCTTGCAGGTGGTATAAGGCCTAAGCGGGTCGGCCTTGTTCGCCGACTGACCCCAAACGGTTGCTTGCCATGCAGAAAGGGCAATCGCCACGATGACAAGCACCTGTTTTAGGAGATGCGACATGTCGGCACTCTTGCCTAACGAAAGGCGTTGAACGCCCGGCATCACCGTGCCGCGTAGTTTGCGGCTACGGTGCGTGCGGCAGGTTTGGCATCGGAGCACAATAGTACCGCCAGGAACAACGACGATCCATGATTTCGTGAATCATAGATGCGTCTTGAGCGACAATCTTCGGTTGGCCGCCGCAACGAGAAAACAACGATGACATTCACGGTCCAGCTTGATGGGTCGCGGGTACCAACAATCGGCCGCATGCAGCCACCCTCGGCCGCAGCTCTCCTCCTCGCGCCCGAAAGCCTGAAGAGTTGGAGACCTTCGGTGGAACCAGGTGGGCATGGTCGGGAGACACGCCGCAACACTGGCGTTCAAGACCCACCAAAGGCTACTTGTCCATCTTCTCCCGCTTGCCCTCGATGTCGAACTCCTGTTTCTGGCCCCCAAACTCCGCCGCTCCCTTTCCCTTGAGCTTGTCCCCGTCGATCGTGAAGGTGTAGTCGATGGGGATCGTGTTATCCATGAACTTCCGTACGGCAGAGAACGTCAGCTTCCCGTCCTTGAATTTCACGTCCTTGAGTTTCTCATCCTTCTGGTCCGGCCAGTTCATCGTCCCGGCGAGATTGTCCCCGTCCTTCTTGATCGTCAGTTCGGACGTCCGCTGCTGGTCGCCGATTTTGTACTCGCACTTCCAGGTCCCGACCGGGTCTGCCTTCTCGCCCTGCGCGACCGCAAGGCCGCAGAACCCGAGTACCAACACCGCTAAGAGGATCGTTTTCATGTCTGCCTCCAGGAAATTGTGGGCGAGGAGCCGTCCGACGTGGACCGTCTCCAGCCGCTGACTGCGATTCTAAGGATACCGCGACCACCGGTGAGGCCAAAGTAATTTCGACTCGCTTGGCCACCAGGGAACCTCCGGGGCCGAACGCAGAGTTGACCGCGTTGCCGCCGGCTACACGAGCCCATCGTACTTGCGAACATGCTTGATGAGAAGCTCGCAGGCGGCACGTCCGGTGCAACGATGGTTTGTTGGGCGGCGTGCATTTAAGGAGCCTTCGCAGCAATTTTCAACCTGAGGCCTTCCCACGCCGTTCCATCTTCGAATCTTAAGTACGTCAGTCCAATGAAAGCCTTCGTAAGATCTGTTGACGCCTCAGCCCAGGACCGGTAGGTCGCGAGCAGTGCGTTGCTAATGTACATCTGTGAGGTCATTGACGGTCGTTATGGTGTCGGTCCGGTTCTCTTGTGCTATCGCCTCGAGGAATCTTTTCATCTCGGCAGGTGACCTCAGGTGATGAACCTGTTTTGTCGATGCAGCATCAGCCACAAGCTGCCGATATCGCGGCGTCAAATGGCGATGGCAGAGCCTGACCACACGGTAGCTGTCCAGCGTGCTGCGCCAAATAGGACTGTTTTCGGGCCAACCCTCTGGATTCACGAAAAGGCCCTTGACGAGGCGTTTGGTTACCCACCTGTAGTGAGTGAACAGCGGGAGGTCTACGTAGATCAACGTGTCAGCCGCCGCGAATCGTTCCCAGGCAGAAGGGACGCACCCAAAGCCATCAATGATCCATTGATCCCGCGTCAGGAGATCGGCGTGTGCGTTTAGATACTTCTCATGCGGGACCTTACCGCCCCCACGCCTGTACTGGATGGTATCCAGGGGATATAGCGGTAGTCGCGTTAGCTCCGCCACTCTGCGGGCCAACGTCGACTTGCCCCCGGCGGCATTTCCAAACACCGCGACCTTCTTCATACGGTGGAACTCGTGACCACGACAATCTCTCCCGACGCCCAACGTGGACTTCACCGGCGCGCTGAAGGCGAGTCCGGTGCAAGACAGGGTTAGGCGTCGTTTTCATTAGGTTGCGGGTAGCGACGTTTCATCTCTGCTACCGATCGGGCTACCAACGTCTCTAGAACCCTCAGATCGACATTGGCCAGCCGCCTGATGTAGACACATACCTTTCCAGTCCTGTGCTTTCCCAGCTTGGCCAATAAAACGTCACGACCTTCGAAGCCCGCCGCGATGTAGACAACCAACTCACTCCCCCGCATGGCAAACCCGGCGAGAGCGGAATCGCCTTCGTGGCCGCTTGCGTACTTGTAATGGTAGCTCCCGAATCCGACGATGCTCGGCCCCCACATCCTTGGTTCTTGCCTGGTAACTCTTCGCATAAGAGCAACCATAGTCTGGGCGTCATTCCGTTGCTCCTCGTTCGCGAGGGCAGCAATGTGACTGTCGACGCTGACTTCTGTGGGTTTGGTCTTGAGCTTTGACACATGCGCCTCCAAACAGTTTCTTTCCGACGCCTAACGTTTGAGTTGGCGCCACTGCGCGGTAGGGCCAACTTTGATTTAGAAGAGCTTCCTGAGAAATACGCTTCCGCGGCTCGCGTCCAACGATTTGGTCGGCCCGTCGGAGTTCACCGAAACGACAATTCTAATGCATAGTCTATTTGAGCCAGGACTGCACTCATCTCCACCGTTCGGTCCGTATCTACCCTCACGACTCGAGCAATCCCCAAAGGCCCGAAGGCGGCGTGTTCTTCGAAGCTCGCCACGACCTCAGCAGGTTTCTTCAGATGATCCAGGTGGCCCTCGTGTCGCTTACGCAAGAGAAATCGATGGGCTGCAACGTGGGGGCTGCAAACGCAATGAAGTTCAATCGCAACGCCTGGAAGTGATGACAACCATTCGACTGGCGTGCCTGAGTCAACGCGAGACGAGGGATGCCGCCACCAGGACGTAATTACCGCGCCGTCTGAGCGAAGGGCCTTTTCTCTAAGGATCTCATCTGCGGCACGGCTGAGGCGCTTTCTCCATTCCGCATCTCCGATTCCCTGACTATTGAACAGCGCTTCAAGGAATTCGTCTTTGTCCAACATCGCCAGTCCCAGCGCTGCCGCGACGGCCCGACCAACCGTCGACTTACCACTCGCGGGAATCCCGGAAATGATGATTTGGCGTAGCATCGATGGGCCGAACAGTTGAGTTGACGCAGCCGCACGGTAGCGCCAACCGTGAACTGGAAAAGCATCTTGAGAAAAAAGCTATCGCGCCTCGCGTCCAACGATGGTTTGTTATAGGTCAGCAAGTTCCAGGTCTGCTACTCAGCATGACAGCAGGAAGTTGTTAGGCGGCACCCCGTTCCACTCCCGATTGCGCATAACGTGCGGGCTAGTTTCGTGCCATGAACATCCATCGATGTCCTTCCAGATCCTCAACTCGATATCGTCGCGCTGGCGGCCCATCTTCCGGTTCAGACAAGATAACGGCTCCTGCGGCCTTAGCCCGAGCATAGTGCTCATCGACGTCCTCAACAAAGACGAGAACACCATCAATGATCCCTGGCAGAGCGGACCATGAGGCGGCAATCTCGCAGTTGCCACGATGTCGCTTGGGGCCTTCATAGTCCGGCGACGGACTAGCCAACATGATTACTCCATCCCCGATCGACATTTCTCCGTGAGAAAGCCTCCCATCGGAAGACGTGAAGCGAGCTGTCTCCGTGAATCCAAACACTTCGGCCAGCCATTCCAGGGCGGCAATGCCGTCCTCATAGGTCAAATACGGAACCACGTCTGGCATCTTGTTCTCCTTTCGCCATGCCACGAAGGTTTCGAACACCAAACACGCCCGATGGCACTGCCGAGCCGGCCGTGCCGCCTAACGATCGCCGCGCAGCCGCGAGCGGCGCGTCCACTCTCACATTATCTTGGTATTCGCGCCGCTCGTCGGCTGCAGCGGGCTGTTAGCGAGCCATTTGCCAGTGCCGTACGTGCGGATACTCTGAAACTCAGAGGATGACCCTTGGCTTTGATTTGCGGCGCAATGCTGAGTCTTGTGTCGATTGTTCTTGCAACACAAACTAGCGATCCAGTTTGTTCAAAACGGCGAGAACTGATTTTGCTTTTTTAATTCGGAGTGCTTTCCAATCGGCGTCGGGCCCGTTGGCACGCCGATCGGTCAGATAGGCCGCTTCAGGGTGATTCTCCAGATATCCAACCTCGGAAACCAGCCAAGCTTTGGCATAATCCCGAAGAGTCGGAGCTTTTCCGTCGGTCCAAAACTCACGAATTAATATACGAGCGATGGCGCCGTCCTTAAACTTCCCACCTGTTAGGCTTTTCATGACTTTCAGAAACTGAGTATTGTTCTTGTCGTACTGGCCAAAATGAAGCTTTGTGGTTGGCGCAATATTTGTGAGTTCAATAAAACTCACAACGTTCTCAGCAAAGACAGTCGGGCCTTCAATTTTTCCTGAGGCCACAAACTTTCGCATGCGCGCCAGGACAATAGCCTTACGATCCTTTTCGCTGGTCTTTTTTAGCCGACCGTCGACCAGAATGTGGATATGGTAGGGGATTTTGTGTTTATCGCAAAAGCCCTGATACTCTTTGATATTGAGATAGTTCATCTCTTGAAAAAGTTCTTCGTTCTTATCCATGGGCTTCAATTGCCAGCGGTCCAATGATTAGGCAACTTAAAATGTCTTCGCTGCGCTCTGGAGCGGGAAGCGACCCTCGCGGGGTTCTTGTTATGTGACCCTTGCCCGATGGATCTCGGCTCCGGTCACCTTTATCAATTGCGCAACGTCACTCGGAGTTCCGGCAGTGAAGTTGAGTTGGGCCGCGTTTCATTATCAACCTGGCCTGTATCTCTCTATGCACGGCGTCGAGCAGCTATATTCTAAACCTAACGATTGGTTTATCCCCTGGGTACCCATCCCTCGACTCCTGATGGGATATTAAATGATTTCGGCATTACACCAATAATCGTGAAATCCTGTCCGTTCATTCTTAATCTGGTCCCGATCACAGCAGGGTTCAAACTGAATTTTTGCTCCCAAAATCGGTAGCTTATGACAACCACTCGCTGCTTGTTTGATTGGTATTCTTCCGGACCAAACAGGCGCCCAAGAAGCGGGTTAGTGCGACTTGTCCGAAAAAAGTCGGGAGTAACGGATGCACAGCGCAACTGCTGAGATGTACTGCCATCCGCAATCTCAAAGGATTCTACAGTGAAGCTGGTCGCTGGTGGATCGGGAGGTGTAGAAGTTGATCCAAGCTTACGGCAAGCTCCCATTAGAAAACAGCATATGACTGTAATGACCAGACAGATGTGCCGTAAATTCATCGTGACTCCTTTCGAATTAGATACCAATTGTGTAATAACGCGACCCAACGTTTGAGTTCACGCGTCGGCGCGATAGCGGTCAGCTTAAGCTAAAAACCCTTCATGCGAAACACGCTTCCGCGGCTCGCGTGCAACGATTTGGTGTTATGCCGAATGCGATTCGAGCAGGCGCGTTAGAGCCGCCCGCTTCGATTCAAGAAGTGTTGTCTCGGCCGTTACCCAACCATGCCTGCAACATTCCGCCACAATGTTAGAAGCAGCGGACTCAAGCTGCAATAATAGATTGTTCAGATCTAGCGAGCCCTGCCAAAGACAATCCTTCTCACCGTGCGGGTCATGATAACAATGAAGAAAATAGTTTGCGTCCCGACGCGACAATTCGAACGAATACGGTCCATCCATGAATAAACATTCGGCGGGCACACTCTGCGCAAGTCGCAAAGGAATTAAAGCGTCCATCCACCAAGACAGAATGACGACGGGAAAATCGGTCCAATGTTCGGCCGGAAATGCAAAGCCATCCAGGTCGAGCCAGATTTCACCGGTGATGTTTAAGCCCTTATGAAAGGACTGCGTGTTGAGGAGAACCGACACCGTGGCATTCGAACCTGTGGGGTTAATCGGCATAACGGCGGAGTTGACGCGGCCGCGCGGTAGCGCCAACTCTGATTTTACAAAAGCATCTTGAGAAACACGCTATCGCGGCTCGCGTCCCACGATGTGTTATGTTGCGCCCAATTAGAGTCAGGGCATCGCCACACGCTCAATTTCGACTCGATAAGGAGCCGCGGAAACCGGTTTCTCCTTCGGGGCAACGTAATCTAAGGGGAGAAAGACAAACGTCAAACGCACAGAACGAGTCGCTACAGTGTCGACCGACTTGAATTGCCAAAGCAACGCCGCTTTTCGTGCTGAGTCACGCAATAGTTTCTCCCCGATAATAACCCGTGCTGCTGTCACGTTGCCCTTTGGGTTGATCTCAACGTCGATGAGAACCTGCCCATTGATTCGTCTTGCCGCTGCAATCTCTGGATACGCAGGCATGAATTTCCGAACAACACCAGGACCATCGAGTTCAAGGATCTGCTCGCGGGTAATGGGATTGCCAAGAGTCTTCTCCTGGTCCTGACCATGGGCCACTCCAGTTGCTAACACAATAATCCCAGCCGGGAAGAAGATTCGCACGGTGTTCGGATGAAGCGACATAACGTTTGAGTTGACGCGGCGGCGCGAATCATGGCGCCGTTCGCCGCCCCGAGTTAGTTGCGAAACACGGTCCCGCCGCTCGCGTCGAACGATTTGTTCCACGGCGGGATCGCGGAAGGCGCTACTTGCCACTCCATCCCGTTACTGAGTAAGGGAACTTCTCGCCTGTGGTTGTGCCCAAAACCACCACGTCAGCTCTGCCTGCGTTACCGAGTGAAGTTCAAATATATAGCGGTGTCATTTAATAACCAACGACTCTCGATCATACGAGGTGGATCGAAATACGTCGGTATTTCATATGACAGGTTTGTGCGGTACCTTCCGTTGCTCAAGCGATTCCAGATTGTGAGCCGACTGCTGCTATCGAATCGGTAGGTTTCGAATTTGTAACCCCATTGTGATTCGCCTTTGGCATCGCGTTTCTGATCCGAGGCAATTGTCGAAGTTGAATAAGAAAGAATGGCGACCGCCAAAACGAGGATTACCAAAATTAGAAGCGCAAGTCCGAAGCCGATTTTAGGCTTGCTACCCATTTGTAGAGCGATGCTGGTCCGAGAAGAAGAAACCCAACGGTTGACGCGGCGGCGCGAATCAAAGCACCCTCCGCCGTACCAGGTTAGTTGCGAAACAAGCCCCCGCCGCTCGCGTCCTATGGTTTGTTATACCGCGCCCATAGCAACGGAATGATGGTACCAGATGTTCAATTTGCGTTGGAACCATTCGCGGTTGGTCTTCCGTTGCACGAAATTAAAATAGGCCCACACGCCAGATTCTTTCCACTGCTCCTGGACGCGCGACGGCAAAAGAAAAACAAAATCGGTTTTGGCGATGTCGCAGAGTACGAAGTATGCGACGTCGCCGACACGGACTTGGATGCCAGCGTAGCCAGGTTCCGACCGCGGGTCGCGCATCGTGGTCGTGTCAGTAATGGCAGCAATGAGACAAGGCATGGCCGATTTGCCAGATTGGATTAGCGCATCGTAATTAGCATCGAGGCCAGATTCACCCTTCATCGGTAGGTTCTTGATTTGCGACACGCGGCTGCAGATGTTCTGCGAAGCCGCAACCTGATACGAAAACAACAGGACAACGATTGCCAGCGATGCGTGGGAATATTTCATAGCCATATACCGTCCAACGATTTGCTATGCGGCGACTGCCAATCGAGTTGTTCGAACCATCGTTGTTTGTTCTTAGTGTTGCTAGCTTTTCATCGCCAGGGGTCGCACATTCTTAACCAGCGCAGCTAAGAACTCCTCAGGATGCGTGACCAACGCAAAATGGCCCGCATGCTCAATCAGAATTAGTTTCTTCTTCGGCGCTTTGACAGCATTGAAGTATTTCATCGCCACAGATGTAGGCGTGACCATGTCTTCCTTGCCTTGAATGACGAAAAACGGCACCTTGAACATATTGGCTGTGGTGGGCAGCTCGGTGGTCAGCATCGCGCCCACAGTGGTACGCCCGGAGTATTTCATGCCATCGCCCAGCGTTTTCATATACTCCTCAGTAAACTCCGGATCTGATCGGGCAATTCGCCGCAATTCATCAAACCACTTGGAATCATCGGGCGGCATATAGGGGTTCCGCATACTCCACCAGGAAAAATACTTTTCTGCGTTGGTTGGGTCAGGCTGGCCGATCTCTTCCAATTGCTCAACCCTCTTGCGGTCATTGGCAGCGCGTGCTTTGGCCAGAAGAAAATCGAACTGCACTTGAATATTGGCGCGCCAACTTCCTACCTGTCCCGTCCCCACATAGGCGACAAATAATTCCGGGCGACGTTGAACCATTCCGACAGCCAAATAGCTTCCCCAGGAATGGCCGAGGACGATAATCTTTTTCTTTGCCAGGTAATTGCATAGGTACTGGGCGAGTTCGATGCCGTCCAACTCGACGCGTTCTGGCTCGGGCGGTGAGTTACGATTCTGGGCGTAAGATTTGCCGGCCCCGCGCTGGTCCCACTGCACAATCGTGAAGTCTTTTTCATAAGCCGCGTAGGCACTTCGCAAAGAAGACTGCGCGTCGCCTGGCCCGCCATGCACGATCAGCAGCACCGGATTGGCGCGATTCGCGCCGCGAATAGTGATCCACTGCTCGATCCCACCAAGCGTGACAAAACGTGTCTCCTGAATTGGCGCGGCGGTGCTGCTTTCTACTCGTAATTTGTCGCCTATTACAGAACTCGACAGCCAAAGACTCGTGACCATCAGTAACAAACTATGCTTCTTTATTTGAGAAGACATCTCTTGTTTTATCCTTCTATGATCTTTGGAGCGTCAGGCGAGCAGTAAACTTCAGTGTTTGGTGCCTTCCGCAAAGCATTAGTTCGCCTAATATCTATTGACGTGCAATTAGCTGCGAGTGTTAGCACTATGTGCCAACGCTGATGGTGAGTTCTGAGAAAGCATAACGGCGGAGTTGACGCGGGCGAGCGCCAGCCCGAAACCATAAAATCAACCGAGCTAGTTGAGAAACAAGCTATCCAGCCTCGCGTCCAGCGATTTGTTGGGTGGCGTGTTAGACAGTCTGCAAGCACGAATAAAAAGCAACCAAATCAAAATGTGCCCCCCGAAATACAATACCGCCGGAACGACAATTATCAGTGGCGAATAGTTCCACATCCCCCGAAGGGCCTCAGCATCAACCAGGTGATTCATGCGCAGAGCGTTTAGCACCAGAGCATAGTGAACAACAGTGGTCGAGACGAACAAAACCTTGGAGACGAAGGAATGAAGGATCGCAGACAAGAGGCCAATCACAGGGAAATAGAAAAGCCCTAAACCGTACGGCAGAACAACAGCGAAGAAGATTCCCGTACCTGGTCCATGCCCCGCTCCGCCGCCACCGATGGCTAGAAGGGCGAGAAACAAAAAGACAATCGCGTACAGCAAGCCAAAAACCATGCCAATTATGGATTTGCTCAACATCGGCATCTCAAGCCGCCCAACGGTGGAGTTGACGCGGCGGCGCGAATCAAAGCACCCTGCGCCGCACCAATCAAGTTGAGAAAACCCGCTCCCGCCGCTCGCGTCCAATGTTTATCTTGACTTGTCACCCTCAGTTGAGTTGGGGCCGCGTCGCTTCGCGCCTGCGGCTACGATCCGTCGGACGTTGCCGTGGGCGGCCATGCACCGATCCGCTGTCGCAATGCGACGATCTTCCCAAGGTGATATGCGTTGTGCACTGCCACGCTATTGAGCTCGTCGGCCATTGTCACACCCGGCTCGACCTCGAGCGCCAACCGCTCTGGCGTTTGCCCCATCGCTGCCGCAGCTCGCGCGCCGTCCAGAAATGCGTGCACCAGGTCGTGCCATTGATGCTCGTGTTCCGGCGCTGCGGTCGGGTACAGGTCGCCGACCGCATCCCCACGCTCGAGGACGTATCGCTGGTACCCCGCCGCATGCCACAGCTCGTCGTAGATCGAGTGCGAAGCGCCCTCCGGGCAGAGCCTGATCTGCTCAAGCGTTAGGCCGGACAGCAGGTGAGCCCGCTCCGGAAACTCACCGACCAAAAAGAGATGTTCCAGAATGTGCATCGAATCGCCCTTTATCTCGCGATGCCCACCGTTGCGACAGGGAAGCCGCCGAAAGCTGGAGTTGACGCGGCGGAACGGCGCCGCGCAGCGACAAAAAACTCTTGACCCAATTCGACGGTTCAGAGCTTAGAGTACAACGCATCGGGGGCGACCCGCATCAGCCAGGCTATTAGTCGCCAGCGCCTGGTGACGTAAACATGTTGCTTCCGACCGCGAATCGCGGCGACGATTTGCCGGGCTGCCGTTTGCGGAGAGGCGACCCAAAACAGATTCCCTTTCGCCATGCGTGTGTCGACGTAGCCCGACTGCACCTCAGTGACGACGATTGGCAGCTTCAACTTGTTGCAGCGATACCTCACGCCCTGGAGGTAGTTCGACACGAATGCCTTGGAAGCAGCATAGGCTGGCGCGACTCGATTGCCCCTGAGCGCAGCTAAGGAGGAGATCCCGACGAGATGCCCTGATCCTCGTGTTTCCAGGTGCGCCACGGCGACATTGACCATACCGGCGAAGCCAAGAACGTTCACGGCAATGGTATCCCTCTCAGGCGCCCATGCGAGTGCCGCATTCTCGAAGCCGGTGCCGGCACTGACGATGAAGAGTTCTACATCGCCCAGTTCTTCGATGAGTTCTTGCAATAGTGCCATGGCCAGCTCGGCCTGGGACACATCGACCGTCTTGATCACGCAGGGACCCGCAAGTTCCTCCCGAAGCTGAGCCAGCAGATCGGTGCGCCGCGCAACGACGCCGACGCGATAGCCATCGAGCGAGAGGATGATCGCCAGAGCCCGACCGATGCCCGATGAGGCTCCGATGATGACTGCAGTCTTCATGCCGTCTTGATGGGATGCGCCTGGTCGGCCCAACTATAAAGTTGACCGGGCCACGGCGCTACCGAGCAGCTTAGCCGCATCACGCTTGATGCGAAAGTCGCTTCCCGTGGCTCCGGTCCAACGATTTGTTATGTCGCGCCTTGTTCCCAGGGAATAACCGTCTGTACGTGTGACAACGGAAGACCGGTTACCGTCGCGCTCATATCGTAAACCTCCAAGCCAGTGACGACCTCGCGTGTGCCCCAAACAATCACGCCCACGCGTTCGCCATTTGGAAGTATGCCGAGGCCATCCGCGATCGGTTTTTTGTGCTCCGGAGGCGCCACGCTGAAGTTAACGGACGCGCAACCGCACTCGCACCCACCGACTACCCGCAACTCATCAAGACTAGCGACGAGTGCGGAAGCGCTCGGAATTTCAGCGCAACGCTCTAGCGCCGCCCTAATGATGCGAAGCTCGTCAGCATTAATTGGTCGATTGGTCTGGGCTCGCATACACGAAGCGACGTAACTCTGTATTATGCCGACTCGGTCGGCATAAGACCCTCGTCGGGCGCATTATACCTACCGCTATTGTCATCGCACACACAATTCTCAGTTCGCCGATTTCGCTGACGACTGATCAAGCCGTAGTTAATCGACGAGTCGCAACACGAGACAATCCCGAATTATCGAATCGACTAATTCGTAACCGGCTTCGGTTCTTTCTTGCGTGTCAATCCGCTCTTCCGCTCTGAGTCACGGACGAAGCCCATGGCGGCTACCAGCGGGTGGTCGTCGCCGTAGTCGGGATGAATTTTGACGGCGGCGATGATCTTCACTGAGTCGTCATTTAGCGCCTCGTACAAGCCGTCGCGGAACTGCTTCTTCAGCGTGAGCGCCGCTTCCATGTCGTCGACTTCCTGGTCGGAAGCGGCGGCCGCTTTGATCCTGGTGTCGAACTGGGGTTGGGTGATGCCGCTGAAGGCGGTGTTTTCCGCGCCCTGTGACCAGCCGTCGTTCATCTGTGTCACGCGTTCGCGGATTCTCTTGGTTTGAGTTGGCATGCGGAGGTTCCTCCGGGGTCTAGAGTTGGATAAAGCCAAAGCGGGGACTGAGAATGGGCGGATATTAGCACCATTTCGCACTAATGCAAGCCACATTCTTCAGAAATCAGGCATTACGCGGCCTAGTAGGGGCTTACTATTGCGATGTTAGAGGTTTCTAACGTCTTAGAACCGGGTGCTAAAGCTTTAGAAAGGCTTGCTAAGGGTTTAGAAGAGGTTTCTAAGGCGGGTGAGACGCCTGATACGCCGGGTGAAAAGCTTTCTAAGGCGAAGGGAAGGCTTTGCAACGCCCCCGTCCGCAGTCAACATAAATCACACAGGACGAGGACATCCGCGTTCCCAGCATTAACTCCGTTGGTCTCAAGCGTACCACCACCCAACATTCATCACTCTTGACTCAGGTGAGTCAACCATATATTTACTCTCACGAAGACTTGATTTAGCGAGCGCGCAACTTGAACGCTGAAGGCGTTCGCGAATTTCGTGTCAGACCGCGAGCGGTAGCGACCGGATCAGGAGGAACCTTCAGAAAACCAGCGGCACTTCTTGAGCCGGTCGCTACCGCTCGCGGTTCTGACACGGATTGACGCGAGCCTCTAACGAATTGGGGCACTAACCGGGGAATTAATCACTTGCGCAAAAACCCTTCCAGGGTTCAGAGGAACCCCATCACCGTTTCCCCAGGGTAGCGCGCTCGCTGCGCGCACCCTGGGCTGGAATTTATGAACGCCTTCGGCATTAGTTGTAAGCCAGAGGCTTAACGCGACGTGCTGCGGCAAAGCCGCATTACCATTCGACCTTCGAATGCTTTTGATACCAAACTTATGCTGAAGAGAGTCCTGCTATTGTCTGCCTCGGCCGGGGCGGGTCACTTGCGCGCTGCCGAAGCTTTGGAGAAAGCATTCCGCGCGACCGCCGGCGATATCGAGATCCAGCACCTCGATGTTTTGAATTATACGAACAAGCTTTTTCGTCACTTATATTCAAAAGCTTACATCGATTTGGTGAACAAGATGCCCGAGGTGCCCGGGTGGATCTACGACAGGTTCGATAAGCCCTGGAAGAATGAGCGGCGCCGGCTCGCTCTCGATAAACTGAACACACGGCCGTTCGTAAAGGTCCTGCGCGAATATCAGCCGGACATGATCGTGTGCACGCACTTCCTCCCGGCCGAAATTGTTTCGTGGTTAAAAGCGAAAGAGCGCATCGCCAGTCGTCAGGCTATCGTCGTAACGGACTTCGATGTTCATGCCATGTGGCTCTGTCATCATTATGAGCAGTACTTTGTAGCGATTGATGAAGCGCGTGTCTACCTGGAAGTGTTGGGAATACCTGCCGGCAAAATCACTGTGAGTGGGATACCGATCGACCCGGTGTTCGCGGAGCGCAAGGACAAACACGAGATGCGTCGCAAGCACGGCCTGGCGGCAGATCGCACTACAATTCTGCTTTCGGCCGGCGGGTTCGGCGTCGGATCAATCGAATCTCTGATTGCGGCGTTGCTTCATTTGCAGACGTCTTCGCAAATTGTGGCAGTGTGCGGTCGCAACCTCGAATTGAAGCAGAAACTGACGAAGCTGGCGGCGCGCCTCGGCGCCGACGCGCAGGTAATCATCAAGCCGTTCGGCTACACGCGCGAGATGGATGAGTTAATGACGGCCTCGGACCTCGTACTGGGTAAACCGGGTGGTCTGACAACCTCTGAGGCTCTGGCAAAAGGGCTGGTCTTCGTAATCGTCAACCCGATTCCGGGACAGGAGGAACGCAATTCCGATCATTTGCTCGAGGCCGGCGCCGGCATACGTTGCAACAACCTGCCGACTCTGGCCTACAAACTCGATCGGCTCTTAAGTGATCGCCGGCGCTTTGCCGAAATGCAGCGGAACACACGCAAGTTAGCGCGCCCTCAGGCCGCAAGTGAGATCGTGCGGAAACTGTATGAGCTGGACCAGACTGTTTGACAATTGCCATGATTGAGTCGGTTCTGAATTGTGAGTATGCAAGCCTTCCGGCTGCACGTTGAGGTGTGAATCGCTGTAATCTACTTTGTTTAGAGGAGCAACGATATGTGGATCAAGTTTCTTCTGAAATTAGCCGCGGTCGGGATTCTTTTGATCGCCGGCCCTCTTTACGTTGCGGCCCAGGATGTCCGCGACACGTCTGCGTCAACGAGCGATACATCGGTGATGCAGTACTACGCCTTATTCCGCCGGCTGGTACATCCGCCTGCTCCGCGACGCTCGCCGCCAGATCAGACTAGTCAGACGAATCAGCCTCAGCTTGATACTCGCGCGATGCTTCATCGCAGTCTGGAGTTGAGCGATGCAGAAGCGCGCGTGCTTGATCAGGTTGCGGAAGACTGCATCGGCAAGACGGACAAATTGGACCAGCAGGCTCGCGCTATAATCACGGCACATCGCGCGGAGGTGAGCGCCGGGAAGATACCGCCGACTGCTCCGCCCCCGAATGAATTGCTGGACTTGCAGAAGCAACGCGACGACGCGATCCGCAACGCCATCGAGCAATTGCGTACGCAGTTTGGCGCGGCGGAGTTCAAGCGCCTGGAAGATTCCTTCTCGCGGAACTCGGGCGTAAGCAGCATGCGTCTGCCGCCACCGTATCAGAAGTCTCTGCCGGTCACGGTGAAGTTCGCGCTGGTAAACGGCGACGTCAATTCCAGGCAGCGGTTTTCGGCGAAGGACAGCTTTACCATTGAAGTGTCGATGCTGAATAACTCGGGCGAAATGATCTCGATCAAACCATCGCAGTTGTATCAGTGGTTGTGGCTGATTAAGTCCACGGATGATACGCTTCGTCCGATACCGCCCAATATGATGTTTTCCGATGAATGGATGCACCCGCCCGCTAACGAAGCGGCGGTTGACTTGCCGCCGAATCAATTGCAGGTGGTCGCGCGCTTCAAGTTTGGCGCCGGCGGGATTCATTTTCTTAAACCTGTGGAAGGTGAGTATCAACTTACCGTCCATCCGAAAGTTGTGTATGCGCGTCCAGCGAAGAGTGATTTTCTGCAATTGACCCTGGCGTCACCATTCACATTTGAAGTAGTTCCGTAGCTGAAATATCGGCGCCACCCAAATCTGAAATGGTCAGGTTCCAATTTTCCGGCTCGTCATCTATCCATCTTCGGCATGAGCGTCATCCACCGGCATCTTCCTAGCGCCGTCTGATTGCGAGCCAGGCTCCCAGGACGGTTAACACGATTACCAGCGTCAGACCAACGAACCCCAGGACCCTGTCGACTGTCTTTACACCTGTCCATTGCAGGTAATGAATTTTGTAAAGCAGGTCGATCCGGTCGGTATCTCTGCCGCGCTGTTGTAACTTCAGACTGTTCCAATCTACAGTGACCTCCACGCCCGTGCTCGTCCTGGCCGTCGTTCCGGAAATATCGGAAATCTCTCCATACCTGCCGGGGTTTGCAGTGAAAGCGTCCTTCAATAAGAGTTCGATGTCGGCCCGCGCCGGCGGGCTCTTTGGTTGCTTATCGATCGCGTTCAGCTGTAGCCAACCTTTTTCGGTGCGGACAATAAGATGTTCACCTAAGACTGTCCGGAAGTAGCGATACTCAAGCCAACCAGGGTCAGGAGTAATTGAAGCGGCTCTGTCGAGCGCGTAAGTCCTGGGCGTTAGGATTTCGTAAGCGCCCGCGTATCCCGGCTTCAGAAAAAAGACAAAGCCGGTTGCGGCCCAAGCTAAGAAAGGCAGGAGCAGAATGAGTCCAATAACTCTGTGTAAGGTTCTAGCTTTCATAAT
>Ga0207686_10000653_pt1 | contig 21390 bp, 17 predicted proteins | sample KBSM24metaG_FD_184396 | JGI IMG/M metagenome (GOLD analysis project Ga0207686, IMG submission 184396) | Miscanthus rhizosphere microbial communities from Kellogg Biological Station, Michigan, USA - KBS M2-4 metaG (SPAdes) (version 2) | ecosystem: Host-associated > Plants > Roots > Rhizosphere >...
CAAATTCAAGAAAGGCTTATTCAGTTTCAAGCGGTGCGTGCCGGTGGAACTGGATGTGACGATGCGAAACCCGCTCAAGGAGAAATAACCATGGCAGAAGCAGCAGCAGTCGTAGCGCAAATGATCGCCGAGGCGACAAAGGCCTGCGGCACGATCGTCAAAGTCGAACCGGAAGCCTTCGCCCAGCTCCTGACGAAGACCGAGAGCCCGCTGGTCATCTATTCAGAGGGCGGTCTGATTTCGACAAATCACCAATATTTGACGAGCTATAAGGGCTTCGCTTTTTTCACGAAGGCGGACGAACCAATCTCTTTGCCCACCGGGGCCGAGGTCATCGTCGCGGAAAAGATTTGGATTCCGGGGTGAAGACGAAATTGTGGTGAGCTATTTCGCGACGGCGTAGACTTTCGAAATGTCGGTGAAATAAATCTGTTTCGCGTCGACCGCGAGGTATTTGATCCAACCGGCGTTGCCTCGATCGATTTCGACGGGGGTCCCACCATTCTTCGCCACCTTCATCAACGCCACCGGGCCGAACGAACCCTGACCGCGCACTTCGTCGAAGTAGTAAACACTCGCGTCGTCGATGACGAATTCCATCGTGTGATTGATCGAAGGCGCCAGCTGACTCAACTCGCCGGTCTTGCGTGACAGTCTCATTAAAGACGAATGGCCGTTGCTCGCCATCTGGCAAAAATAAAAATTGTCATCATCCATTCGCAGGCCCAGACTCGGCGACGGCGATGAGCCGTGAGAAATAGCAATTACGTCGCCGCCGATCTTACGAATCTCTTTGATGCCGTCACCGGTCATCCAGTAGACGAAGTTCTCGTCCTGAGAAATTCCGCTCGTGCCGAGATATTTCGGTGTCAGCGGTTTGGCTTGACCGCCTTTTTTCGGCGCGACCATCAAAGGCTCAGGCGGCGATCCTTCCCCGCCCCAAATCAACCAGTAGATGTTTTCGCCATCCATGATCATCTCGTCCGGCTTCGGCGCTTTCGGAATTATTTTCTCGCTGGCGCCGCCGGCTTTAGGCACGCGCAGGATACTTCCGCCGTCCGACCAATAGAGAAACTTCTCGTCGATCGCGAGCGTGGTGTCGGGAATGACATCGCCGCCGCGTACGAACACGCTGACACTCCCGTCCATCAGCAAAATCTTCTTGATGTTGTTCGTACCTTCGTGCTGGCTGGCGACCGTACCACCCGTGACGAAGTAAACCGCATCGCCATCAGTAACGATCTTTGAAGGATGATCTTCTTTGTCAGCGAGAACTTTCGTCTTAGACCACGAGGCGGTGGACGGTTGATTTGTCGAGCGGCAAGCGATGAGCGCCAGAGCAAGGATGGCGGTTGCGATCACCGCTCTGAAAACAACAACGGGCGATGAAAAAGGTCGCGACATTTTACGTCTGGCAGGCCGTGACTCTCTGATTGGCTGAGTCTCAACTCCAATCAACTTTCGGATGCATCGTGTGCCACTTCGTCGCTTTTTCGAATGCGAGTGCGACCCGCAGCGGCGCGGCTTCGTCGTAGAGGCCACCGGTGAACATGATTGCCTGCGGCAGACTGGCCGCCGGCGCATTGTTCGGCTGCGGCACGTCGGCGAATCCGCAGGGCACACAGACCGTGGGGTGGCCGGTCATGTTCGTAATGATCAAGCTGGCGCTTCCCGGCGCGGGCGCCACGAAGACGTCCCACTGCGACATCAGCTTGTCCATTTCGCGCATTAACAGCACGCGCGCGCGTTGGGCGCGCAGGTATTCAACCGCCGGAACGAATCGCGACGAACGAAACGAGTTGGGCCAGTCACCCGGACTCTGTCCCGAAAGTTGATTGACGCGACCGTCGCGGGTGATGTCGTCGAACGCCGTGGCCGCTTCCGCAGTCAGAATGTAACGAATGTTATTGGTGGGGAACTTTGGCAATTCGATCGGCGTCATCTTCACGCCGGCCTTCTCTAAATCGGCCAGCGCCTGCTTATAGACCGCGTTGCGATCCTGGAGGAACTTGCGTTGTTGCTCAGTGATATTAGAGTTGACCGGCGGAGTGGTCTCAAATTCAGTTTTCAAATATCCAACACGCAAACTGCTCAAAGGCACATCCGCATTCCAATTAAACGGCGCATCACCGACCGTAAGATCGTGTCCATCGGGTCCATAGAGCGCATCCAGCGCAGCGGCGCAATCTTCAACCCCACGGCAAATCGGACCGATTTTGTCCATCGTCCAACTCAAACCCATCGCGCCATAGCGGCTCACGCGTCCGTAGGTCGGACGCAAACCGGTGACGCCGCAAGTCGAGGAAGGCGAAACAATCGAGCCGAGCGTCTCAGTGCCGATCGAGAATCCGACGAGCCCGGCGGCCGTGGCCGATGCCGGTCCCGCCGATGATCCGCTCGAACCACCGCGATCATCGCTGACGTTCCACGGATTGCGCGTCACGCCGGCAAACCACCGCGCGCCTTGCGCCAATGCGCCCATCGAAAGTTTGGCTACCAGCACCGCGCCGGCGTCCGCCAGACGTTGGACGATCGTTGAGTCATAATCAATCACCTGATCACGATATGGTTCAGCGCCCCAGGTCGTCTTGATTCCTTTGGTCGCAAACAAATCTTTGGCGCCCCACGGAATGCCATGCAAAGGCCCGCGATATTTCCCGCGTTTCAAATCATCGTCGGCGGCTTGCGCCTGTTTCATGGCGAGTTCTTCGGTGAGCGTCACCACGCACAAAAGCTTCGGCCCATACTTCTTCAGCCGATCCAGATACATCTTCGTCAGCTCAACTGAAGAAATCTTTTTTGTCCGAATCAACTCGGCCAGCTGAGGCACCGTCGCAAACGCCAGGTCCTCAACTGATTTGAATTGCGCCGGCTCGTTCTTACCAAATCTGAATTTCACTTTTGCCGGTGCGCGCTTAACGTGAAATCCCGGCAGCGCCGGATGAAAAACAATCGCCGGCTCCGTGTCCAAAGGCACGTCGATCTTGCGCACCACTTCGTAACTGTCGAGACTCCCGTTCACGTTACGCAGGGCCATCGACTCTTGCGCATCGGTCAACTCAATGCCAATCAGCTTCTCCGCGTTGTGCATCATCTCTTTGGTAATGCGCAGCGGCGTCGGCGATGGACTCGGTGATTGCGCAGGTGTCGGTGTTTGCGCCAGAGTCTTGATCGGCGCCTTTGAAACCGCAAGGGCGGCGGCGCCGGCAGCCGGCAGAACTTTGACAAAGTTACGACGGGTAATTGATGTGCGTTTTTTCTTCATGATGTGTAGCGCAAATTGTTAATTTGCGATCGTTGTTTCTCAAAGCCCCTTAGCTTAGTTTCGTAATTTCTAAAATGTGCGCAAATTCAATTTGCGCTACGGCGCGCCGTATTTCATCTTCACAACTTTCGCTTTTCCAGTGCGATAGACAGTCACGATGAAAAGATTGTCGTACTCAGTCTCAGGGATGGTCGGATACTTCGGGCCGCCCAGCGCCGCGACAATTTCGGGCACCGTGTTGTTATGACCGGCAATAAAGATCGTCTGTCCGGAATGCTGCGCGCGAATCTGCGCGAGCAGATCGGTTGTGCTTTTCGAATTCACAATGCTAATCGGCACGCCGGTTTTTTCGGACAATGGCTTCACCGTTTCCTGGGTGCGCTTATATTGCGTCGCGTAGATCGCGTTGATGCCGGCGTCGCCAAATTCCCGCGCAATCTCTTGCGCGCGCGCGTAGCCCGTCTCACTCAAGTCGACGTCCGGATTGTTTGGATCGATGATTTTCTCAGCGTGCCTCACGACGATGACGGTGGTCACGGGCCGGCGAAACGTCGTGTAGTAACCGAACACCACGACCGCGCCCAAAATCGCGAACAGCATCGAAAAGACGAGCGCGGCTTTGAGCGTAGATCGCGATTCGGGGACTTCGCTGGTCATGCGTGAATTCGGTTCCGTAGCTAACTCAGCCAAGCGTGGCCGCATACAATACCACAAAACCTTCGCGTCAGAAGCCCGACCGTGAGGGAGGGCCTCGCCCGGTGTGCGAAACCTCAATCTCAACCGCAGCGCCCTGACCGTGGGGCTTCTAAGACATGGATGCAAACGCCAAAAGAAGGTGTTAACCTATTAAATCAATTAACTCATGTATTTCGGTCCAGAGTGGTCCCTGTGATCGCAAACGGTGAATTTCCTTGGCCCAGGAACAAAACACAACTGATTTTTCTGAAATCATCGCCGAGAATTTTGGCGCTAACGCGACCTACGTCGAGACCTTGCTCGCCCGATGGCAAAGCAATCCATCGCTGGTTGACGAGTCATGGCGATCGTATTTTGAAGAACTTATTGGATCGAACGGCGCCGCCGCCACCACCCCGGCCCGGCAATCGGTCGCGGCCGCGGAACCCGCAAGCGATCGAGCGGCCGCCAAGCCGGCGAAAGCCAAATCTGCCCAACCCGTAAAGGCCCCGGCGGCCACGGCCACCGGCGAGCCCGCCGCCGAGCGCGTTCCGATCCGTGGTCCAGCACTTAAGATCGTCGAGAACATGGAGGCGAGTCTCTCTGTTCCAACCGCGACGTCGCAAAGAAGAATTCCGGTCAAGCTGCTCGACGAGAATCGCCGCCTCATCAATCGTCATTTGCAGGACCGCGGTCGCCGCAAAGCTTCGTTCACGCATTTGATCGCATATGCAATCTTGCGCGCGCTCGAACAGTTTCCGCAGATGAACGACGGCTTTGAGGTCGTCGACGGTCAACCGTCGCGCCTCAAGCGCGCGCCGGTCAATCTGGGAATTGCCGTCGATCTGGAAAAGAAAGACGGGACGCGATCGCTCCTGGTTCCGAACATCAAGAACGCGGGCGCGTTGAGCTTCTCCGATTTCCTCAAGGCGTATGACGACGTCATCAAACGCGCGCGCGAAGGCAAGCTGCAGATTTCTGACTTTCAGGGCACGACTATCTCGCTGACCAACCCAGGCACCATCGGCACGGTTGCTTCAACGCCGCGGCTCATGGCCGGACAGTCAGTCATCATCGCTACCGGCGCGATTGAGTTCCCCGCCGAATATCAATCGATTCATCCGGCAATTCTGCCGCAGCTTGGCATCAGCAAGGCCATCACCATTAGCAGCACCTACGATCATCGCATCGTGCAGGGCGCTGAGTCCGGTTCTTTCCTGGCGCGCTTACATGAATTGCTGCTGGGGAAAGATCGATTCTACGAAGACATCTTTGCTGATTTAGAGATTGCCCACGCGCCTTTGCGCTGGAATGTCGATCGCAATCCACTGTTTCTCGGGTCGGACCAGATGCATGAGCAGTCTGTGCGTCAGGCGCGGGTGATGGAATTGATCAACTCGTATCGCGTGCGCGGACACTTACTCGCGGACATCGATCCGCTCCACGCGATGCCGCTGCTGTACCATCCGGAACTCGATATCGAGACCTACGGGCTGACGATTTGGGACCTCGATCGTTTGTTCATCACCGGCGGCCTGGCCGGCACTGAGACAGCGACCCTGCGCGAAATTCTGGACATCCTGCAACGCGCTTATTGCGGCAAAGTCGGCACGGAATATCGTCACATTCTCAGCAAGGACGAGAAGGTTTGGTTGCGCGAACAGATTCGCCGCGAATTTGTCCAACCCGAACCACTCGATGCCGAAATCAAGCAGCGCATGCTTTGGAAACTGATTTCGGCCGAGCAGTTCGAACGATTTCTCAATACCAAGTACCTGGGTCAAAAGAGATTTTCGATTGAGGGGTGCGAAACCATCATTGCGCTACTGGATCAATTGATCGAGCGCGCGGGCGAGCTGGGCGTCGAATCGATCACGATGGGCATGGCCCACCGCGGCCGTTTGAATGTGCTGGCCAACGTCATCGGCCACTTCTGCGAACGCATCTTCACGTCTTTCGAAGGCTCAATTCATCCCGAGTTTCCGGCCGACGAGGGCGACGTCAAATATCATCAGGGCGCGGCAGGTGAACGCGAGACTTCGACCGGCAAGAAAATCGCGCTGCGACTTTCGCCCAACCCCAGCCACCTCGAAGCAGTCGATCCGGTCGTCGAAGGAATGGCGCGCGCCGGACAAGATCAAGCGATTAACCAGCGCGGACAGTCGCGTGACGAAGCCATGAGTCAATCGCTACCCGTCTTGTTGCATGGCGACGCCGCTTTTGCCGGCCAGGGCATCGTGATGGAGACGTTGCAACTGGCCCAGTTGCGCGGCTATCGCACCGGCGGCACGATTCACATCATCATCAACAACCAGATCGGTTTTACGACCTCGCCGGAAGCCGGACGTTCTTCAATTTATTCGACCGACGTCGCCCGAATAACGCAGTCGCCGATTTTTCACATCAATGGTGACGATCCGGAAGCTGCTTATCGCACCTTGCGAATTGCGCTCGGCTATCGTCAGCGATTCAAGAAAGACGTGGTGCTCGACGTAGTCGGGTTCCGTCGCCTCGGCCACAATGAAAGCGACGAGCCCAGCTACACCCAACCACTGATGTACAGCCGGGTCAAAGAACATCCCGGCGTCAGAACGATCTACGCGCATCGACTGGTGCAGGAAGGTGTGCTCGACGAAGCGGCCGTAAATGAGTTGATCGCTGAGCGCCTCCGTCGTTACGAAGACGCGCAGGCGCGGGCCAAGAAGGTTGCGGCCGAACAGAAGGCTGCCGGCCCGGCAAAGGAACCTGAAGTCGTTGAGATGGACGGTTCCGACATCGTCGAAACAGCGGTCGGCGCTGAGAGCATCAATCAAATCACGCGGCAAATTTCCGTCGTGCCCGAAGGATTCAACCTTAATCCAAAGATGGTTAGCCAGTTGGCCCGGCGCGCGAAAATGGGAGACGGTTCCTTACCGATGGATTGGGCCTTCGCAGAAGCAATCGCGTTCGGCTCGCTCGCGCTCGAGGGCACCTACGTACGTTTGAGCGGTCAGGATTCCGGACGCGGCACGTTCAGCCAACGTCACGCGGTTTTGTACGACACCCAAACAGGAGAGAGTTGGGCCCCGCTGTCAGACTTACGCGCGCCCGACGCCGCGAACGGTCGCTTTGAAGTTTTTGACAGTTCGCTCTCAGAGGCCGGTGTCCTCGGATTTGAATACGGCTATTCCGTGATTTCGAAAGATGCGCTGGTCATGTGGGAGGCGCAGTTCGGCGATTTCAACAACGTCGCCCAATCGATCATCGATCAATATGTGACAGCCAGCGAAGACAAGTGGAAACAGAGGTCGCGGCTCACGATGCTGCTGCCGCACGGCTATGAAGGTCAGGGTCCCGAGCACTCGAGCGCGCGGCTTGAACGGTTTCTGCAACTCTGCGCGGCCAACAATATCTGCGTCTGCTATCCGACTACGCCCGCACAATATTTTCATCTGCTGCGGCGACAGGTGCGCGAGGGTTTCGAACGCCCGCTGATCGTAATGACACCAAAAAGTCTGTTGCGATTGCCGGCGGCAAGCTCGTCGCTCGACCAATTGACGAGCGGCGGCTTCCAACCATTGATTGATGACGCAGAAATTGTCGAAGCCAGCGCAGTCGAACGCATCGTCTTCTCCAGTGGCAAAGTATTTTATGATTTGACCGAAGCGCGGAAAAAAGCTGTGTCAGAATCCCGACAAGCCGGGATAGCGACCGGATCAGGAAGCGCCGTCGCCGTCATCCGCGTCGAACAGTTCTATCCATTCCCACTGGCGGCAGTGAAAGAAGCGATCGCAAAATATCCGAACGCGAAAGACCTGGTGTGGTGTCAGGAAGAGCCGAAGAACATGGGCGGCTGGACCTTCATGGAAGGAAAGTTCGAGGACCTGGTGCCCGGCGGCGATCGTCTGCGTTACATCGGCCGCGCTGAATCACCAAGTCCGGCGACCGGCAACTACGCAGTGCACGTGCGGGAGCAGCAACGCCTTGTCGGCGAAGCCCTAACTCTTCTTGAGGACGAGTGAAATCAGCGCGGAGAAGGTCGTTCCGAACAACGCGAAGCCAATCGATACTCCGACGAAAGCCTGGACGACGCTGGTCTCGCCCTCTTGCTGCATAAGCTTCGGGCCCACTAACGACAACAACAGCGCGAAGTAGAGGCTCGTCAGAATTGCGTACGTAATCGCGATTGAAACTCCTGTTCCCAGACCCTGCAGGAACGTCAGTCGATCCCCGTTCGCCACTCTTTTCTCTTTGATTCCCATTCCCAGGGCGACAATCGCAGACAGATTGAAAACTGCGACATCAGTCAGCTGGGCGCTTGGGCCTTGCAGATGAAGGACAAAATGTTTCAGCGCCACCCAGGCGGCAATGATAAGCGTGACTGCGACGCCGTATTTGAGTGCAATCTTCATCTTGTAAGAATCCCGACGAGTCGGGATAGCGACCGGATCAATGTGGTTCTTGCGCGGCAATCTTACACTTTTTTCCGAATGAGCTACCGCTAATTTACGGTGGCGCTCGATCCGGTCGCTAACGCTCCCCGTCCTGACCCGCTATCCAGTTTGATCGCAAACATCGGATAGAAGCATTCACCGGTTCGCCCTATCATCGCGTCATCAAATTCATCGAGGTAAAATGAAGATGCTGCAAATTACAACGTCAATGGCAGATGTGATGAGCAATCCGGAGCTGTGGAACGCGGTCATGACGCGCGACCGATCACGCGACGGCAGTTTTGTGTTCGCGGTGAAATCGACGGGAATCTATTGCCGTCCTTCGTGTCCGGCGCGCCGGCCGCGGCCTGATCAAGTCAGCTTCTTTCAAGTTCCCGAAGCGGCGGAACGCGAGGGGTTCCGCGCGTGCAAGCGTTGCCGGCCGCGCCAGACGCAAACCAGCGATCCGCGAGTTGAACTCGCGCGTCGCATCTGTCATGCGATCGACGAACATGACGAAGAGCCGCAAACGCTCGAGACGTTGAGCGAAGAGATGGGCGTCAGCGCGCATCATCTGCAACGAACTTTCAAAGAAGTCATGGGCATAACTCCGCGACAATACGCCGAGTCGCAACGGCTGAAAAAATTTAAGGACAACGTGAAGGGCGGATCGTCGGTCACGAGTGCGATGTACGACGCGGGTTACGGATCGAGCCGCGGTCTCTACGAAAAATCTTCCGCGCAACTGGGAATGACGCCGGCGACGTATGGGCACGGCGGCCGCGGCATGCGGATCATTTACACGACCGCTGATTGCTCACTCGGCCGCCTGTTGGTAGCCGCCACCAATCGCGGCGTGTGCTCGGTCGCGCTGGGCGATACGGACGCTGATTTGATCTCGAACCTGTTTGCCGAATATCCGAATGCGTCGATCGATTCTCGCGACACCTCGATTGCCCCGTCGCTGAACTTGTGGTTGAACCAGGTGCTCGATCTGCTGGCCGGCAAAGCGCCTAATGCGAAGTTGCCGCTCGACGTCCAGGCCACCGCGTTTCAATGGCAAGTCTGGGAGGAATTGCGAAGAATCCCTTTGGGCGAGACGCGTTCCTATCAGGAAATCGCTGCCGCGATTCGCAAACCGAAAGCCGTGCGCGCGGTGGCTCGAGCGTGTGCGAGCAATCACGCGGCTCTCATCATTCCCTGCCATCGCGTGATTAGAGAAGATAAAAGCCTGGGCGGATATCGCTGGGGCCTGGCGCGAAAAGAAGAGTTGTTAAAGCGAGAGCGGGAGATCTCGCTCGTGAATTCCGACTGAGCTACTTGAGCAACTTGACGGTGAGCACCACCACCAGCGCGCGGTTACGCATGGTCGAGGTTCCCACCACCACTTTTTCCCCGTCGCGCAGGCTGAGCGCCGTCTGCACCTTCGCCCTGTCCTGGCCCACGACCGTGGTAAAAGCGAACTCGCCCAGCTGCACATTGAACGAGCCGGAAGCATCCTGGACCAACGAAACTCCGCCAATGAACCAATCATAGGACATCAGGGAAATCGGGGCCGATGGATTACCGCTCGCTAGTTCGGAGGTTCCCGATCCGTTCAGGCCTCTCGGCGTATCGGTCAAACGCTGCACCACCGTCGATGCCAATTCATAGTTCTTATAGTTGAGCGTCCCACGCAGCTGTTCCAGCACGTCCCTTAGTTCGGCCGGAGGCGCGGCGCCACCGCTGGCAGAGTTTGAGGCAATCAGGGCGTGCATATGCAGCTCGATGTTGGGCCGCGGCGAGGCCGGCGTATCCAGCCGCTTGATCGCTTCTTCGATCGTTACGAGGTTTTCGGGAAAGTCGCGCACCGTGATCGTTTTGAATTCTGAACTCGACGAGATTGCCGCGCCCTTGAAGCCGCTGCCGAGCCGGCTAACTACGCTGGCGAGACTTCCCGGATCGCGATACTTCACGTCGAATACCCTGCTCTTAAAGTTTCGCTCGGTAACGTAGTTGTCCTGTGGCGCCGGGGTCGGCGCTGGTTGTTGCGCAAATGCCGCTGTCAGCGAAAATAGAACCAGCGTCATCGCGGCTGAAATATGCTTGATAGTCATAAACATGAATACTGACCTCCGTTAGATTCCCTTTGAATGCGCGACTGGTTTCGAGTCGCCTTGAGTAAACCAAATGATGCGAATATTTGGATCTCTTGTCTGGAGTTCCATGCGCACACTTCCTGAGCCGAGGTCCACATCATCTGCACCGATGATTGGCGATGAGGATTCGACTTTTGGTACTTGCACGTCAGGCGAATATGCCCTGGCAGCAATGGACCGATCGGGAGCCACCATTCGAACGGGCCGTTGCCGGTTCGGCGCATCCGCCTGACGAGGCCGCCTGGGTCGTTCCGGCTGCGAAGAATCGCTCCCGCTGTTTTCGCCGGGGCCAGGCTGCGGCGGCAGAACTATTGTGGGAACACCGGCGATGGCTTTTGGTCGCACTGTGAACTTCTGCGCCAGGACATAGACACCCACGACGGAAAGCGTAACCAGCATTGCTGCCGCAACGGTCCATACCAGACGCGGCTGAAACCACCCGGCCACTGCGGCGAAAAGCGTTGAGCGGGACTCGGACTCGATTTGACGCCAGACACTCTTTCGAATATCAGCGTAGACCTCGTCACTGAATGACGGCACTGCGAACGTATGCATTAGCTCTCGCGCATTTTGAAAATCCGCCAGCGCTTCGGTGCAGGCACTGCATGATTGCAGGTGCGCGGCGATCAACTGCTCGCGTGATGCGCTGAGATCGTGACCCGCATAAAGCGGCAAGTACTTTTCGATCTGCCTGCAATTCATTGGTGAATCCCACCGCCGGTTCTAAGTCATGCGACGCCGGCAATAATCCCTGATCTTTTTTCGCGCCGAACTGATTTGCGACCTGACCGTCGTAGCGCTGGACCGCAGAATCTCCGCGACGGCTTCAGTCGAAAAACCTTCCACGTCGCGCAACAGAATCGACGCGCGCTCTTTATGTGGCAGCGTTGCGATTGCTTGACCGATCAACTCGCGCCGCTGCCTTGTCAAAAGTATCTGTTCAGCATCGTCCCGCGAAGACGCGACGTCTAAAGCGACTACACCCGCGTCGGACTCAATGGGGACGACTCGATCGGCTTGTTGCATTCGTTTCTTGAGAACGTCATGACAGACGTTGACAGTGATGCGATATAGCCACGCGAAAAAGTCCTGGTTCTGATCGTACCGCTTCAGGTATTTGTACACTCGCAGAAAAACTTCCTGCGACGCGTCGCGAGCATCAGCCTCGTTGCCGAGCATCCGCCAGCTCATCGCCATTACCCTTTGTTGCGAATGAATCATGATTTGCTCAAAGGCTGCGTGGTCTCCGGCGGCGGCGCGCTCAATCAGATAACCCAACGCTGATTGGTTCCGCGCCACGGTGTCTTCCGGCAAATGCATTTCTATGGCCAAAGCCATCGTCGATGCCCCGGTAGGCGCGTCCATCAGTCTTGGGCTTCTCACTTTCATATACTTCGGGATTTGGAAAAACGTTGAGAAGAGATTTTGCGATTTCGCAATGAGGTGTCGGAACCCTGAGCGATAGCGACGGGATCATGTGATCCTCAGCCGCTTCCCGATTCGGTCGCAACCGCTCCCGGTACTGACGCTTCGCGATTTGAAACCAAGGGGGTTTCACGCTGAACCGGCGTTTAGGTTCCGTGAGGTTCGCAGGACGAACAGAAATGCCCGCTACCGGCTTGGGCCGATCTTCGATAGATCCTGGCCGGCTTGCCGGACTCGATCTCCCACAAGGAAGTAGGCTGACCAAAAGCTTTATTATCTACTGCCGATCCTGAGCTAAAACATGTTGACTTCCTGTCTGGCTGTGCTGTATTTTGCGTCCGATTTGTTTGAACCAGTAGCGATGTGCGGCTGTTCGCGCTACCTACCATCAACTCGCTAACCCGAAAGGCGGTGCTCATGTCTCAGAATTCGGATTCGCCAAAATCAACTCGGAAACAAACGACCGTTTTTCTACTTGCTTTTGTTATTGCGACTTGTGCGATGTTCGGTCCAGGGATAATTCGCCGCGGCAAAGCAGAAAACTTTTTGCACAAGAATGGATTTATCGAGGCTGCGGCTAAAGAGAATAGCGAGCTTTTTAGAACTCACCTGGCTCTCTATCTTGCCAGGCACCCGGAACTAAACGAACCGCAGAAAGCGATTATTTTGGAGGGTATGTCTTTAGCAACGCCTGAGTTAATTGGGATGCGTTCTGACAACCCTGACTGGAAAGCCAAGGTCCAAGAACCGACTAAACAGTTTGAGAGCCGCGTACGTGCCTTTTTTTCCAAGGACGAAGGAGCGAGAATTTTCGCCACACTGGGCAATCCAAAAGCACAAGATGATCTTTTGCAGAAGTACAGCGATATCGCTGCTCTGCCGATGGGGAAAAGGAAGGCTGCATTTAGGAAGGCTTCGCCTCAAGGTAAGAGCAACTTGTGGAGAACGCACCTCGCTCTCTATCTTGCTAAACACCCAGATCTAAACGAAGCCCAGAAAGTGATCATTTTAGAGGGAATGTCTTTGGTAACGCCTGGGTTATATGAGGTGCGTTCTGACAGTCCAGCGTTGAAAGCAAAAGCCACGGAACCGGTTAAGCAGTTTGAGAACCACATACTTGGCGTTTTTTCCAAGGACGAAGGAGTGAAAGTTTTTTCCACACTGGGTGATCCAGAACCCCCTACAACCCTTTCAAGCTCAGGAACTCTAATCTTGCACAAAGATTCAAACCAAAGAGAAAGTAGTAATTCGGTTAGGAATGTGAGAACCCTGAATCGGTTCGTTAGCAAAAACCGAGACTTTGAAGAGGAGGAAGGGTTTTATTGCGCTTGTTCTACCGAGAGCGATTGGTGCGCTACCGATAAGCATTGTACTAGCGCAAGTATGTGTACCATCACAACCAGCGGGTGCGGGACTCTCTGGGCGTATTGGTGTAATGGAGTGTGCCGCCCTGATTATGCAAATGAGTGAACCACCACCGCGCGGCTGATCTGGGGTGCACCCCTTTTGTGAGACAAAGAGTTAAGGCCCTTGCTCGACTCCGCGAAAAACAGTTCTTGTCTTCAACCGAACCATTGACAATCGGTGCGGTTGGCGAAGCGGAGCCCCGGACCGCGGCATTGATCGGCTTGCCCATCTCGAGCGTCATCGGGCGCGCGAAACGATTGCTTTTCGTCTTCGAGAATCTCAGCGGGGCTCTGGAGCGGAAACATCTCGAATTAAGCAGGCTATGAAAATTGGCCGGTCTGCGGTCCACAGAAACCGTCAGTACTGAACCTGGGCGCTTACTTAATCCACACCGTCTTGCTGTTCACGAACTCGCGAATGCCGAAGTAGCTCAATTCCCTTCCATAACCGGAATTCTTGACACCGCCAAACGGCAGACGCGGATCGGAAGCAACCATGCCGTTGATGAAGACTGAACCGGCTTCAAGTTCGTTGATAAAGCGCTCGCGTTCTGGTGGGTCATTCGTCCAGGCCGATGAGCCGAGACCGAACGCGGTCGCGTTTGCGAGTTCGATTGCTTCGTCGACGTTGCCAACACGAAAGAGCGAGGCGACTGGGCCAAAGGTCTCGTCACACGAAGCCGGCGCGTCTTTTGGAATATCGGCGAGCACTGTCGGTTCGTAAAAGTGACCCTTCGCGAGATCGCCCGACAACTTCGGCCGCAGACCGCCAGTCAGAAGTTTCGCGCCGCGCGCCACACTGACATTCACCTGGTCTTCGAGGTCTTTGAGAATTTGCGCGGTCGCCAACGGTCCAATCTCGGTCTTTTCGTCCAAAGGATCGCCAATCCGCAAATTCTTCATCGCCGCGACAAACTCCGATTCGAATCGATCGTAAATCTGTTCATGCACGATGAAGCGCTTCGCCGCAATGCACGATTGACCGTTGTTGATGGTGCGCGCCTTCACTGCGGTCGTGACTGCCTCTTCCATGTTCGCTGAAGGCATGACGATGAAGGGATCGCTGCCGCCCAGCTCGAGCACGGTCTTCTTAATTTGTTTTCCGGCGATGCTCGCCACGCTGCGACCTGCGGGCTCGCTGCCTGTAAGCGTGGCAGCCGCGACGCGCGGATCTTCCAGCACCTGCTGCACCGCGTCCGAACCGATCAAGAGAGTCTGAAAGACGCCGTCTGAAAACCCCGCGCGCAGAAAGATATCTTCGATCGCCAGCGCGCACTGCGGCACATTTGAAGCGTGCTTCAGCAACCCAACGTTTCCCGCCATTAAGGCCGGCGCCGCGAACCGAAACACCTGCCAGAACGGAAAATTCCACGGCATGACGGCGAGCACCACTCCCAGAGGTTGATAACGAACGAAACTCTTCGTGGCGTTCGTCTCGACAATTTCATCAGCCAGGTGGTTTTCAGCGTTCTCGGCGTAGTAGCGACAAACCCACGCGCACTTCTCGGCTTCTGAAACGGCCGCACTAATCGGCTTGCCCATTTCGAGCGTCATCGTGCGCGCGAACGATCTCTTTTCCGATTCGAGAATCTCAGCGGCGCGAAACATCTTTTCCGCGCGATCCGCAAACGATGTGACGCGATGCTCGCGGAAAGCCTCAATGGCGCCGGCGAGTTTTACCTCGATCTGCTGCTGGTCTAACGAATCAAAATTTTGCAGGACTTCGCCCGTGGCAGGATTAACAGATGATATCGGCATGCGAAGATTATATCGCCTTCGCTCAGCCGACCGACATCATCTCGGGTTCTTCTTCATCAACCGCGACAGTCTTTTGTCGCTTCCGCAACACAATGAAACCAATTCCCGAAATGATGCAGGCGGCGCCGGCGAACAGACGCCAGTTCAGCTGTTCGTGCAGGACGATCATTCCGAGAATTACCGCGACGACCGGGGTAACCAGCGCAATCAACATCGTATTAACGACATCCATGTGGCGGACCAGCCAATAGAAAAGCGTGAAGGCGAGAACCGATCCGACAATCACCAGGTAAGCCAAAGCCAGAATGGCCATACCAGTCCAATGGAAACGAAACGGATTTCCTTCAGTCAGCACGCCCAGCGTGAGCAGCGGCGGAAATCCGCAGATCATCTGGCCCGCCGCCAGCACGAAAGGATCGATCTGTGTTCCATATGCCTTCACCAAAACATTTCCATACGATCCACACAACGCGCTTAAGACCAGCGCAATACTGCCGGCGAGCGCGGCCGGGCCGGCGATTGAAAGTTGTTGTGAGAAGACGATGCCCACGCCGGCGAAACCAAGCAGGACGCCTATGACTTTCTTCGTGGTGATAGGTTCCTCCGGCAAATAGAAGTGCGCGATCACCAGGCCAAAGGCCGGGAAGGTTGATTGCAAGACTGCGGCGAGGCCGGATGAAATTCGCTGTTCGCCCCAAAAGACCAGTCCGTAATTCAGGCTGAATTGCAACAGCCCAACTACCGCGATCACTGTCCAGTCGCGGCGCTGACGCGGCCAACGCACACCGCGCGCAAGAATCAGCGCAATCAGGATCAGAGAAGCAAAAAGAAAACGAATGCCGGCGAAGGTAAGCGGCGGCAGATCAGCCAGACCGAGCTTGATAAATAGCCAGGTCGAACCCCAGATGCCGCACAGAATTAACCAGACAACGCGAGCTTTCATTTGACAATGTGTACGTTACATCGTTTGCACGATCAAATTCGTGCGGCGAATTGTGTCGGTACCCCGAGCGATAGCGAATGGATCAAAGAGCTTCCATTGTATCAACCATCCGGTCGTTGCCGCTCGCGGTACTGACCCGCCCGCTTGAGCGATGGGCACTCGTTGAAAAACAATTGAGCCCGTGAAACGGACGACAGAAACCTGGGTCTAACCTGCTGGCCTCTGCCGTCCGCTTCGCGGACTCTTAAATCAAATACAGTTGCGGTCCCAGCGAAAGCGCTGGGCTATTTCCGATCGCCGCTACGCGGACTTGTGCTCGTGATGCTGCAAGCTCAACGCGATGACATTGAACACGGCGCCTTGCGGATCAGCCAACACCGCAAATCTGCCGACGTTCGGAATGTCGGTGGGCGGCACGTAAGTCCGCGCACCTAATGACGTGGCTTTCGCGACCGTGCCATCACAATCGGCGACGGCGATATAGATGCCCCAATTCGGCGGCATTGGTCCCATGAACGGCTGAATCTGCATCATGCCGCCGATGTGATCGTCGCCATTAATCCATTCGGTGTAAGGCGTGTCGCCACCGTCTGTCTTCGAAGTCCATCCGAAAAGTTTCGTGTAAAAGTCCTTCGCTTTTTCCGTGTCATTCGTCAACAGCTCGTTCCAGCAGAGCGATCCTATTTCGCCCTTTACGTCCACGCCTTTGTGCATCTTCGGCTGCCAGATGCAGAAGTGCGCGCCGGTTGGATCCGCAATGACCGCCATGCGTCCGACTTCCATCACGTCGAACGGTTCCTGCACCACGGTGCCACCCAGCGCTTTGGTTTTGGCCGCGGTCTCGTCGGCGCTGGTCACGCTGATGTACGAAGCCCAGTGCGTCGGCACTTGCTTCATCTGTTCGCCTTTTTGATAGAGCGCGCCGACGTGCTTTCCGTTAAGCGAGAGCATCGTGTAGACCATGTCAGGTCCAATCGGATTGTCCTGAGCTTCCCAGCCGAACAGTTCCGAATAAAATTTCTTGGCGCCAGGTCCATCAGTCGTCGCCAGTTCAATCCAGCAAAAACTTCCCGGCGCGTGCTCCAATTGAGCTTGGGTTGCAGAGTCGCTCATAGTTTTTTCTCCTTTAAGTCCGTTTCTTCATCAATTCGTTTGAAGCCGGACTTCTCCGGCTCGCAACGAAGCGGCGGACAAGTCCGCCATCTAAACAGAATCTGCCATCAGGCTAATCCCACTCTAAACATTTTGCGAATGATAACGGGGCTCAGAACTTTATCAGCAGGATCGGAAAAATCCTAGCTTTCACCGATGAAGAATTTGTAAAGAATTGTGAAGTCGGATTTAGGTGAAAGCTGAGGATCTAACTAAATCGAAATTAGAATGGCGCGCAGGGATGCGCTCGACCCGCCCGCAGGGTTGCGGGCGCTCCGGGGGTTCCTAAAAGCGAAATCGCGCTGCTTTCAGCCGAAGCTGCCAGCAGCGCAATCTCGAATCTTCCGAACCACCGGAGTAGTTCGTAAGATGGCAGCTTGCACTCGTCAGTAACAAGCTGCCAATTTGTATCCCGACAAGCCATCGGCGGTCGACGCTCACCGGTCAGCACGCGATTCGTTTCAGTTAATCTCGCAACCCTTGCGGGCCGCCAAACTTGTTTCCACGAATCTCACATCAACTCTGACCGAAGTCACAATCAACGTGGTGCCAGTAGGTAGTTTTTTGAGGTGGCTGTCCTCCACCGCCGGTTACGTTCCCGGCAACGAGGCTCAGATTTCTCTGAGCGACATCGCTCACCATTAGCGGGTCCTCTCTAATGGTTGCTACCCGTTTTTATCCGGGCGCTCAGAAAACCTTTCGGTCTTCCTGGCAAGCCTTTCGGCTTCAACCAAGGGCGTCATAGCAAGTGCAAACCGCTCTGCCTTTACTCTCTCCCAGAGCCTCACGACTCCGTTCGCCGTCCCTTTGTTGGTCTCAAAAGCCGTAACCTTCGTGACACTGATGCTTATACAGAAAAGAATTTTTGGAAGCAAACTTTTCGAATTTTTTGTGTGTTTTATTTTTTTGCCGTGAGATTTTTTTGCTTCGCGCGCGATGCTTTGGCGTTAATTAAAATGGAATTGGGTGTACAATGCCCCCGCAAAATACCCTGAGTTTCCTCAGAAAACAGAAGGAGATCTCATGAAAATTCGCTTCGCTCAAACATCTCTGGTGATTTTTGTTTTGCTGTTCGCCGGTTTCGTAGCGCACGCCCAAACGGTTACGACAACTGCGAACACCGCGGCGCCTTCGCAGTCACCCGCGACCGCCGCGCCTACGCCCTTGCCGGAACAAAAAGCATATGACGAAGCACGGCGGATAAAAGATCCCCTAAAGAAGATCGATGCCCTGGACAAAGTCATTAAGGATTATCCGGAGAAATTCCAGGCAACCATGGCGCGCAATGACTTGCTTGACGTTTACGTAAAGAATTTTCCGACGCAAACCGACAAGATCCGCGCCGCGGCCGAGCGCATCTTTGAGCCTGCAAAGCCGAGTCCCGTCGCGCTCGGGTCGACCTACCTCAACGTCGCTACTCGCCTGATGGACGCTGGAGTCATGCTCGATTGGGCCGAGGAACTCGCCACTAAGGGCTCGGCGATGTACGACGAAGAGATGTCAAAGAACTTGCGCCGCCAGCGCGCGCGGTCACAGGACACGCTCGGCCGCATCTATTTGAAACAAGGCAAGGACAAACTTGCCCAACGATTTTTGAAGCAGGCTTTGACGAACGACCCGGACATCACGACGCCGATGGTCGGGCTGGGCACGCTCGCCGAGCGCGCCGGCAAACACAAAGACGCCGTCGAATACTTTACGTCCGCGGCCGTGAAGTCGCCTCTGAAGAAGGCCGATCGCGAAACGATGGAAGCTGCGTATCGCGCCACGCATAACAATTCGCTCAACGGTCTCGACGATTTGCTCGATTCAAAATATCGAAAGCTGAACGCGGGATTGCATTTCGATCATTATCAAACGTCCGCCAAACGGACCAGCCGCACCGCGCTGGCCGAACTGTTCACCGGCTCCGGTTGTGGGCCATGTGTCGCGGCTGACCTGGGTTTCGATGGCTTGCTCGACCGCTACAAGCGGCAGGATCTTGTGGTGCTTGTCTATCACATGCACATTCCCCTGCCCGATCCGATGACTAATCAGACCACTATGGATCGCGGAAAATATTACGGCGTCCCGGGAACTCCGACGCCGGTGGTAGATGGACTCAGATTGCCGAGCGCCGGCGGCTCGCGTGAAATGACGAAGGGTTTCTACGATCGCGTAAATCCAAAAATCGAGTCGGAATTGGAATCGCCCGCGCAAGCGCAAATTGCCTTGACCGGTTCGATCGCAGGTGACGTCGTCAAAGCCAACGTTGTCGTCGATCAAGTCAAGGCTGCCTCGCCCGATTTGCGAATTCAGTTAGCGCTCGCCGAGGAAGAGGTTCGCTACACCGGCGAGAACGGCATCCGCTTTCATCCGATGGTAGTTCGCAGTCTGGGCGGCAAAGATGCGAACGGGTTCACCCTCGCAGCGTCAGGTCCAACGACAGTCGAGTGGACCTTCGATGTGAAAGCGATGAGCGACCAGTTGAAAAAGTATCTCGATGATTACGAAAAGGCCGGACATCGCGGCGACACCTTTACGTTCCTGGATAAGAAATATCAGATCGACCCGAACAATCTGTCGCTGGTCGCGTTTGTGCAGGACATGAAAACCAAGACGGTGCTGCAAACCGTCTATCTTAAACTCAACGCCGCAGCCATGACTTCTGCGACAGCGGCGGCGCAGTAAGATGCCTGGGCGCCGTTACTTTCAGCTGGCATTGCTGATGGTCTTTTGGTCACCGTCAGCAATCGTCACTGCCCAGGACAGCGGCGAACCGAACCCCATCAAATGGACCGCGAAGGTCCAGGTAATGCCTTCGTCAGGCAGAATCGCCGTCGAGTTGCTGGCGTCGATTGAGCGCGGCTGGCATCTGTATTCCCTTGAAAAAGTCGAGGGTGGTCCAGCACCGACGCGCATCTCTATTTTGCCCGGACAGAATTGGGAGATTGCGGGCGAGATCGATTCTCCGGCGCCGCGCTCGGCTTACGATCCAAACTTTCAGGTGGCCACTGAGTTTTACGAAGGTGAAGTCGCCTTCAACATTCCTCTCAAATCGACCACGCCTGCTTTAGCTGAGAAGGTTCGCGTGCAAGTGCGTTATCAAACATGCACTCCGACGATCTGTCTGCCGCCGAAACTGATTGAAGTAGAAGCACCAACGAACGGCTCGGTTGCGATCACGACCGGCGCGGCGAATGACAAACCGGCGCCGAAAAAGAAGGCTGAGATCGGCGACGCGGCGGATGATTTCGAGTTTATCGACTTCACCGGCAAGTCGCATCGCTTCTCAGAATTTCGCGGTAAGGTCGTGCTGCTCGATTTTTGGGCGTCGTGGTGCAGTCCCTGTCTCGCCGACATTCCGAACTTGAAGAGTATCTATCAGCGTTACCGAGCGCAGGGATTCGAAATTATCGGAATGGACAGCGAGACGCTGGGACAGCCGGACGCTGACGCTCAGTTTGCGAAAGATGCGCAGTCGAAGGCGCGCGAGATCGTTAGCACGCGCGGCGTGAGCTGGACACAGGCGACGTCGGAGAGTTCGCTGCCGGTTGCCGTCGGCCGGTTTGGGGTCGAAAGCCTGCCGGCGAAGATCCTAATCGATCGTAATGGGCGGATCGTGTCGCGAATCAAAGACGTAGGGAACTTGGATGAGCTGCTTCCCGCGCTCCTGAAGCCCGCAAATTAGCGCGGCTCTGCCGCTCGACAGTGCGGGAAGGCTTGCCTTTCGAAAAGTGGTTAAGAATATTTCGACGCTATGCCTCGAACCTCAGGCATAGCCTGCACAAAGATTCAGGCTTGCTGTCCGGTAAGACAAGCCTTACCGCACTGCGGAGCGGCAAGCCGCAAACAACTAAACGCAGAGTCGTGATTCAGGAGAGTTGGCGATAGCGGAAGCATTTCGTGTCGTGATCGTTGACCATGCCCACGGCCTGCATGAATGAATAGCAGATGGTCGAGCCAACGAAGTTGAATCCGCGACGCTTTAGGTCCCGGCTCAGCGCGTCGGAATCAGCAGTGGTGACCGGCAGGGGAGCGCCGCGCTTTCGCTGCTTCGGCTTGCCGCCCACAAACGTCCAGACGTATTTATCGAAGCTGCCGAATTCGCTTTGAATCTTCAGAAACAATTTGGCGTTTTCGATCGCTGATGCGATCTTCAAGCGGTTGCGAATGATGCCTTCGTCATCAAGCAGCTTCGCGACTTTGCGCTGGTCGTATTTCGCAACCTTCTTCG
>Ga0207686_10000655_pt1 | contig 21369 bp, 20 predicted proteins | sample KBSM24metaG_FD_184396 | JGI IMG/M metagenome (GOLD analysis project Ga0207686, IMG submission 184396) | Miscanthus rhizosphere microbial communities from Kellogg Biological Station, Michigan, USA - KBS M2-4 metaG (SPAdes) (version 2) | ecosystem: Host-associated > Plants > Roots > Rhizosphere >...
ACACGTACCAAACCAATATGTGATGTTGAGATAGGACATCGCACCGCCACAGTTTGTAATATTGGCAATATTGCCTACCAGGTAAAACGGTCATTAAAATGGGATCCCAAAAAAGAAAAGTTTAAAACTGATGCGGAAGCCAATGCCTTGTTGGGTAGACTAATGCTGAATGAATGGGCAATAAAAATATAAATCAGACTATATCCTCCTTCTTTTTAGGTAACCTGCCATTTAGACAACATTAAATAAAAGTGAAAGTGAAAAAGATATTCAAGAGAACTTTTAAAATAATACTGTTGACATTTTTTATTGGCGCCTTGACAATTACTTTAATTCTTTTGTTCCCTCAACGATTATTTGCTAACAAAATCAGGTACAAAGAATTCACAGTGTGTTCTAATGATAAAATAAATGACAACATTAAAGTTGTTTTAGACAACGCTATGAATCTTGTTCAAAAATCTGAACTATATGATTCTAGCTATAAGTATAATATCATACTTTGTTCTCATACATTCTACAATAAAATTGACGATAAACTATTAGGGATTGGACCCAGCGCAAGATCGAGACTTAATAACTTGATTATAAAAGTTAGAATTGATCCAAAGAGCAATTTAGCTTTTCCTACATTTCACAAGGAATGTGAGATTAATTTGACTTATTTAATTGCACATGAAATGATTCACTGCTTGCAGGCAAAAAAGTATGGAATAATGAAATTTAATCCTTTTAGACATCCGGAACTTTGGAAGTTGGAAGGTTATCCAGAATATATTTCAAAAAAGCCAAAGCTTTCAAATAAAGATTATAGTCTGACAACCGAAATAGAGCGATATATTAATCTAGAAAATAAAGCAACTGATATATGGATTTCACCAGAGGATGGCGGTTGTGAATTCCCTAATTATTACTACAAGGGCAGATTGATGATAGAATATCTAATGGACATCAAACATTTATCTTACGACCAAATACTTAAAGATTCTGTTTCAGAAGCCACCATTTTTAAGGAGATGATAAAATGGATTGATGGTGCTAAAAAGTCCTCAGTAATGTTCCCGTCAGTTCAACCGAACAGGCAATGAAATAAAAATCATTACTCCATTACGAAATATTGAATAAACAGTGACGCAAAATTAGAAACCAACAGATCTTTACTCAGACTTTTGCTGAATGGATCCGGCAATGGTACAGGGTAAAGCGTAAGATAAAAAGGCCGGCTCAGGTCCTGCGAATTGGCGAGAATAATAAAACTGAGATCTTTTTGCGGGATCTTTATCAGCAATGTTGAATAGCCATACCACCAACCAGTATGCCATATAATTTTTAGTCCTTTATAATCTTTCACAAACCAGCCCAAACCATACTGTATTGTTTTTCCTTTCGGTGTAACATAAGGAGTGAAAACCTTTTCCCATGTTCCAGGTTTTAAAAACTTTTTTTCATCAATTGCCATTGAATATTTAGCCAAGTCTACTACGCTGCTCATAATACCAGCTGCCGGGCTGAAACTATATTTCATTTGTATTGGCGCTATTTGTTTTCCCTGCCAGTTATAAGGCGGCGCCACCTTTGTTAAAAAAGAATCTTTGTTATAACCTGTCAATTTAAAATTTACAGTGTCATCCGTACTCGGTACTGTATTTATCATTCCCGATGGGATAATGATATTCTTCATCACTAATTCTCCAAAACTTTCTCCTGATGCTTTTTCAATTACTTTACCCAATCGTCCATACCAGTCGCCATTGTATCTGAATTTAAATCCCGGCTTATATCCATTAAGCCAGTTACCCATTGCAGTATGCGTTAAAAGGTGTTTTACTTTTATACGAGGATCACTCCCCCATCTTCCACCTAAATTGATACCGTATTTGTCGATCGGGTCATCAAGATTTAGTTTTCCTTGTTCCACTAATTGCATGAGGATAATGGACCCGAAAGTTTTAGTGATCGATGCAAGGTGATAAACTGTGTTTTCATCCGGTTTGATTTTGTTTTTTATATCGGCAAAACCTAATCCCCCTCTTACTACCAGTTTTTTTTCATTAACGATGCCAATTGCAATTGAAGGAATGTGATAGTGAACACGCAGTTCTTCCAGTTTTTTTTCAAATGCAACAATATTCCCGGTGTTCCACACATCATCAGCAGCAGTAACCGGTTTACCAGTATGGGAAAGTTTTGACACAGAACTGCAGCCGATCGCTATGCAGCAGGTAACGATGATCAATAATTTATTCATGTGAGATAGCTGGTAAAAATCATTAAAGATATGTGAATAAACTTTGGGGAAACTCTCATTGTTCTGGTGTTCAATATAAAAAAATCTACCATGCATCCTTTATTGTTGCTACGCCAAACAAGACACGGATATCTATTAACAATAAGAAAAACCTTTAACAAACGTTTCTCAACTTATCGTTTTCAATTCAGCAAGATCATAGTGTTTTGGTTCTAATTTTGAACATCAATGGTTCTGTTTAAAACACACAACTATGCAAGTACTCTTATTTATTCTTTTCAACAGTTTTCTTTTTTCGAATGGCTCATGGGAAACTGATTTTAATAAAGCACAGCAATCTGCTATGACGGAACATAAACTTATACTGGTTAATTTTTCCGGTTCAGATTGGTGTGGTCCTTGTATCCGGATGCATAAGGACATCTTTGAAGGAAATAGCTTTATTCAATATGCCGGTGATCATCTTGTGTTAGTAAATGCTGATTTTCCAAGGCTAAAGAAACACGAGCTTTCTAAAGATCAGCAGAAAAAAAATGATCAGCTTGCAGATAAATACAATAAGGACGGAATATTTCCTTTAACTGTATTATTAGATCCCAATGGAAAAGTTTTGAAAGAGTGGCAGGGATTGCCGCCAATATCTTCTGAAGAATTCACCACCGAGGTAAAATCGATTGTTGATGCCAATAAGTGAACTAACACCTTCGCTGTCTAAAAAGGTCTTAAAGCTAATGGGAAATCGCTTTGAGATCACTGTCGTTGGTGACGATCGATTGTGGGCGGATGAGCGTGTAGATGATGCTGTAGAAGAGATCAAACGGATCGAGAAACTTTTTACCACGTTTGATGAGTCTAGTCAAACAAATCTCATTAACCGGAATGCAGGCATTAAACCTGTTAAAGTAGATAGAGAAGTGTATGATCTTATAGAACGTTCCAAAAAAATATCAACTCTTACACAGGGAGCTTTTGATATCACTTATGGCTCTATCGATAAACGATTGTGGAATTTTGATAAGACAATGACGAGCTTACCTGATCCACAAATTGCAAAACAATTAGTGCGATTGATCAACTATCGAAATGTGCTACTTGATAAAAAAAATTGCAGCGTTTTCCTGAAAGAAAAAGGAATGCGGATTGGTTTTGGTGGAATAGGAAAAGGTTATGCTGCTGAAAAAGCAAAATCTCTATTGCAACAAAAGGGAGTAAAAAGCGGTATCATCAATGCGGCCGGTGATCTGACTGCATGGGGTCATCAACCTAATGGTAAGCCCTGGACGATCGGCATTGCTGATCCAAATACTACGAAACAAGCATTTTCATTTTTAGAGATCACCAATACATCGATCGCTACATCCGGTAACTATGAAAAATTTGTACTCATTGACGGGAAAAAATATTCCCATACAATTGACCCGAAGACAGGTTTACCAGTAAGAGGTATTAAAAGCGTGACCATTATTTGTCCGAATGCTGAGATCGCTGATGCGATGGCTACACCTGTGATGATCATGGGTATAAAAACAGGATTGGATATGTTAAATCAAATGAAGGGAGTTGCAGGCATTATTATTGATGATAATGACAAAATCTATACAACAAAAAATATAAATCTTACATGAAGCCATACATCAAATCGTTTTTTTACATCCCCGTTTTTATGACTGCGGTTTTATTTTTCAGTTCATGTACAACAGTGAAGGAATACCAGAAAAATAAACTGAATGATTCCGAGATGTCTTTATCAAGCCGTAAAATAGAAAAAACCGAACTCAGTTTTCAATCTTATCGTGAAGGAGCATCAGGTGCTAATGGCGGCAAAACAGGCGGCGGTTGCGGATGTAATTAAATAAAATCATTATCACAGTTATGAAGAAATTATTTCTTTCTGTTATTGGAATGTACTTCACTATGCTGGCAGCATTATCCCAGGGAAATCCAAAAACCGATTCTGTCTATAAGCCACGCAAGCTAACTTTTGAAGAAGCAAACCTTGTTTCAAGTTATTACAGGCAAGATGGAAACAATTCAGCGGTGACAGGTGGTATTGGTTCGGAAAAACTCACTGATCTTTCTAATGCCATTGATCTTAAGTTATATCGTTATGATAAGCGGGATCGCAAACATAGTTTTATAGGTGAGCTTGGTATCGATCATTATACATCTGCTTCGTCTGATAAAATAGACCCCCATACTATATCTTCTGCTTCACATTCTGATACAAGATTTTATCCTTCTCTATCGTGGACGATGGAAAATGCAAAGAAGGGATCAACAGTAGGTGCAGGGTTATCCCTCTCTAGTGAATTTGACTATGGATCTTTTGGTGCTAATGTCAATTTTGCAAAGAAGACAAAAGATAAAAGTGGGGAGTTCAGCGCAAAGTTGCAGGCTTATCTTGACCGGGTCAGCCTGATCTACCCGATCGAGCTGAGAACAGGAACAGGGAACAGAGGAGAAGAGGATGATTATGCAACTACGCCCCGCAACACATTCAATTTAGATCTATCCTGGTCACAGATCATTAATCAACGCTTACAGGTAATGATTGATGGAGAAGTGGTTTACCAGCACGGTTATCTTGGTCTCCCCTTTCACCGGGTTTATTTTGCAGATAACTCATTGCATGTAGAGAACCTTCCTTCCGAACGTTTAAAGATCCCAATGAGTATACGGGCCAATTATTTTATCAGCGATAAATTTATTTTGAGAACATGGTATCGCTATTACCACGATGACTGGAATATCAATTCAAATACATTGCAATTAGAAACTGTTGTGAAACTGAGCCCGTTTTTTTCCGTTACACCCTTCTATCGCTTTTACCAGCAAACTGCTGCTGACCATTTTGCTCCTTATGGGGTACATACTGCAGCAGATACCTATTATACCAGCAATTATGATCTTTCGAAATTCAACAGTAGTTTTTTTGGAGCTGGCTTTAGAATAGCTCCACCTGATGGAGTATTTAAGATTCAGCATTGGAACTCTTTGGAACTACGTTATGGCCATTACACAAAAAACATCGGCATGAACTCAGATATCATCTCGCTGAATGTAAAATTTAAGTGAGAAAAAATTGATCGGTTGGCGTGAGCGCCAATATGTAATAAAATAACTCGGCGATATTTATTTCATTAATACCAACTTTCTCAAAATTCTCTTATCGTTCACGATAAGTTCACAAAAATATATTCCGTTTGAAAGATCACTGCCATCAATAGAAAAACTTTGAGGGCCTGGTTGTCTTTCACCTTCGTAAATATGTTTAATTAAACTTCCTTTAGAATCAAAAACCCGGATACTCACTTTTTGTGTTTGAGTTAAATTGAATCGAAGAGTGACATAACTGCTGAATGGATTCGGCATTACTGTTAATTTCAAAACTTTTTCTTCCTGTTCATTTGCAGTAATAACATTTTTATTGACAACTGGATTATTAGTTTCTCCAACATAAAAAGGTCTCATCATATCATGTTCTTCGTGTGACAGAATATGGCAATGCCATACATATAAACCTGGCCGGTCAAATTTTGCGATTACTTTTGTTACCTCTCCCGGATTCATGACCCATGTATCTTTCCAACCTTGTTCATCAGGGCCAGGATATTTGGGTTGTCCAACCAGCCTGATATTGGAAGGCTTGCCAGTCTCTTCATTTACTCTTGCAACAAATTTTTGCCTGCTGATCATTTGCATCGTTACCAGGTGCAGGTGTATCGGGTGGGCATCCATTGTTTCATTATACAATTCCCATATCTCAGTGCTGTTAAGTGCAGGATACTCTGTCAGACCATCACGAAAACCTAGCATCCCATCATCAACCGTTCCAAGTATCGGCATAATACGTCCATATTCATCTTCTGTTTCAAATAAGATCAGTTTTCGCGGAGCAAGGTTCGTCTGTAAGGGAATAATTGGCGAACGAAGTGTTGCAGGCAAAGTAGTGAGCGGATAATTTAAATTAAGTGGTTTATTTATCCTGAATGCCATGATCCGACCTGTTGTTTGCGGATCAGGTGCCTCACCTCTTGGGTATGGTGTCTTTGCATTATTCTTTAAGATGATCGTTTGACCCCATAGCGCCGGATCAGAAAAATCGAGGATAATATCTTTTCTTTCACCTGGTGCAAGCAAGATTTGATTAATTGCATATGGTGCAAATAAAAAACCCTGGTCGCTACCAACCTGGATAAATTGCTGTCCCGATGAAAGAAATAAATTATAAAACCGCGAATCAGAGCCGTTCAACATTCTGAAACGATATTGTCTTGGTTCTACATCCAATACCGGCCATGTCATTCCATTAACTAGAATAAAATTACCAAAGACCTCCGGAAGTATACTATGTTCTTCTCCTTCCTCTCCATCTTCTCCTAACATAGTAGGATAGAACAATTGTCCGGCTGATGTAAACATTCTATCCTGGATGGCCAAACCAAGATCATAAGGAGGCGCAGGCAATTTATTTGTTGCCTGCATGCTTATTTCATTATTATCTGTTACCAGGTAATACCCGGCAAGACCGGCATAAACATTAAGACGTGTAACACCCAATGCATGGTCATGATACCAGATAGTCGCTGCTCCCTGGTCATTGTCATAATGGTATGGTTCAATATCTCCTTTTATAAAGCCAGGACCTTTTCTTGCAAAGTCAGGTGTATACCAGTTATCAGGTAAACCATCGCTTGCTGATTCAGTATGTCCCCATGCACATGTGTAACAATCGGCACACCATAGCTTTGCCAATTGGGATCATTACCAAAGGCCCAATCAATTGAGCGGTCAATGGGCAATAGGTGTGGTAATGGTTGATTGTTCCCATTTAAAAGTTTATTGCGCCAAAAGACATTAATAGGAACATCTTTCCTCGCAACGATACTAGGCCCGGGATAAGAGCCATTATATCCCCACACTTTAGTATTTATATGTTGTTCTGTTATGGGGTCGATCAATCCCAGCCATTGATCAAACTGGTTGATATCAATTGTAAATGTGCCTCCGCTCCTTCCATCGATAATTGAAGGAACAGGCAAAGAATTTATAAATTGAGGTTGTGTTCTAGGATTCAATAATCCTTGCGTATTTGCGGTTGGGCAAATAAAAAAGAATATGAAGAAAACCCAACCATAAATTGAAGTAGTAAACTTCCTCATAAACATAAGATTTAAATTAAAATTGAAAGTAACAATCATACTTCCTATAATAAGATGAGGTGGGTCAATAACATTAATGAATTTGATCGTGAAAGAACATGATGCTCTGCCCGTCCCGGTCTTGCCCATAGAAACTCACTTGAATAAACATCTTTAATTGTTGTCCTGAAATTGTTTAGTATTTGGCTGCTTGCTAGTAGAATTTCATTGTACCTTTACAGCATTGATCAATTTAAATGTATGGAACATAAAAAGAAGCTGGAAGAATTAAACAAACAATCTCTTCACAAACTGGAAGAATATATTAAAACAAAAGAAGTTATTTTAAAAGAAGATGACCATAAAAAACTGCACTCGGCAAAAGAAGATTGGCAGTTAGCGTGGAATAAACTTATGGAAGCACTTCTAATATTGGAACGAATAGAGATATGATCTTCCTCGTTATAATACCTGTTTTTCGTTTGCCATAATCCTAAATGCTTTTGTTGCAAATTTACCTAATCTATATTAGTTGTTTGTAGTCCCGCCTGAGGCGGGATAAATGTTCAATAAAATAAAAAACTTACAACTGTAAATCATCTTGCCCACTACTGTGCATCCTTCTTTACCTTTTCATTGTATTGTTTTTGCAGATCGCTTAATGCAGTATCATAACCAGCCTGGTCAATAAAAGCAGCAGGATTATACGCATCGCCGGGTTTATGTTTATCGTGCAGTTTAAACTGGTTGGCATGTGATGCAAGCCATAGATCAAATTTTATATTTTTCATTGCCTTGAATGTATAGGCATAATCACCGGCTATTCCGGGATAGGCTGTTATCTCAGTAAATTTTTTGTCGGTTACAATAGTCGGCATATTTGCGATAAGCACTTTGTATGATCGCTGATCATCTTTTACAGTAAGTAAAAAACTACAGGAACCTTTTGTATGACCGGGATGATGCAACATGACCAGTTGTATATCACCAAGGCGAATAGTATCCCCATCATGTAGTAAACGGTCAGGCTTTACAGGTTTGAATGAGGTGCCGTAATGTCCCAATTCATAATCAGAACTGCCACCGCTTGCCAGTACTTCTGCATCTTTTTCATCAACCATCATTTGCGCACCTGTACTTTGTTTTATGGCGGCCATAGCACCCATATGATCGTAATGTGCCTGTGTGGTCAGAAGTATTTTAGTATCAGAAAACTTAAAACCTAAGGTTTCAATATTGCTTATTATTTGTGATTCAGATGCAGCAAGCCCTGTATTGATGAGAATGTTTCCCTTTGTTGTTGTGATCAGGTAGCAGGCAAGATCGTAAGTACCTACATAATACAGGTTGCCTGCTATGCGGAAAGACTGGTAGGGTGCTGTCCATTCTGCTGTGGTTCTTGGTTCATTTATTTTTTGTGCATTAGCTGTTATCGACATTGATAAGAGAGCAGCAAGTACAATACTGTGGAATAAATTTCTGAACATTAGTAAAGTTGAATGATATTAATGTTCAAATATATCAGCTTATAGGGTCAATTCTGTTTTATTGATATAAATTTTTTATTTGCTTTTATTTATGTTCCGTAGGAACAACTGATCGGTAGCCCGTTAATGATGATCCCACCAAACGTTCCTTCGGAACGTATCGTGCATGCAATTAGACCATCTACCCATGATTCGTCCCGATGGGACGATATGTGCTGAATAGAATTACAAAACGTACAAGTGAGTGACACAACAGACGATGATAGTAGCAATGCGGTTTAGTACATAAAAAAAAACCCTTGTCAACAATAATTTGACAAGGGTTTTCTTATTTAAAGAAGTTTTCTATTTATTATAAAACTTCCAACTGGGTTTATAATCCCTGTCTATATTTTGATTAGTTAGAATAGCTCTTAGCATTTCAATTGGTAAACTGCTTTCATGTAAAATGGCATCATGATACTGCTTGTAGGTCATTTTTTTTGTATCAACCAATTCTTCCTTTAATGCATAAAATTCCAAACCACCGATCATATAGGCGATCTGGTATAAAGGTCCATAGCCCCCCGTAAATGAACGACGTACCTCTCCTTCCGCATTTGCTCTTTCGTGACCAACCCTGTCTACTAAAAAATCAATGCATTGCTGCGGGGTCCATTTACCTAAATGATAATTCAGCGAGAAAATGATCCTTGCGCAACGGTGCATTCTCCAAAACAGCATTCCTATTCTTTCTTCTGGTGTCCGGGGGAACTTCATATCCCATAACAACAGTTCCCAATACAATGAATTTCCTTCAACCCAAAAAGGTGTATCAAAATTGCGATACGCTTTATGTCTGGCAGTCATGAATCCCTGTAAATGATGGCCAGCTAATAATTCATGATGTACCGTAGCACGGGAAAAATCTGGATTATTACCACGCATGCTCATCATCTTTTCATCATAAGTCATTGTATTTGTTGGGTAAGAAATGATCAGGGATTGTCCACCAAGGAAAAAAGGGCTTACTCGCTGCCTTTCTGCTGACATCATATACATACCCCAATCTTCTTCAGATAATGGTGGCAGCGTTAACAGGTCATTCTTCTTTAAAAAATCAACTGACTGCTTATATAGATCGTACATAGCTTCCGGTTGTTTACCGGGTGGCATATAAGTTTGTTTTACTTTTTCCAATGCATCTTTCCATTTATCTCCAAAACCCATCTCACGGGATGCTTTTAATAACTCTGCATCGCACCAGGCAAATTCCTTATTAGCAATGTCTACTAAATCTTCAGGGCTGTAAGAGATCCACTCGTATTTTAACTGACGAACAAGTTCTGCACTACCAATTGGATTACCGATAATGCCACTGCCATCATCTTTTTGAAGATTGTTTACTTTACCTTTTCTTTTAATAGCGCTTGCAAATACGCCGAGCAAACTATCTGTAGCGGTATATGTTCTAGGAACCCACCAGGTAAACAAAGGATCATATCCATTATAAAAATTGAAATAGTCTTTTAATACTCCCTGCAAGCCCTTTGCCGCTTCTGATGCAAGGTAAGCCTGGCTTTGTTCTATACTATCAACTTTTTTTAGTTTATCGATCGCAGAGGTAATGTCTTTGTTGATATCGTTAAGCTCCTTTGCTACTGCTTCACCATTTACGGACATGCCACGACGCCGGGGTTTCTGCAAAGTGAATAGTCTATCGGAAAAAGTTAAATACTTCGCTATTTGGTCGTAGGTCTTTTGTTCTTCCAGTAATTGGTATTGTTCGCTTTCAAGATTTCTTTTAAAAAGAACATAATCCACTTTGCCGTTTATATTCCATTTTTCAAATGGATATTTTTTTAATATCTCAAGGTATTGGTCAATTAATTCAAGCAATCGTTTTCTTCTTTCTGGAGTATTATAGCCTGGTCCTTGTTGTCTTGAAAAAAAATCTCCTTGTGTACTGGTTGAATAAATCCGAATGATGCTTGCTTTATCAGCATCATACTGGATCATGGCATCGGCCATTTCACTGGTCTGTGCGTAAAGACTGCTTGTATTTTGTTGTGCAGAAACTTGCAAGCGTAAACAACTGCTCAATAGAATTACTACTATAAAATTTTTAGTCCATTGGTGACTTTTCATACTTAAAAAAATTTGATGAAAAATATTGAATATTCTACAAGAACTGCAAATAATTTTAAACATACCGGCTTACACGCAAATCACTACCGCTTTTTGGATGTCGGCCTGCATACGGGTATATTTATATGTCGTGCGTAATACAAATTGCCAATTACTAAATTTAAAATATGAATAAAATGATATTAGGGCTCGGACTGTTAATTCTTTTTACAGATCTCAGTTGTGCCCACAAGCAGACTATAGATGATAAGCTTAACGGAATGTATAAGCTTGACAAGTTTGAATCATACGATTCGGTTTCCAGGAAATGGATAGCAGATAAATGGCGAGGAAAAGATGCTGACGGGTTTATACAATATGATGGGAAGGGACATATGAGTGTTCATCTTTATCCACGGGATTATAAAGATTTTGACACTAATAAAAATATCGACAGCATAGATCATGAAAGTCTAAAGAAGTTGACAAAATTCTATCAATCAAACTTTGTTTATTTTGCGGACTATAAAATTATTAACGACTCGACAATTGAGCATATCAGGATCTCTGCGACAGAACCTAAAAATTGGGGAACTAAATTGACAAGAACTTTCGAATTTATAAACGATACTTTGATATTAACGGCGCACGAAAAACTGGAGAATAAAAAAATGCGACTCAGATGGATCAAATTATAATAAATGAAAAATATTTTATTTGTGGTAGCCACACTTCTCTTCTTAAAAAGCTCAGGCAAAATGAAGAATTTGATGGCAAGAAATGGGAAGCACCTTACGTACTCGATACTATAAAGGGATGGGATGTTGAACGTTTCCTGATACCTATTTCATTTGCGCCATCCATACCGTATAATGGTATTGAAGATTTAAGATTTACCCCTGGCTGGGCCAAAAAAACAACCAATGAATATTGGAGCTATGCTTTTTTATGGTATTTAGACGGCACGATAAAATTGGATGCCAATGCAATTGAAAATAATTTAAAAGCCTATTATTCCGGCCTTATTAAAGTCAATAGTGATTCAAGTAAAATTGCAGATAAATTATTTCCGGTAACGTCCTCAATAAGATCAAGAACTATGGAAAAAGAAGATCTGAAAACTTTCGAAGGTTCTGTTACTATATTGGATTATATGAGTAAGCTACCGATAACTTTAAATGTTGTGATACATATTAGAAATTGTGCTGGGAAAGATAAAACATTCATCTTTCATGAAATATCACCGATGCCCTTTACTGATGATGTATGGAAAAAACTTCATCAACTTTGGGTCAGCTTTAAATGTAACAAAGAGTAGTTCTATTCTGCTCGTCCTTTGCAGTGTTCAATAATAATCTGCTACCATTCACTCATTAAAACCCGCCAACCAAAAAAATAGGGATGGTTCATTACTTCCATCATTTGCACCTTTGCATACAACTATCACCTGATCATCATCGCTTTGATAAAAGACATTATCAAATGATGGTTATACTGATAAACTTTTTTATTTTAATCTTTTAAACCTTAAACAAATGAGCTCAGAAACAGTATTACAAGCGAATCCTAACAAAGCATTATGGGAAAAAGGTGATTTCACACAGATTGCAGATACCATGCGTGAAAGTGGTGAGGCCCTGGTAGCCAAACTCGGAATTAGCAAAGGTCTTCATGTTCTTGATCTTGGTTGTGGTGATGGAACAACAGCAATTCCGGAAGCAAAACTCGGTGCCGAAGTTTTAGGTATTGACATTGCAGCCAATCTTGTTGAAGCAGGTAACAACCGCATAAAGGAAATTGGACTTACAAACATTATATTCCAGGAAGGTGATGCGACAAATCTTATTGGTGTAAAGGATGACAGTTTTGATCTTATTGTTAGCATCTTCGGCGCTATGTTCGCTCCTAAACCATTTGATGTAGCAAGTGAAATGGTTCGTGTTACAAAACCGGGTGGGAGGATCGTTATGGGTAATTGGATACCTGGAGATCCAACTCTGGTTGCACAAATATTAAAGATCAGTTCGGCTTATACTCCACCGCCACCAGAAGGTTTTGTGAGTCCTATGCTTTGGGGTGTGGAAGATCATGTGATCGATCGTTTTGGTAAAGCAGGTGTGGCAAAAGAAAATATATCATTCAAAAAAGAAACATTTACGTTCAACGCACCCTATTCACCATCGGAGTTTGTTCAAACTTTCAGGAAATACTACGGACCAACAATGAATGCTTTTGATGCAGCTGAGAAGAATGGAAAAGCTGCCAACCTGCAAAGCGAATTGGAAGAATTATTCAAAAGCCAAAACAAAAGCGGATCGAGTGATACGACTTCTATACCGGCTACGTTTTTGCTGGTGACTGTGAAGGTGTAACAAAATTCTTGTTACTCAATCAGGACGGCCGTGTAAAATTTTTATCATCTGCTGAGGGGCCGTAAATAGAAGGCACATCAATATTGTTTAATCGCATATAAACTGTCAGTTGTCCACGGTGATGCACCCAGTGATTGATGGTCATACCGATATCGTTAATTTTTTTTGAAGTGTACAATACCTGGCCATTTGCTTTTAATGTGAAATTGCTTTCTAATGCTTCATCAGTTGCCGCTTGCAAAGCTGCTCTTGCTGCTTTCATATTATCTTCAAAATGTGCAACCAGTTCTGAAGTAGTTTTTGGTGACGCATGTTTGAATGTAACGAAATCGATCTCACCATCCGTAACCATGTGTTTGATCCATAAAGGGATCTCTGCAACTAATAAAGTAAGATAGCCCATCGTCATTGATTTAGGATGAGGCTTGTATTCGAAAAGTGTTTCGGATATTCGTTCAAGACAAGCATGTGTTGCCCTATATTCTATATTCAACTCACGAAGAAGAGATTCAGTTTTAACAGTACTCATACAAATTGTTTTTACAAATTTACCTCTGTTCAATAAAATAAACTCTTCAAAGCTATAAATTGTTAGCTTGTCTACTTCGTATATTTATGTGTTAACAGCAATACCTAAAATTTAAAAGCCTTTTTTTCCATCAGGAAATAAAACGATTTACTCTTTATGGGAAATCTGTTTAATATAGGGCGTATTCTTTATGGTTTAGCTATGGCCGGCATAGGGTTTCAGATAATTTATTATCATGATTTTCCTTATTGGCTATTACCTCCAAAACATTCATGGATCCCCGGTCTTGTTATCATCGCTTATATTTTTGGGATCTTGTTTGTTTTAACCGGAGCGTGTATCGTTTTTGAGAAAAAGACCCGAACAACTTCTCTCCTGACAGGAACTTTGCTTCTCCTGGTATTTTGTTTTTATTTTATCCCGTATCAATTCATGGCCAGCTCAAGATATATGCATCTGTTGCAATGGGAGAATGCAGAGAAAGAATTGGCATTCTGCAGCGGTGCATTTGTTATTGCTGGTTGCTATTCAGAAGCAAATAAAAAAACCTTTTACCAGTCTTTGGGAAAGCTACTACCCTTCGGGTCTATTTTGTTTTCAATACCGATCATCAGTTTCGGTATCCTTCATTTTTTATATGCAAAAAATGTAGCAGACTATGTTCCATCATGGGTGCCTAACCGTTTGTTCTGGACTTACCTCGCAGGTACAGCATTAATTGGTTCGGGCCTTTCGATCATTTTGAAAATAAAGGCCGGACTTGCAGCCACTCTTTTAGGCATAATGATATTTATTTGGTTTATTATTCTTCACGTCCCCAGGGTAATAGCTTCTCCTGTTGCTTACCTCGGAAGTGAAATTACCAGTGCATTTATTGCGCTTGCATATAGCGGGATTGCATTTGTTATTGCCGGAGCTTCTAAAAAGACAGCCTAAAAGATATTTTTATTTTAAGACAATTGTCTACCTTCAAAGACCCATCATTAAACTTTTTATTATGCCAAACAAAAATTTAACACTTACCTATCGCTGGTTCCAGGAAGTTTGGAACAACGGCCGTAAAGATGCAATTGATGAAATGCTGGATGTTACTGCTATCGTACATGGAATTGAAGGTGTCAATACTCCAGGTCCTGAAGGATTCAAAGTTTTTTATGACAGCTTCAAACAACAATTCCCAAAAGTACACGTAGAAGTGGAAGATGCCGTCAGCGAAGGAGATCATGAAACATCCCGCTGCACTGTTCGTGCAACTAATGCTAATAATCAGGAAGTGACCTTCAGCGGTATGACTTATCTGAAGATAAAAAATAACAAGATCGTTGAAGCCTGGAACAATTTTGATTTTCTTTCAATGTACCAGCAACTGGGATTTAAAATGGCTTTGCAAGAAGAAGTGGTATAAAAACAAAAGCCGTCCCGGCTTCCTGAAACGGCTACAAATAATAAAGAATATTTTTATTTAAGCCAATTGTTTTTAAAGTTCCCTGATACCGGTCATTACTTTTTCAACCATTCGGTCACAGCGGCTTAAATGAAATTGCAGAATGTCATCTTTACTGTATTGAGCTGATAGAATATCTCTAAGCATGGCTTTGGCCCTGTTCAGTCTTACTTTTACGTTCACTTCGCTGAGGTCAAGACATTCTTTTGTTTCAGCTATATTCATATTTTCTATTTCACGCATTACGAAAACGCTCCTGTATTTCTCCGGTAATTTGCTGATAGCATCGTTGAGTATTGATCTCAGTTCTGAATTGACAGTGGCGGTAACAGGAGTATGAGGCTCCCTGTTTTGACTCATCACATTTCCCATATTCTCATCATTCATACTGATGGATTTTTTTCTTTTTCTTAATCGAAGCAAACACTCATTGATAAGTATTCTTGTCAGCCACGTTGGAAAACTTGATTTGAAAGCAAACTTTCCCAGGTTCTCGTAGGCATTTATATAAGCTACCTGCATAGCATCTTCCACCTCTGCGTCATCATTTATTATTGACATCCCTACCCTGTAAAGCCGCTGGTTATAACGCCGTACAATAATCGAATAAATATCTTTTTCGCCTTGCAATATCCTGGCAATGATCTCATCGTCATTGAGAATTTCCGACGTTGGTACCCTCTCTTTGTTCATTCCAATCATGATACTTCGATTAGAGCATTTAGTTATTCAAAGGTTACAAAGTTCCTGAAAATATTTTCTTGTAACTTTTTTATCTGATGAAACTCTAATCCTAAGAGCTCTTTGCAAAGTATAAGGCAGCGATGAGTAAATGACGATCAGTGAGATAGCAGCTTTATAAGACTTTTCAGAACCGATATACTACTTGAGATCATTTACGAGGCTGAATGGCGTTTTGCAAAGAGCTTTCCTAATCCGGTAAATCTTAAACAATACATATAGTTATGAACAATAATGGAACAATAGTCAGTGATAAAATAAATGGCCACTCTATAGAGGACATGGCATTTGAAATTGGCGAACAACATCTCGGCACTTCTTATGACACGCCGCTTCGAAAAGATGCTTTTGATAAAACAGATCATGAAAAGATAAAAACTATCGCCTGGCATTTTGAAAAGATCATGGAAACTCTCGGCCTCGATTTAAATGATGACAGCCTGGGAGGAACACCTTTGCGGATGGCACACATGTATGTAAAAGAAATCTTCAGTGGTCTTGATCCGGCGAAAAAGCCATTCATCGCCTTATTTGAAAATAAATATAGGTACAACCAGATGCTGGTAGAAAAGAATATAACATTCTATTCAAACTGCGAGCATCATTTTGTCCCGATCATAGGTAAGGCTCATGTCGCTTATATATCTTCTGGTAAAATAATTGGTTTATCAAAGATCAACCGGATAGTTCAGTACTATGCACGCCGTCCGCAGGTACAGGAAAGATTGACAATACAGATCGCCAATGAATTAAAATCCGTATTGAATACAAGAGATGTAGCTGTAGTTATTGACGCTGCACATCTCTGTGTTTCATCAAGAGGCGTACAGGATATTCAAAGCACCACTATTACATCACAGTATGAAGGGCTTTTTAAGAGGGAAGATATAAAAAATGAATTCCTGGCATTCACTAAATAATTTAACAACGTCACAAAAAATATTTAGCACAAAACAAATTCAATAATGGATTCTTCTTATAATGTCAGAGTACTTGAAGTTCAAAAGATCACCCATGATGTACTTGGGATCAAAATTGAAAAACCAGCAGGTTATACTTTCACTCCCGGGCAGGCGACTGAAGTAACAATTAATGATAAAGACTGGATCAAAGAAAAACGACCATTTACTTTTACCAACCTGCCCGGAGATGACCATCTTGAACTTACTATAAAAACATACCCTGCACACAATGGAGTTACTAATCGGCTATTACAACTTAATGCAGGAGATGAATTGATCATTCACGATGTTTGGGGTGCTATTAACTATAAAGGAAAAGGATTGTTTATTGCCGGCGGGGCTGGCATTACCCCTTTTATTTCGATCTTTCGTTATTTGAAATCGATAAACGATACAAGCAGCAACCTTTTACTTTTTGCAAACAAAACAAGAAAGGATATTATACTTGAAACAGAGCTAAACACTTTATTAAGAGGCAACGTTATTAATGTTCTGTCTGAAGAAGACACCAAAGGATACAAATATGGATTCATAACAGAACAAATTTTAAAAGAGTTAATTCATCCAAACGATATTCTTTATTTATGCGGTCCGCCCCCAATGATAGATGTCGTAACAAAATACCTGTCCAATCTCGGTGTTTCTGATAAATCGGTTGTTATGGAAGTGTAAGCTCCCTCTACAGCTTCCATCAGAGTGTAAGAGTGTAAATGAAGATCAACAATCCCTACTATTTATGGATTTACTATAAGTGTACCAGACATCGCTATGCCGTGAATGAGGCAATGATATTCAAAAGTACCTGCAACAGACGCAGCATAAGAGTAAGATTTGCCAGCGTCAATATTACCACTGTTAAAACTCGTCCCATCATTGGAAGTTACCGTATGCGCATACCCATCATTATTTGTCCACGTAACAACAGTACCTTTAGCTACTGTTTTAGTGGCTGGTGAAAAGGTCATATTGATCATGCTAATGCCAGAGCTTGAATTACCGCCTCCTGCAGGAGGGTTTGAATAAGAGTAACCACCGCTTTTCCCACATGAAAATAAAATAAACAAACTAGCAAAAGCCAATGCGCTCACAATAAAAATTTTAGTCTTCATAAAAAAAGATTGATGTAAATAAATTAAATAAACTTTCAAGAAATAATAACGTAGCAGTGTTGTGCAACGTTGCTTGGTTAAAAGTGTTTAACAATTAATAAGAATTGATTTTCTGTCATGAGTTTGTAACCCTTATTCAGGTCAGGATCTATGCGATCCCGACAAATCGGACAGATGGATCGGCATTAATATTTTCTCCCATCATTTCGATTTAAATTCTGTCACTATATTAATCAACAATAATCTTAGTTTGGATCTGAAGTGATAAGTGCCGATGGATGCGTTTTATTTTTCGGCCGACCCAATACAAAGCAAATATGAAGCATCTGATGTTTTCACATTATCATTTGACTATTCCATTGCACTATTGTAGAAGCTCCACCTCAAATACTGAATAGATCTTTTGAAAACGACTTTGCCCATTTGTCAAATAAAATTAATTTACCCTATAAGCCTTCATTTCTCAGGCTCACCCTCTCTTTAAAAATGATAAATATGAATATCCTTCTTATACGGTATAATCTTTGGTGAATAATTTTTACCTCAAGCCGCATTTACATTTCCGGTCAATTGAAATCTTATCTATTCATGCATTTAATCTCTAATTATGAAAGCTTTTTTACTCTTTCTGGGTATAATTATTACCCAATCAAACATCTTTTCACAGGCAACACATCCCTATACCAATTGTCCCGATGTTAATATTGCAATTGTAAGAGCAGGTACAAATACCAACGTCACAAATCCTTATTTTCTATACAATGTCAATCAAACTACCGGCGCAATGACATTGGTACTAGGAGGACCTTATAAAGATCCGGCAAACATTACACAAAATTTGCAGATCAATGGGTTTGGTGTAAGCAGAAAGGACGGCTTTATCTATGGTTTAGCTTTTGATGGCACTACTACAACTGCTCGTTTTATGCGGCTCGATGGAAATTATGGTGTTACCGATCTTGGAGCTATCCCCTCACCTGCATCTGGCACTGGCCTTGTCGGCATTGTAAACCCCGCCGCTGGTGATATGGATACATCCGGAAATTTTTATTTCAGTGCATTTACGTTTAACCCAACACCTACCCCAACATTTGACAAATTTTATATTGGAAAAATTTCGAATACTCAATCAATGGTAACTGGCCCACCAGTAGCACAGTATTTCGAAGTAGATGTAAGTGGAACAAATTGCTCAAACTATGTTTCAAGTTTGACAAGTGATCCTAATAATAGTGGATTAAAAGATTTCAGTTACAATTCAAGAACCAATAGCTTCTTTACTTATGCAACTTATAAAATGCCAGGAGCGGCAAATTTTTCCGCACAGGTATTTGAATTAGTAGCGATACCCGGATCATCACCGCTTCGCTATCGCCTTATTTGTAATCCCACTGTTAATACACATACAGCAGAAACTTCAGGAACGTTGATCGACAAAACTGGCAAGTTCACTGTACTGTTTACTGATGGATCTTTTGGAATGGTAAATGGAAATGCAGCCACTGGATTTACCGGTGGATTCACAATGATTACTACAAGTACAGGACTTCCAAATCCACTTCGCGGTGATATGGGAAGTTGTGGACAAGGCTCCCCAAATAATCCACCGCCTACGACAGTAACTCCATTTCCAAATTGCCCGGATGTTGACGTAGCGATTGTGCGTGCCGGAACAAATGCCGATATAACAAATCCATATTTCTTATACAATGTCAATAACTCCACTGGTGTAATGACACTTGTGCCGGGTGGACCTTATAAAGATCCTACGAATCCAACTCAGAATTTGCAGGTCAATGGTATTGGAGTCAGCCGGAAAGATGGTTTTATTTATGGAATTGCTTTTGACGGCACTACAACAACAGCCCGTTTTATGAGGCTCGGTTCAAATTATGGGGCAACAGATCTTGGCGCTATTCCTTCTCCTGCAGCAGGCACCGGCTTGGTTGGTATTGTAAATCCCGCTGCTGGTGATATGGATACATCAGGAAATTATTATTTCAGTGCATTTACATTTAATCCATTACCTACTCCAACATTTGACAAGTTTTACCTTGGAAAAATTTCGAATACACAATCATTGGTAATAGGTCCGCCTATAGTTGAATATTTTGAAGTAGATGTAAGTGGAGCAAACTGTGGAAGCTATATCTCAACGTTAACAAGTGATCCTAATAATAGTGGATTAAAGGATTTTAGTTACAATTCAAAAACCAATAGCTTCTTTACTTATGCAACTTATAAAATGGCAGGTGCTACAAATTTTTCTGCACAGGTATTTGAATTGGTTGCAATACCGGGATCATCACCGCTTCGTTATCGTCTTATTTGTAACGCTACTGTTAATACACATACAGCAGAAACTTCAGGAACATTGATCGATAAAACTGGAAAGTTCACAGTACTGTTTACCGATGGTTCTTTTGGAATGGTAAATGGAAATGCAAGTACTGGCTTCACCGGCGGATTCACAATGATCACAACAAGTACGGGACTTCCTAATCCACTCCGAGGTGATATGGGCAGTTGCGGACAAGGATCAAATATTGAGCAACCGCCACCGATAACAATAAGTTGTCCGGTTAATTATGCTGCAGTAAGAGCCGGCACAAATGCAGATATCACAAATCCTTATTCATTATATACAGTTAATGGAACAACCGGTGCCCTCACTCTTATTCCTGGCGGGCCATTACTTTATCCCGGCACTTCTCAAACGCTTCAGATAAACGGTATAGGTGTGAACAAACTTGATGGGCTAATATATGGAATGGCTTTCGAGGGTTCGTTACACACTGCAAGATTTGTAAAGACCGATGCGGCCTATCACGTAACATTAATGGGTGAAATACCACCACCGCAAAATTCGGATATGACACCTGGTTTTGTGAATTCTGCTGCAGGTACAATGGATAATAATGGAAACTTTTATTTCACAGCTGTTACAACAAGATCAGGTAATAGTCCATTTGGTACAGTGATCGATAAATTGTGGCTAGGCAAGATCGCAAATGTTAGTACCATTACCGGAGCACCAAGTCCTGTTTATTATGAAGTGGATTGGTCGGGAAACCCTTGCAAGGATTTTATCAGCAGTCTTAATTATGATCCTGTAAATAGTGGCATCAAAGATCTTTTTTATCATCCTGTAACCCGTACGTTCTTTACGTATGCCACCTATAAGTTAGCCGGAGACAACCAGTTCAGAGGACAAATGCTTGAGCTAAGAC
>Ga0207686_10000660_pt1 | contig 21320 bp, 45 predicted proteins | sample KBSM24metaG_FD_184396 | JGI IMG/M metagenome (GOLD analysis project Ga0207686, IMG submission 184396) | Miscanthus rhizosphere microbial communities from Kellogg Biological Station, Michigan, USA - KBS M2-4 metaG (SPAdes) (version 2) | ecosystem: Host-associated > Plants > Roots > Rhizosphere >...
ACATGTCCAACAAACGTCCAACAAAACAGGGTCAGGAGACCACTTTGAAGCATGACTTTCCTCCGTCCGATTCCTCCCGAATCTGGCCGGCGTCGAGCAAGGCGTCGACAGCTGCTTCAACCCACTGCCGGTCACGACTCGCGACCACGTGACGCATGTCCCGGATCGGCTCGCGGTCTCCTGCCTCGGCTCGTTTCAAAGCTCGCAGGATCGTCCTGGAGACCCGAGCGACAGCAGCCGACTCGACCTGTTCCTGAACGATCACGGCTCGCTCTCCCTCGGCCAGCGCTCGAAATTTGTTCTGCTCCTTAGTCTGCGATGCAAGAATTGCCTGGACCCGGTTCCGCGTCGCCTCCGATACCCGCATCACCATGCCGGCAAGCTCCCAGTCCTCGTCCGACACGTCCTGCCGGGTATCCAGCAGACACAAGGCAGCAGCCACCTTCAACCGGCACAGCAGCGCGTGTCCGTCCAAAGGATTGCCTTCTCCTCTCAACCTCTCGTAATGCGTCCGGACAATGGTCTCCCGTGCCACCGGAGGAATTGTCATCACCGACAACCCGGAATATCCCTCCGTGAACCACGGCTCGTATATTCCGGGCCATTTCCATTCCACCGGACAGCGCGGTGGTGTCTCGGGTGCCTGCGGGTCCGTGGTCGGCAGCCACACGAAGCGTTGCGGCGTACCTCCGTCCGCGTCCTCCAGCAGCGGACGGGCACGCGCCGGCTGGACCCCGAGGATCAGTCCCATCCGATACGAGTGCCTGTCGATCGGGAGACGCTTGGTCGGGTCGGCGTAGCTGAACCCGAGCTGCTCACCGGACCATGCAGACCGGAGTTGGGGCAGCAGTGTCGCTCCCTGCCTGTTCCCCAAAGCCACCAGCCCGTCGACCTCCGGGACGGTGAACAGGACCGACTCCCGGTCCCGGATGACCTCACCTTTCTCCCGGTGCGCGTACAGGTGCCCGATCCCCTCCCCGCTACCGACCGTCGCCACCTCTAGCTGCTGCCCGAACGAGACGGCATCGGCCGCAGCAGCCTCGGACGCACCCTTGCCCATCCCGGAGGGTCCTACCAGGGCCACAAACAGGTTCAGAGAGGCATACGAGCCGATCACGGGCGGCAGCACGACCTGTGGCTTGATCCGGGTCACCATCCGGGCCATCACGACTCCGAGGACCGACCACGGGGAGCACATCCTGGCCCGTGCGAAGGTCCGGACGTGCTCCAGGTGCTCCCGCGCTGTCCAGAACCCTTCGAGCGCGTCACCGGCCACTCCGGGGTCGAAGTCCAGTCCAGGTGACAGCGGAGCACCGCAGCAGCCACGATCCGAGTCCGGGGTCGGTGACTCGGTGACGATCCCGACCGCGCCGTTGACCATGCGCTCCCACTCGCCGCGCTCCGCCGCTCGGGACTCGCCACTAGCCAGCGCGGCCTCCCACGCCTCCTGGAGCAGCTTCAGGGCCTCCAGTGACCCCTCGTGGCCTTGCTCACCGGCACGCACGATCACAGCGACGTACTTCCGGCCGACATCGTGACGGGAGACCGCTCCGGCAAGCTCTCCACGGGCCTCTGAGAGCACCTGGAGCAGCCACCGGCACGGTGGGCCGTCCGGGTACGAGGAGAGCGCAGCGGCGACCTCAGCATCGTCCACGTGCGCCTTCGTGGACCGTTCCGAGACCGGCCCACGGTCCAACTCCGCAACCCAGGCATCAGGCAGCGGAGGCAGGTCATCCACGATCGGACCCGGTACTCCACGTGACCCGTCCGGTGCGTCCCAGCGGTACACCGCTCCGGTGTCCGGGTGGATGGACGGTGCGGCGACGATGTACCTGTGTCCGTAGTGGATCACTTCGACTCCGGGTCCGACCACGTCGGCCCACACCCGTCCGGCCGGGACCTGGTACAGCCGGATACCCGAGAGCCCGTCACGGGACGTGCTGACCCACGTCGCCGGCAACGGACCCAGCCTGGCCTCGGCCTCCCGTAACGTCTCCGCACCCGGTTTCGACCCGTAGGCGTCCACGTCGATACCTAATACGACCGGAGGCATCCGCAGCGCGAGGTTGTGGCTCGCCTCCCCGTTCAGGGACCACTCGGACACGTCCGCACCACTCGGGTACGGTGCGTCGTAGCCGGTCCAGCCTGTCGGCGGGGACTTCTTGCTCCGAGCCGGCAGCGGCAGCGGTGCCCAGCCACGGCGCAGGTAGGTCATGGCGGCTTGCTCGTACGGACCCGTCCCGGTCATGGGACAGCAGGTTTCATGTCACTGGTCACGGTTTGGTCCTTTCAAGGCAGGTACCAAAGCATACGCTCGGCCCGGTTCTGATCTGCTACGCTTCTTTTCGCATGGAGGAGCCCTTGGTCCGGCTCGGTAGGTGCATGGAGGCCCGTCCCGCATCGCGAGGGACGGGCCTCTCACCTTCCTCGGTTCAGCCGGACTCCGCAAGCACCGCACAGGGTCCGCTCCCCGTAGAGGAGCTTCTCACAGATCCGGCAGATGCCCCGGACTGCTCGCCGGTTCTGCTCCCGGCGTGACTCCGGCTTGGGGATCTCCAGCGGGGGCGGCAACGGCTCCGGTCCCGGTGCATCGGGTAGCACGACCTCGATGCCGTCCACTCCGCGCCGGTTGTAGCTGGCCCGGTGTGTGCACTCGTCACCTTGCGGGGTCTTGTGCCGGCGCAGTCCCCCGGATCGTTTCACCGAGACGTACCGGCCACAGATGCAGTAGACCTTGCCGTCCTCGCGCTTCTGCGCCTTGTTCTCGATCTTCCTGGCCCGTGCCAAGTCGGACTTCCCAGGGTTGTACCTCATGGCTCCACCAGTTCGATCTCGGCATCAGGAAGATCGAGTCTCAGGTCTGCCATCAGGGTCACCGTGACAAGCGCTTGACCGTTGTCAAGGAACTGGACGTTGAACCCTCTTGCCAGGATCTCGTCAGCCATCTCGTGACCGTTGATCAGGACACTCCAGCGGTCACCGAGACTCTTGATCTGCACGTTTGCCTGGAACTTGTGGCTCATAGCGGGACCACCTGCTCGTACTCGAACCCGTCCGGGTCCTGGTTGGGTATGACCGGCTCCGTCTCGAACGGTGCGAGCAGGTCGGCCTTCCGGAGCTCGTTCCGGATGAAGTACCGGACCAGCTCCGACACCGACAGCTCGTAGGTGGCCGCGAGCTTCTCCAAGCTCTGTTTGTCGGTCCTGGTGAGTAGTGTGATCACCTGTTCCGTTTTGTTCGCCATGTCTTGACACCCTCCGGGTCCGTGGTAATGTAGTGTCATCACACTATCAGCACCGGATACCCACCGAAAGGACCAACATGAAGCTCTCCATGAACGAGATCGAGACGTTGCGCAAGATGCGCGATGCCTATGTCGCAAGCCTCCGGCTTCACCGTCTTCCGGATGAGAAGGGGACGCTCATCGGGGACGCCAACCGTCTCGTCCACAAGCTCATTGCAGCCGATGACACGGCACGCCGCAACGAGGCCGCAACATGAGCAGATCCATTGTCATCGAGCACAACGGCACGACTTACTACGGTCGGGTCGCGACCATCGAATCGACCTACCTCGGTACCGAGGACCATGGCATCCTCACCGCCTACCTGCATTGCAGCGGCGATAGCTGGGGTATCGGTGTAGGCGGATACGGCCTCGACCGCTACGACGAGGCGCAGGACAAGCGCATCCCCACCGCCTACGGGCTCAGCCACATCGTGCAGCTTGTCCACACAGCAGGTGTCGGCAGTTGGGAGAAGTTGCCAGGCACAGAGATCATCGTCCTCTTCACATCGGAGAGTCCGCTCGGCGGAACAGCAGCAGGGATCGCGCACATACGCGACGAGAAGAAGGTACTGATCCTCAAAGAGCACGCCGCGCAGTGGATCGACTCTGGCAAGGAGGCCGAGGAATGAAGTCCAGTCGCAACCCCAAGCGGGACAAGAAGCCCAGTCCCGACTCCGACCCCTTCAAGGACTACGTCTACTCATACGCGCACCCGCAGCTCTGCAACAGTCTCCAGCAGAACAACCTGCCCTCGATGCCGGACCCGGAGACTCCGCTCTACAACGCAACGCTCCGGGAGCTGTTCTGGAGGAAGGTCCGATGACCGGCCCGGAGCACTACCAGCTTGCCGAGCAACTAGTCAAGACTGCCAAGTCCATACTCGAACGTGCCACGGAGAATACCTACGCCGAGGCTCGGATGGATGCTTCCGACCTTGTAGAGATGGCACAAGTCCACGCGACTCTCGCACTCGCAGCGGCAACCGCCGAGCCCATTGTCACTAGTGACGTGACGATAACGAGTGTGCGGAACGAGTGGGGAAAGGCGATCTCATGACCGTTGCAGAGCAGGCGCGTCACGAGCACGCACTCGCCACGTTGACCAACCTCGCGGCCACCTTGATCGACCAAGGTGCGTCACCGCACGAGGTACGGCGAGCCACCGCCAGGGGGATCGAGATCAGCAAGGCCCGTTGCCGGGAGACGGAGCCGGGTCACCCGAACCACGTCTGCGCCAAGGTGCCGGCCAACCATAAGGGACCGCACCGGACCCGGTTCGGCCGCACCTGGCCCAAGGAGCAGTCATGAACCTGATGATGTGCCCGACCTGCAACAAGCTGGTCGCGATCGAGGACGAGTGGGACGAGGACCTGTCGCACGACGAGGTACGGCTTCCCGTGTACCACATCATCGTCTTGGCCTGCGGTCACCAGATCGACTGGGAGCTGAAGCACGAGAGGAGCGAGCCGTGACCAAGTTGCCGATGATGCCTGAGCCGATCGCACTCGGAGCAGTTGTACGGAACGGTGAAGGGTTGAGGTTCGTCCGCTGGACCACCGACCCGAAGAACGGTACTCCGTGGATGCCTGACCCCGAACCCGACGTGGACTACATCCAGACATGTACCTGGTACGAGACCGAGGCCACGATCATTCTCTCAGGAGGAGCCAAGTGATGAGCGGGATGGCGACACGCGAGGAGCGTGCGTTCTGGAACGAGGCTATTGCCATTCTCCAGAGCATCGAGAACAGGATTGCTCAGATCGAGGAAGTAGCAACCAAGGTCGACTTCGATCGACAGGTCCGAGCCAAAGAGGAGTACCACGCCGAGATGCAACGGCTACAAGAGGAACGGGACAAGCTGCTATGACCACCTGGGGAGACTTGAAGCAGGGTGACACGATCCTGGACCAGAGCGGCAACGACTGGGAGGTCTCGGCTCCGCAGCGGATCGGTGAGACGGTCCAGGCCGGCATCCGGAGAGGGGTCACATACACCGTCGTCCGGAAGCCGGCCTCGGAGGAGGTACGGGTGCCGTTCAAGACCCGGGATCTTGGGCAGATCCGGGAGCAGATCCAGAAGGATGTCCAGGAGATCGCCTCAGTCACAGCTACACACCCTGACATCCAGGATCTTGCAACAAAGGTCCAGGAGGCGTTCGGGGACCAGAAGGTCGAACTCCTGGCCACGGAGACCACCGAAGAGGCCGAGGCCCGGAAGCAGGCGACATCAGAGAAGCCGTTGCTACTCCCGGAGATCGATCGTGGCTTCGAGCTCAGGTCCCACCTGTACCTCGTCCATGACTTCTTCGTAGCCGAGGAGACGAACAACGTCGCCTTGTCCGAGCACCACCGGAGGTCCCACGAGCTGAACCAGGGCACCCCGCACATCCACGGGAACGTGTCATGAGCAGGTACGTGGAGCTGTACCGGGAGACTCCGATCCGGGACGAGTACCAGAGCGCCCAGTTCGCGATGAGTAACGATGACCGAGACACCGTCTACGTGGACGGTAAGCCGATGACAGTGGAGCAGGTCACCAGGCTCGGTAAGTGGCGATGGAGGATGGTCTCCTCCGGCCGGATCGTGGCCGACTCCGGCCAGGGCTACGTGCGCCGGATCGACTGCGTCACTGCCTTGTGCGGAGTAGTCGGAGCCAGAGGCTACATACACAACGGAGAGGTGGGTCTCCGCTACGACGAGTGGATCACCCGCGAGACTGACCAGATCCCCATCCATGACCTGACGAGAAAGGACCAGGAGTAATGAGACCGACCCGCTACCTTGCGGCCGGTGCAGCTACCGTCGCACTTGCGACATTGAGCCTACCGGCCCATGCCTTGAACATCGACTACGACGACACCGACCACTATGACGTGGGGGTGCTCCCGAAGGCGGGGAACACCGACTGGTTCACCTTGTACGTCGGCTGGGTCAACGACCCGGACGGCCACGGCATCAGGATCAAGGCCCTCCACGTCCGTCCCTGGGACTGCTCGGAGTACGAGGACCACCCGGCGCACATCAACCGGCTCACGGTCAGGAACAGCGCGGACACGAAGATGTGGCAGGTCTCCGACTTCGACATGACCGACTGCTCCCTGGACTACGCACCGAACCTGGAGGTCAACAAGTCACTGTGCGCCGACGTGTGGCTGTCGCTGGACCCGAAGGTGGACAACGAGGCCGATCCGGGCGAGAAGAAGGCCCACGTCCAGATCTGTGTGAGCTCATGATCACCGCACTCGTTACTGCCTACTGGTTGTCCGTCTACGGTCTCGGTGTCATGGGGCCGTTGCTCATCGCACAGCAGGTCGTCAAGCACTACCGCCCCGAGTGGCTGTACTCGACGCTGGAGGAGGAGCAGTGAGCGCGCCAATTGTCGTGGACCGCGACGCGCTGGTGGCGTGGTTCCATGCCGAGGGCTACTGCCACCCCTGGGCTGACGACACACGCTGTGACTGCCCGGAGAGTGCCGACCGCCTGATCGCCTCTGGCACCGTCCGTATCCTCGCCGACGCGCTGAGAACCGCCTACGAGGACGGATACCGCGACTGCTGTGGCTCCCTCCCGCAAGACGAGTACACGCAGGCATACCTCGACGGGCGGGCCGACGCATGATCTACCTCGGCCTCGGCGCGCTGCTGCTCATCCTCGGCGCCGCATGGTTCGCGTGGCTGTGCGAACACGCACCCTACGACCCCCGCACCGACGACCTCGACCTGTACTGGACCGACTTCGACGCCTGGGAGCGGGAGGTGACCCGGTGAGCGCACCAGAGACATCGGCGGGAGTAGTCACCAGTGAAGCGTTCGCCGCTATCGCCGACCTGATCGAAGAGAACCGCGACACTTTCGTGGGGGTCGCCGCAGACAAGAACGCGGTAGTCGGGTTGATCGTGTTGATGCTTCGCCTCGGCGCAGGTGTCCCCACAGAACGGGCCGACGCATGAGCGCGCCAATTGTCGTGGACCGCGACGCGCTGGCGAAAGCCATCGCGCAACCAGATGCACCAGGCGGAGTGTTCCTGGCCGACCACCTGATCGCCTCTGGCACCGTAAAGACCCTGGCCGACGCGCTACGGGAGCTGGCCGACGACTACGACGCCTGTCGTGCTGTCGGTCGTCCGAACACAAGTCGCAGAACGATCCTCGCGCTCGCTCGCTACCTCGAAACGAGGGCCGACGCATGAGCGACGATCGGATCAGGCAGTTGGAGGACGAGGTCATTCCACTGGCCCGGAAGTACGCCACCGACGAGGCATGGACTCATGCCCGGTGGCATCGTGCACTCGATGACCCGGACACTGAAGGCGACAACCCGATCCGTACCCACATCCGGGCTGCGCTGGCACAGGCGTGGGACGACGGTTGGCAGGCACACTTCAACGAGCTGCATTCGCAGGAGCTTGACCCTGAGCACCCGATCACCAGGACCAACCCGTACCGGGACGTGCCATGACCCGCGACACCTACGCCTTCGACAGCCCACTGTGGCCGCTCATTGTCGCCGTTGCTGGCTACGTTCTCCTGGTCTGGGCCAGGAGACTGGGGAGACAAGATGCTTGAACTCGACTACCCGAACTGCGTCCACAAGCAACGGATCGACCAGTGTCCCGAGCAGCACGACTACGGGTACGAGGCCCAGCGTTTCGCGGAGCAGCACATCATGGACTGCCACAATGCGCTCTACGACGAGACAGATGGTCCCGAGATCGCACCGTTCTGCGGCTGTACCACGTGCGAGGTCCGGGAGATCCTCGCTGCCGGCTGGAGGATCTTCGAGCTGGACCGGAAACAGTCGGAGCCGGGTGAGAGGCTCAGTGAATGACCGACCTGCCGATCTTCGGACCAAGAGACCTTGCACCGGGTGAGACCCTGGAGCCCGAGAACGTGAACGGACGCTTCCGGATCAAGCAGCCGGACGGAAGCAAGCCGAAGCTCTACACCCGCTGCACCACGTTCATCGGTGCGCTGGAGGACGAGACGCTCCTGAAGAAGTGGAGCCAGCGCGTGATCATGGCCGGTCTCGTCGCGGAGCCGGCGCTCTACGACGAGCTCCATAACACGGACACGATGGACAAGGAGGCGATGAACAAGCTCGCTGACCGCGCCTTCGAGGCCGGCGAGGGTCACGTGGAGTCGCAGAAGGGGACCTGGCTGCACAACCTGTCGTACTGGTGGGACACGCTCAAAGCGATGCCACCGGAGATGACGCACTCAGACATGGCCGATCTGGCAACGATCCTCCGTGTCTGCGACCAGGCCGGCATCCATCACCTGTACCGGGAGCGCCGGATCGTGATCGACTCGATGAAGATCACCGGGACTCCGGACTACATCTCGGAGTACACGTGCCTGGACGGGACCAGGCGGATCGTCATCGGTGACCTGAAGACCGGCAAGGGTGAGGAGCTCACCTACGGCCGGGGCAAGATGGCTCAGCAGCTCGCGGTCTATGCCCACGCGGAGTGGCTCTACACCGACGATGGTTCGGCAACGGGTCTCCGGGAGCCGATGCCGGAGGTCTCCAAGACCCATGGCCTGATCCTGCACGTTCCGCAGGGCGGCGCAGTCCAGGGCTTGAAGCCGCACCTGTACGAGATCCCGCTCTACATCGGCTGGAACGGTGTCGAGATCAGTCGCCGTGTCCGTGACTGGAGGAACTACTCGAAGCGGGTCTTCCACGAAGTTCCCTTGCCGTGATAGTGTCACGGTAGGGTTATCTCACTACACCAACCAACACAGAATCGAGAATCAAGTGACGACCGAAGCAACCAGCACCGACCCGTGGAGCACTCCGAGCGAGTCCTCCACAACCGACTACCTCGACATCAAGGACCAGGTCGGCAAGCTCCTGCTCATCACCCCGACGAAGTACATGGAGCACCAGAAGACCAAGTTCAACGACGACGCCGACGTGGTCGTGGCCAACATCGCCATCCTGGACGAGAAGGACCCGGAGAAGTCCGAGGAGCACACCGACGTGTGGCTGCTCCAGGGCCGTCTCATCCGGGCCACCAAGGGCAAGGTCGGCAACGGCATGGTCCTCGGCCGGCTGATCCAAGAGGCGACGGAGAAGGGCAACCCGGCCTATGACCTGTCCGACCCGACCGACGAGGACAAGGTCGCGGCTCGCAAGTTCTACGCGACCAAGCAGCCTGCCTTCTGATGGCTGACCGCAAGCTGTTCGCGCTGGACCAGGCTGACGGGAGGCACGCGACGTTCACGTCTCAGGACGGTGAGCGGCTGATGATCCCGAAGGTCTCGTTCAACGAGATGCAGCAGCCGAAGCAGTTGACCGTCTCGATCGAGTCCGGTGACAAGATCAGTCCGAAGCCACCCGGCCCGAAGCCGAGGCAGTCAGCGTAACTAGACCCCGTGGGCGGGTTAGTGCGTGGGGAAGCGCATTAGCCCGTCCTCGGCATATCCGAGAGGGACCATGATGCCGCTGCGTCTGTGCAAGGTCTGTTCCATGGAGCCGGCCGAGCCCCGTAAGCAACGCTGCTGGGAGTGCGAGCTGTCGACCAAGCCGGTCGTGGACCGGGTCGCCGCTGCCGAGGCACGGCTCTCCCTGGTCCCGGAGGAGTGCCGCAGGCAGCGTGTCCCGGAGTCCGACTGGCCACCGGGCCGACGCTTCTGCTCCGGGTGTCAGACCTTCGTCCGGATCGGGGACTGTCCCAAGGACGGGAGCCGGTGCAAGACTTGTACCGGAATAGCCGCACATGCGTCGATGCTCCAGTCAACGTATGGTATGGACAAGGACACATACTCTCGGTTGATGAACCTGCAAGGTGGTCGATGTGCCATATGCCGGAACCCGCCCCGCAAGGCCCGTCTGTCCATGGACCATGACCACCGGACCAACGAGAACCGTGGCCTGCTCTGTAGCCGCTGCAACGACGAGCTGCTCGGGGCGGCGTATCACAAGATCGAGATCCTCCGTAACGCAATCTTCTACCTGGCCAACCCTCCCCTGTCCGGTCGCTGGCAGCAGCCGGAGATCCTGGACGGGACGATGCCGAGCGGCCAGATCCCTTACTGAACCATCTACCGGAAGGACCAAGCCATGACCATTGTCGAGCGTGACGACAAAGCGCCTCACCAGATCCGGATCTTTCTGAAGTCCGGCAACGAGCACATCTGTGTCGGCTGCACGTGCCGGCGCAGGGACAAGACCTACGTGGAGCTGGCGGAGACCAGGACCACAGTGGAAGCCAAGAGCGCCTACAACCGCCCGGAGAACCACGACCACTCCAAGGTCCCGTTCACCGACTGCTTCAAGCTCCGGGTCGCCTGATGCCTGACCTCCGCTCAGAGGAGCAGAAGGACTCCATCAAGGCGCTGGAGTCCGCGATCGAACGGGTGAACAACGCCTACCACGAGCAAGGGACATTGGTCGAGTGGGTCGTCATCGAGTCCCGGCGACTGTTCGATGAAGAGGGATCGGCTGCCGGTATCGGCCTGATCTTCTCCGACGAGCTCCCGGTCCATCACCGTGCCGGCCTGCTGCTCGCGGCGATGGACCAGACCAGTGAACAGATGCGATCCGGATGACCGGCTCGAGAGGGTCTTGACAGGTGTCTAGTCATCACCGTACCCTCTCTGTCATGACACCACGAACCGAACCTATGACCAAGACCAAGTACCCGAAGCCGACCACGCCCCGGCGCTCGTTCCGTATCAAGGAACCGCTCTGGCGCAAGGCCCTGGCTAAGGCCCACGAGAACGGCGAGACCGTGACCGATGCGGTGACCCGATTCCTCCAGGAGTACACGCGATGAGAATCCCGGATCTTGACGTAGACAAGCGCAAGGAACCTTGTCGCGGCGGCTGGCCGCACTCCTGGGAGACTTTTGAGTCTGGCCGACACACTTACCATGCATGTCGACTTTGCCTGGTTACCAAGACACCAATGGACTACAACCGGATGACGGGGTACACGCGATGACCGCCGACTTCTTCACCGGCCTCGGCTGTGGCTTGATCCTCTCGGCCCTGATCATCTTCGGACTCCTGGTCTTCATGCCCCGGCAGAAGCCGATCATGTTCTACCACGACAACGAGGGCTGGTCGTTCCTGTGCTCGTACAAGGGCCGTGACGAGATCTGCAACTTCACCAGTAGCCGGCACAGGACGAAGGAGCTGGCCAGTTTCCGAGCTGCCCAGCACCTGAACGAGCACTTGGACTGTATCCCGATGCCGGAGCGGCCACCGGCCACGTACCTCGGCTACCAGGAGGAGTGGAGATGAGCCTCTACACCCAGATATGTGCCGAGCAGGACCGGGTCGCCGCTGCCTTCCTCGATGCCGCCGTGGCCCGTGCCGTCTCCGATGCTGTTGCCAGGAAGCAGCAGGAGATCAGCGCGCTCCAGGACCGGATCGGCACCTTGCTGCTCGACGCGGACGAGATGCAGCAGACCATCGAGGAGCTCCAGGCGCTCGTGACAAGGGAGATGGACCCGGAGACTGCAAGGCGTCTCCAGGAGCTAGTCACAAGGCAACGGGGGACATGATGCCGATCCGGGTCAGGTACGCACGCACCGAGCTGACCGAGGCGGAGTCGGAGATCATGCACGACGAGTCCGTCGTGGACCTGGCCCAAGAGGCGAGGAGCGATCCGTGAACCTACGTTGTCGGCTCGGTCTCCACAAGCGTGTCCGGTACTGGGTGCAGTACGACAGAGAGCCACGCTGGAGGACCCAGTACCGGACCTGCCTCCGCTGCGGTGATCAGGTCACCTGGCCGGAGCGAGCCCCGAGGAGATGGAGCGAGTCATGAACAAGGCGAAGATGGTCAAGTACAACGAGCGGAAGCGCGAGATTCACGAAGCTCACAAGTCCCGGCACTATCACTCTGTCTGGATGCTAGGCACTCCGCCACCGCGCGAGTATGTTGACGCAGTTCATGTCGCGTTCTCCCGAGCCCTCGAAAGTTCCACGTTGAACGTGGGCAGCCTGAAGGACCGCGCCGAAGCGATGCAAGGAGTAATGGACTCTATGGCACGACGCATCGAGGAGGCAGCCAGGGAAGGCCTGAAGCCGAACCCTAGGTTTATGGAGACTGGACCGAGACGTACCCGCCCCTGATCAGCGGGGTCTCGGAGGCATCGTGCCACTCAGCGACAAGTGAGTAGACACCCGGCTCCTGGTCGATGGTCACCACGTTCGTGGTCCGGGCCAGCCGGGTCGTGCCCACGTCCCCGACCCACTCGGCCGGGTACTCGGTCCCGTCGAAGTGGATCGAGACCGGCTGCGTGTTCAGCGTCTCGGTCGACGTGACTTCGACCTTCAGGAACTCGACACTGCCGACGAGATAGACGGGCAGGCTCATGTCAGTACCTTCGCTCTTCTGTCGTGGACTGGTCCAGCGTATCGGCCGGCCACCGTCCCTCCGGCGCGGACACTGCCGAGAACCCGCGCGTCTCTCCCTCGGGGAACGGTGGCCGACCTGTCTCTGGGGATGGATACCGTTGCGGTGAGATCGACTCTGCGTCCTTCCTCCATGTCATAGGAGGTGGACTGCGACACGCCGGTACTAGTCAGTACGTCGAGCGCCGTCGCCTGGGACCGGGCAACCAGCGCGGCCAGGTCCACGGTCGTGGTCACCGAGGCTCCGGCCGGGGTGGCTACGTCATAGACCGTAGCCAACGGAACCCCGACCGGAGCAGCCACGTTGTAGGAGCTCGCCACCGAGACCCCGACCACGGAAGCCACGTCGTAGGTGGTGGCCTGCGAGGTCCCGGCGACGAGCTGGAGTGAGGCGATGTCGAAGGCGGTGTCGCGGGAGACCCCGACCGGAGGCTGTGCCACATCGTAGGCGGTAGCCCTCTGCTGCCCCACAGAAGCCGCGACATCGTATGAAGTAGCCGCAGATACCCCGACAGGGCTGGAAACGTCGTAGACGGTCGCCTGTGACGTGCCAGTGGGTGCCGACAGGTCGAAGACCGTCGCCCGTGACGCTCCTACCGCAGCGGCCACGTCGTAGGCGGTGCTCGAAGAGGCTCCAACGGGAGCAGCCACATCGAGTGCCGTGGCCTGTGAGGCTCCGACCGGAGCAGCTACATCGAGAGCAGTGGCCTGGGACGATCCCACTGGTGCCGGCACGTTGAAAGCGGTCGCCTGAGATGCCCCGACAGCAGCAGCAACGTCGTAGGCAGTGTCCTGCTGCGTGCCGACCGCTGTCCGGGCAATCGTGTGCGGCAGCGACAGCAGCGCGCCGAACGTGCGCGCCGAAGTTGTCCACGTCACCACCGGGTCGCCCGTCGCGCCGGAGCCCGACCAGATCAGGTAGCCGGCGTTCGCGGAACGCACTCCGGAGGTACGGTCCAGCAGCTCGGTGAACGCGGCCGGGACGCTCGGCGGTGTCGCCGTCGCCGTCGTAGACGCCTGTGCGGCCGCATAGAACAACAGTCCCGGCGCAGCCGAGGTGGTGACCCCGGTCAGCGTGCAGGTTGTTGCGGTGACCGTCCCGTTCAGGGTCGATGCCTCCACCAACGTCGTAACGTCGATGTTCCGGAAGACGGAGATCTGCGCCAGCGTCGCAGTGTTGGACCCGGCTGCGGTGAAGCTCGTGCCGTTCTCTGTGCCGTCGCAGACCCGGACGCCGACATACAGGTTCGGGGTCAGCGTGTTGCCGGTGGCCGACCCCTTCTGCACCGTCGTCCAGCCGGTCTGGTCGGCAGGGACGGTAGCGCTGTTCTGCGACCAGTACATGAGTGCGACATCGCCGTTGACGATGCCCGACGCCGGGTAGGGGACAGCGAAAGTACCACCGCTGCCGCTGCCCTCGAACTGTGTCCCGGCACCGACGAGAATCGGGATGTTGGAAGCCACGTCGTAGGCAGTAGCAAGGTTCGCCCCGACTGGAGCCGCTACGTCGAGCGCGGTGACGAGGTTGGCACCGACCGGAGCTGCGACATCGAGCGCGGTCGCCTGATGAGCTCCGACCGGAGCGGCCACATCGAGAGCCGTGACAAGATCGGCACCGATTGGTGCCGGCACATCGAACGCAGTTGCTTGCGAGGCTCCGACCGGAGCCGCTACGTCATAGGCGGTGTCCTGGTCGAGCCCGACCATCCCCGTGGCCTGGGGATCGGTGACAGCGAATGTCTCAGCCGGACGGAGCTGAGTGGCACCGAATGAGGTAGTGATCGACGCGGTCCCAGCGGAGCCGGTCCCGTAGGTCGCCACCTATGCCGCCTCAGGCTGAGTGTGGACACTCTCCGTGATAGCCCAGAGACGAGTTGCAGTTGTAGCAGAGCACACGGATCTCGGGTGGAAAGCCATTGGCATGGAGCCAGGATACGAAGCCGTTACCTCGTGTCTTGATCGTGAGCCGGTGCTTTGCTCCTCCACCTTCGATGTGATCGAAAGTAAGGAACTGCCAGTGGCCTTCATCGCAGCAAGCGCACCGACCCCCATAGGCGTCAAGAGCCTCGCGACGACGACGATGATGGTATTCACGTTGGTAGTCAGCGCTACTTGGTCGTCGCTGTCGGTAACGAGCTTGTGCAGCGGCCTGAATCTCTCGACAGTGGGCGCATTTCCTGTGAGGCCGACCCGTGGCCATGAAGGTCTGCTCGAAGCTGGTTCCACATGTAGTGCAAGTCATGACTAGATTCTATCATAACTTTACACAGCATATGTCATTCCTCCCACGTAAGGCTTATGTCTGCAACCTGTCCCGTTCCGGTGTTGAACACACAGAACGGTAGCGGGGTAGAGGCAGGAGGCACCACGAGTTCGTCACCGTCATCGAACGACCAGACAACCAGCGAGTTACCCGGCACCCACAGCCGTACCGTGTAGCCGGCCGGCGCGGTCGGGGTCGTACCGAACGTGGTCCACACCGAGGCTGTCGAAGCTGGGTCGATCGCACCGACTGTGTTCGAGCGTCGCAGGATCGTGCCGGCCGTGGCAGGGGTAACAGCGGCAGCAGTGGCCACGCCCAGTCCGACACCGAAGCCGGTCGCGGTCGTGTTCGAGATCGCAACCCGGCGCACCCGGACGCAGCGGCCGGTGCCGAGAGCGGCAGCCTGAGGAACGAGCTGGACCAGCGCGCCACCGGAAGCAGTGACAGAGGTGCGTACCGAGCAGTCGTAGAGAGGAAGTCCCATCAGGCCGGGGTATCGCCTTCTACACGGAACGTGCCACCGTCGCCGGTGGCCGCTGCCGTGTTCGCGGTGGTCAGCCGGAGCCAGAACGCCTTGACGTTACCGGCCGCGATGTTACCGAGGCTGACGCCTGCGGCCTTCGTCGTCGGGCTGGTGAACGTGACACCGGCCGGTGCAGTGGTCCGGTTCGCGATCGTGAGCGCCTGAGCCGAGGCCGAGCCGAGCGCGGAGGCGGCGGTCGTGTCAGCACCGAGCGCGAGGGTGCCACCGCCTGCGGTCTCAGCGGACAGCCACAGCACCGCCGAGGACAGGGTCAGGGTCGCGTGGCTGTTGTGGATGAAGATGCACTTGTAGAACACGGTGCTGGCCGCGTTCTCGTCGCCGGTCACGTTCTCGAAGATGTTGTTCTGGGCAGTCCCGCTCACTGCCGTTGTAGAGATGTACTTGCCCAGTGACCCGGCGATGTTAGACGTGTTGCTGTTGCCGGCAGACCCGGCCGTGGTCGAGAGCTTGTAGAGCAGATCGCCCGAGACGATAGCCATTACTTGCTCTCCTCAAACTTGTGGAGGTCTTGCATAGGTTTACCGGACTCGTGCTCACGAGCGTGCTGCTTGCCCCGCTCGGTGGCGACGGACTTGGTCGACCAGCCACCGGACTTGAACTCGCAGTCTGGACAGGTGTAGGTGTACGTGTCCTCGGTCTTCTCAACGGCAGCCATCAGCAAGACCCCTTTCCTTGGAGAAGCATAACGTCTCAACTAGTGCCAAAGCTTCAAGATGTGTCCTGCAAACCAAAGCCATACGACGAAGAGCGCGACGTTGAACATCAGGACAAAGAACCACAGGACCAGGAAACGGACACCACCGCCCGGTGTCTCGGTCTTCAGCCACTCCCGCGTCTTCTCCGTGAACGTGTCACCACGTTCCTGACTGAGGATCGCCTTCTTCTCGAAGTGGTAGAACCAGCCGAGGACGAATACCACCGCGCAGAAGATCACACCGACCATGGTCAACCAGACTGCATCCCAGTAGCTCATGCTCGCGCCTGCGCTTCCATCCATGAGTGCGTCCGGACGTTCGTGGCAGTCGCGTCCGAGGTTCCCTGTGCCCACTGCATCTGAAGGTTCCCAGATGTACCGGCTGTCAGCACGTAGCCGACGACATGGAGGTTGTCTCCTGTGGTCAGCGCGCCGTAGGTGTTCGCGGTGGCATCTTTGCGGGGACGGATGTTCATCTGCGTAACCGCCGTGTCCGATGACATGGCGGAACCGCCGCCGACCGAGAACCAGTTGATCGTTGCCCCGGCCGGGACCGTGAATCCCATCTTGAAGTCACCTGTCGTTGCACCGTCGTAGTCGATGAACGCCTGGAACGTGTAGTACGTCGACGCTGCGAGAGCAAGGAACAGGTGATCGTCATTCTGTAACGTCGTAGACGACGTAACTGCTTCGTCTGCGGTCTTCCTGACGAACAGCGGAGCGGACCCACCGCCGGACGGGGTCACCCATGACGCTGCGGTCCCGCTCGAAGCCGTGATGACCTGTCCCGAGGTCGGTGTACCGCTCAATGTCACGTTGCCCGGTAGGACCGGGTTCGCGATCACCGATCGGTCGAGCAGCCATTCGTAGCCGCTGCCTTCCAGCGTCCACACATTGCCGGCGGTGCCCGTGTACGTCGTACCTGCCGCCCACAGATGGCGGAAGTCGACCTGTGCCACGATCGTCCCGGCGATGCCGTTCTTGAACACGGCCCAATACGCCTTGCCGGTGAACCCGGACGTGCCCGACAACGCGACCTTGAGCGAGTCACCGGAGTTGAACAGGTCACCCGCCGTGGTGCTACGAGTCGAGCCGAGCTGGGTCCATGTCACCGAAGCCTCGTTCGTCCCGGCCGGATCGGTGGACGTGTAGAACTTCACGTCACCCGTGGACGACTGTCGGGTGACACGGATCGCGGTCGCTGCTGAGCTCAGGGCAACAGACGAAGAGACCGTGTTCGATGTAGTTCCGTCGTAGTAGTAGTTAAACTGGATCAGCGACGCCGTTGTCAGCAGCACCCGCCAGGAGCGGTCACCGGCCGAGCCGTACTGGCCACCGAACGACTGTGATGCACCCGGCGTGAGGCTGTCAGGGATCAGCGCGAAGGACACGTCGATGTCCGCGTTCAGCGCCGTCCCAGGGTCCGGGGTCGTCACGCCGGTCGTGCTGTCTCCGGTGAAGTGGATGACGGCCGGCAGCGGCGGTGTGGACCCGGACCCCACAGAGCCCGTATCGCCCCCGGTCCCGACGAACGTGAACTCGCTGTGACCGTCCGTGGAGTTCGGACGCCGCGACTGGATACCGACCCGCTTTCCCCAGTAGGTGCCGATGTTCGTGTCGGTGGTGACATGTACGCTGCCGTCCGGCAGGTACAGCGCGACCGTGTTCGTGGACAGCCGACGCATCCCGAACCAGTAGATGGTCGCCCCGGTACGGTCCAGGGTGAAGCCACCTGACCACGTTCCCGATGTGATGACGGGGTACGGGTCCACGATCGGGGACGGTACGTAGAAGAGCTGCCAGTCGACACCCAACGGGCCGCCGTGCGTGCCTTCGTAAATGGCAAGCTGCACGGAGCCCTGACCGAAGCCGACGTTGCAGGTCCCGACGACCGCGTTCTGCCCACCCGTGCCCGTGCCGGGGGTCAGCACGAACTTCGCGAAGACCCAGTCGACCTTCGAGGAGTGCGTGAGGTAGAGGATGTCCGCGTCACCGGGGGTCGGAGTCGGCGTGTAGCGGTTACTGGTCCGCATCAGGTGGGTCGCATCGCCACCGTGCGTGTACTTGTGGCCGGTCGGCGCGAAGGTTGCGTTGATGGTCCCGTCCGCGCCGCTGAAGTCGTCCCAGACGGTCGGCGTGCCGAACATCGTGGTCGGGTTCGGTGCTTCTCCGGTGTCACCGCCACGTGGACCCTGGGGACCGGGACCGCCAGGGTCGCCCTGACGACCCTTGTTGGACCACGGGATACGGAAGTGCGAGCCGTGGGTGTCGCCATCCAGGTGCGGTTTGGTGTCGATGCTGCTGGCGATGTGCGGCTTGTTGGCCGCGCTGCCGTCGATGTGAACCATCAGCCGGCCTGCGAGTGGATCGTGAGTGTCGCCTTACCGGCTCCGACGATGAGGAACTTCAGCCCTGTCGCCGTGACGATCTCGACCTCCAGGTTGGTGTTCTCGGGATCCTTCCCGGCCGACAGCAACGGCCCCGTGTCGGTGTCCGCTGCGGTGACCTTGACCTGACCGTCTGCCGGGAACGTGACCGTACAGGTGAGCCGTAGTACCGCGAAGCTGTCGTAGAGCTTCGCCGTCCCGGTGCAGCCGGTCCAGTCAACGAGCGCGTCGTCGTCGTCCCGGATGTCGTCGTAGAACCAGATCCAGTCCATCCCCGCAGTGCCGTGGAGGGACTGTGTCGCCAGGTACGGCATAGCCGCTGCCACGAGATCGTCTGTTCCGCTCATTCGGACTCACCCGCCTTTCATGGGTATCGCCGCCAGCGCCGCCGCCAGTGAAGCCAGCCGTAGTCGGAGCCGCGTGCTGCGGTCAAGTCTTCCTCACCCGTTGGTGGCGGCGGGGGAGGCGGAGGAGGCGGCGTGCCGGTCCCTGAACCAGAGAACGTGAGCGTGCCGTCCCCTCCAAGACTAAGGGTTCCGCTGGCCGATGACGCTGTCCCGGTGAAGGTGAGTGCCCCGTCACCGGACAGGTCCAGGTTCGCCGTTCCGGGTGCCGCTGCCCCTTGGAACTCGTTACGGAAGGCAGCGATCGAGTCCGGGTCGGCCGCACCTGTCAGCCGTGCCGGGTCGTTCGGGTCGGTCGTGTAGACGTGGAAGCGGTCGAGCAGCCACGGTCCCGACTCCCCGATCTGGTAGTGGAAGTAGCAGGCGGCGCTCGCGTTGTGGGCACGAAGCCATGCGATCGTCTGCGCCAGCCAGATCGGCCGGTTGCTGTGATCGGTGGTGAACGGGTGTGCGCCGAACTCACCGATGGCGATCGGGACGCCGTTCGCCGCAGCGAAGGTAGCCGCGCCGCCGCCGGCCTTCGGTGTGCCGTTCGCGTTCTCCTCACCGAGCAGGTAGCCGATGGAGCGGTTCTGTCCCACACCGCCCACCTTCGGGTCCGGTAGTGACCCGTCCTGCCTCCAGAAGCGGTAGGCGTCGACACCGACGAAGTCGAACTTGCCGGTCTGGTAATACTGCGCGTGGGTCTGGTTCAGGTACGGAGTATGGGTCAGGATCGGCCCGACCTGGACGTTCGGGTTCGACTGCGAGGCATCCCACAGTGTTGCCGTCCGTGACTTGAACGTCGCGATCGCGACCTTCGGACCCAGGTCCTCCTCGTGCAGATACGTGAGCATCACCGGGGACGTGATCGTGTCCATCAGCCGTGTGATGTCGGCGGTCGTCGGCCACGACGAGATCGACACCCAGGACACGCGACCCGCTGCCTTGTCCGCTGTGATCTTGGACAGGGCATCACTGACTCCGCTCGCATAGGAGCGGCAGATGTCCATCGGCACACCGAGCGCGGTTTCGAGCTCCGCGTACCGGGCCAGGTTCGCTCCCAGCAGCAGCGTCATTGCTCAGTGAACGTGAGAGCCAGGGTGAACGTCCCCTGTGTCGCGCCGGGACTCCAGGGTGTGATCGCACCACCGTCGAGATAGTTGCCGGTGCCCGACGCCGCGCTGTGAACGCCTGCGCCGTTGAGGGTCACCGAGGCCGGGATGTCGAACACCACGGTCGCTGTCCGGACACCGTTGGACGGAGCCGACCACGTGATCGCCTTACGTGCGTAGGCCGGCGAGCCACCGGACGGCTCGGTTCCTGCCGACGCACCCGGTACGGTCGTGTAGACAGCAGCATGGGTCGCTGCTGTTCCGTACGCCGAGGCCAGGTTGTTCTTTTGTGTTGCTGTCTTGATCGTCACTGTGCGCCTCTCTGGACCACGTTGAAGTCATCCCAGGTAAGTCCCGCGAGCGCGTCCTTCGACACGCTGAGTCCGGCCCAGGGATGGTTACCTGGACCGTCCTGCTCTGCCTTCAGCGACGTGCCACCCGCGCCAGCATTGTCTCCGATATAGGCCCCGTGTGTCTTCAGCGTCCGAGCGATCGCGAGACCGAAAGGTGACAAGCCACGGGTCGTCAGGTTCACGGTCGGCTTGATCACGACCCGTTCACCCTCCGCGCCGAACCCCGTCTTGCCGGACTCGCAGCCGACCATCGGGTGACAGAACCCGTCCCCGGTGTTCGTCTCCCACAGGAACAGGTGCAGCACGTGACCGAGCCCGGTGCCGGCAGCAATCGCCGCATCGACCCTGCCGCGCCGGATCACCATCGAGTCGGAGATGCGGCCACGACTGGTCCAGTTGCGCGTGTCGCTGCTGAGGGGGTTCCGGTTGTCGAGCCCGTTGCTGCTGTGCCAGGTGATCCCACCCGTGGCACAGGAGATCAGGTTCGGGCCGACGACGTTCGCGCCGGTCCCGAAGACGGTGAAGCCGGAGGCCAGGTCCATCACACAGAACGGGGAGTCGCTGGTCCCGGTGAGCTGGTCACCGAACCAGACTGGGGCATGGAAGCCGGTGGTTTGGAGGATCTCGTTCTCCGGCTGCCTGTTGGCGATCTGGAGCTTCCAGACCGGGTCCGTCGAACGTCCGTCCGCATACGGCGTGCCCCAGCCGCTCCCGGCAGCAGGGAGGCCCCGGATCACCGGGTAGTCGCGGGGATCGTTCGCCTTCATGAAGATGCGGAACGCGCTGCTGCGCTGCTGGTCCACCAGCAGCCCGGTGGCCTTGGACTTGTAGAACGATCCGGCCGTGTACGGGAGAAAGGCTGAGCTCACGGCACGCGCCTCCTGCTGTGGCATGAAGAGAGCGGCACCCGTTACGGCTGCCGCTCCC
>Ga0207686_10000667_pt1 | contig 21210 bp, 23 predicted proteins | sample KBSM24metaG_FD_184396 | JGI IMG/M metagenome (GOLD analysis project Ga0207686, IMG submission 184396) | Miscanthus rhizosphere microbial communities from Kellogg Biological Station, Michigan, USA - KBS M2-4 metaG (SPAdes) (version 2) | ecosystem: Host-associated > Plants > Roots > Rhizosphere >...
GCTGGACCGCTGAAGCTCGGCCGCGGCGACGACGTGCGCCGGCTTCCAGACGGCTACGAACGGGACGATCTTCTCCGTAATAGAGAACAAAAGATTCACCGTTGTGAAGATCTTGAGCCTATTTGCCTACAGTTCGGGTATCGGCCCTCCCCCCGGAATCCGACCCAAGGACCCCCGTGCAAAAGACCAAGAAACAGCCGGACACCGAACAGCTGGTCGCCAAAGCTTTCGCGCATCCGCTCCGCGTCCAGATCCTGATCATTCTTAACGAGCGAGTCTGCAGTCCCAATCGCCTCTCACAGGAGCTCGGACGCAGTCTCAACCTCGTCGCCTACCACGTGCGCGTGCTCGAGAAGTACGACTGCATCGAGCTGGTCGAGACCAAACAGCGCCGCGGCGCCACCGAGCATTTCTACCGCGCCACCAGGCGTCAGCTGCTCAGCGACAACCAGTGGGCCGGCCTCCCCAAGCAGTTGCGCCCGGGCCTCTCGGCGGCGGTTCTGAAAGCTGTCTTCGACGACGTCGATGAGGCCGTTTCCGCCGGGACCTTTGACGACGACGAGGTCCATCTCAGCCGCACCCCGATGGTCCTCGACCACCGGGGCTGGGACGAAGTTGTGGCGCTGCTCAACGAGACCCTCGACCGCGTCCTCTCGATCCAGGCGACGGCCTCAGAACGGCTCACGCAGAGCGACGAGGAGGGGCTGCTCTCCAAGGTCCAGATGATGCATTTCCGCTCGCCGCTCAGGAGCTGAGCGGCGCCGCCGCCTCGGGCGTGGCGACGACGAAGGAAAAGCTCTCCTCCAAGTAGAGGTGCACGGCCTCGGAGTCGTGATGGCTGTAGCCGATCGAGAGGTCCTGGCCGGACTCGAAGAGGAAGTCGCCGCCGCGCAGACTGAGGACAACGGCGCCGCGGACGCCGGGCGCCCAGACGATCGGCCCGTCGCAGAGGATCTTGGCCAGGTGGTCCATCAGCGGGTAACCGCCGTGCTCGGCCGTTTCGATCGCGTGCAGGTGCTCGTCGGGACCGAGGGCGAGCCCGTATGGACCCTCGACACCTCGTTCGCGCAGCGCTTCGACAGCGCGGGCGACCGAGCGCGGGTAATCCTCACCGCTCTCGCCAAGTGGCCGCGGCTCGATCGGCGAGGCCTCGGCGATGCCACCGATCGCGGCTCCCTCCCAGCCGTGGAAGACAGCGACGTTCTCGGCAATCGCGATCTGCCGGGCGGCGCGGTCGAGCGGCTCGAGGTCGGCATCGGGGGCGCCGCGATCGTCGTCGCGCAGCTCCGAGAGGGCGATCGAAAACTCAGCCCGCAGCTCCGCCAGCGGCAGCACCCGGCGCTGGGCAGCAACGACGCCATCGCAGGGCGCGGTCCCGATCAGGGTCGTGCGGCCGAGGTTGGTGGCCGAGTGCTCCCAGCCGTGCGGGCCCGAGAAGTCGACCAGGCGGCGGGCGGCAAGGGCGCCCTGAAGGCGCTGGCGAGCCTCCTCGTCGAGCAGCTTCCAGTTGCGGTCCGAAAGCGGCGCGTGACCGCGCAGAAGGTGGTTCATGGGATCTCCTTGAGGCTGCCGATTCCAAGCGAGCCGTCGCCCGCGCCGGCGGAGTCGGCATCGTCGCCCTCCTCGCCGGACTCGGCCTCAGCCGCCTCGCCGTGCTCGACGATGTCACCGTCCTGGAAGAGAACCCCCTCGGCGATCTGGCGCCAGCGCGGGGTCCGCCGCAACAGGAACTCGAGGTCCATTGAAAAGTGCTTGAACTCCTCCCCCTGGGCGTCCTCCATGATCGCCCGCGCTTCCGCGTCGGGCTCGACCGCGAGGCGCTGCTGGTACCAACCGATCGCCTGTGACTCCTCTTCCAGCGAGGCGCAGAGGCGGGCGAAGGTGCGCGTCTCGGCCGGCAGCTCCTCGGGCGGCTCGTGGTACTGGTCGAAGCCCATCGCGGGCACCGTACCCGAATCGCCCCCGCGCCTACCAACGACGCCGATTAGACGGGCCCGATTGCGGGAATGAAAGCTCCCATGGAGGAGCGGATCGAGACCAAGGTGCCGTCCCGGCTCGACCGGCTGCCGTGGTCGAACTTCCACTGGATGGTCGTGATCGGCCTCGGCACCGTTTGGATCCTCGACGGGCTCGAGGTGACGATCGTCGGCAGCATTGGCGAGCGTCTGACCGAAAGCGGCAGCGGCATCTCCCTCGACGCCAGCCAGATCGGCACCGCCGCTGCCTTCTACGTCGGCGGCGCCTGCCTCGGCGCCCTCTTCTTCGGCCAGCTGACCGACCGCTTCGGCCGCAAAAAGCTCTTCCTGGTCACCCTCGGCCTCTACCTGCTGGCAACGGTGGCGACGGCCTTCTCGTTTGCCGCTTGGTACTTCTACGCTGCCCGCTTTTTCACCGGCGCCGGCATCGGCGGCGAGTACGCGGCGATCAACTCGGCGATCGACGAGCTGATCCCGGCCCGGGTGCGCGGCCGGGTCGACCTGATCATCAACGGCAGCTACTGGCTCGGCGCCGCCGCCGGCGCCTTCGCCACCGTCGCCCTGCTCGACACGGCGCTGTTCGCCGCCGACGTCGGCTGGCGGCTCGCCTTCGCGCTCGGCGCGATCCTCGGCGTCGGGATCCTGATCGTCCGCCGCAAAGTCCCGGAGAGCCCGCGCTGGCTGTTCATCCACGGCCGTGAGAAGGAGTCGGAGGAAATCGTCGCCGGGATCGAGCGCCAGGTGGAGGAGGAGACCGGCCAGAAGCTGAGCGAGCCACAGGGCAGCATCGTCGTCGAGCCGCGCGAGCGGATCTCCTTCCGCGAGATCGCCCGCACTGCCTTCTCCCGCTACCCGAAGCGGACCGCCCTCGGCCTCTCGCTGTTCGTCGGCCAGGCCTTCCTCTACAACGCCGTCACCTTCGACCTCGGCACTCTGCTCGGCGAGTTCTTCAACGTCGGCTCGGGGACGATCCCGCTCTACATCGCCCTCTTCGCGCTCTCCAACTTCCTCGGGCCATTGCTGCTGGGCCGTCTCTTCGACACCGTCGGCCGCAAACCGATGGTCGCCGGCACCTACCTGCTCTCGGCGGCGATCACCGCCGCGCTGGGTTTTGCCCTGCTCGGCAACGGGCTGACTACCTGGAGCTTCATGGCCTTCGTGATGGCGATCTTCTTCGTCGCCTCGGCCGGTGCCAGCTCCGCCTACCTGACCGTCAGCGAGATCTTCCCGATGGAGACGCGGGCGCTCTCGATTGCCTTCTTCTACGCGGTCGGGACCGCTGCCGGCGGCATCGTCGGGCCGCTGCTGTTCGGCCACCTGATCAACAGCGGCAGCCAGGACCAGGTCGCGATCGGCTTCTTCGTCGGTGCCGTGGTGATGGCGGTCGGCGGCATCGCCGAGCTGCTCTTCGGGGTCGCCGCCGAGCAGAAGCAGCTCGAGGACATCGCCGAACCGCTGACTGCGGTCGAGGAGAAGCCACAAACCGGCGAGAAACCGCGCCCCCGGGGGCGTTTCCGCCCCGGCCCCGGGCCGCTCACCTCGGCGCGGGCGATCTCGATCTCCGGCCCCCACCCCGAGCTGCCGCTCGACGACGAGGTGGCGATCATCGGCCGCGCCCTCGAAGAACACGGCAGCGCCGACGGGCGCGAGCTGCGGCGGCGGGTCGGGGCCCGCTACTGGGGCCCGGGGCGCTTCCAGGCGGCGCTGCGTGAGGCGGTCGCCAGCGGCACCGCCAAGCGGTTGCCGCGTGGCCAGTACGCGCCGGGCAAGTCCCCGGCGGCAGCCGAGTAAGGTGTGACAGCGGCCTGCGATCGGGCCGCTTGGGCGCTGCACGGCCACGGGCTCGAGGGCAGCGTCGGTAAGTCGATCCGGCGCGTCTATGGCAGCCAGCGAGAAGAAATCAGCAGCGAACCGCGAGCACTCCGCCCACGCCGATGGGCTGGCCAGCGAGCGCGAGCTTTGGGACAGTTTTCTTGCCCAGCGCGACCCCGCCACCCGCGAAGAGCTGGTCCGCCGCTACCTGCCCTTTGCCCGCAGCCTGGCGAGCCGCTACCGCGGCGGCAGCGAGTCCTTCGACGACCTGCTGCAAGTCGCCAGCCTCGGCCTCGTCAACGCGATCGACCGCTTCGACCCGAGCCGCGGCACGCCCTTCCCGGCCTTTGCCTCACCGACGATCCTCGGCGAACTGAAGCGGCACTTCCGCGACCGTGTTTGGACGGTGCGGGTACCGCGCGGCCTCCACGACCGCATGGCCGAGGTCGACAAGGCGATGTCGAAACTGACGGTCGAACTGCAGCGCTCCCCCTCGGTGGCGGAGCTGGCGGAGCGACTCGAAGTCGACCCGACCGATGTCCTCGAGGTGTTGGAGGCGAACCGCAATCGGCGCACGCTCTCGCTCGACCGCCCGCCCGGTGATGACAGCGAGGAAGCGCCGGCCGGCGAGTGGATTGGCAGCGAGGACCGCGGCTTCGACCTGGTCGATGACCGGGTGACGCTGGAGTCGGCACTGCCGGCGCTCGACGACCGCGAGCGGCTGATCCTGCGACTGCGCTTCGTCGAGGACATGACCCAGTCGCAGATCGCCGAGCAGATTGGCCACTCGCAGATGCACGTCTCGCGGATCCTCCGCCGCACCCTGGAGCGGATCCGCACCGAGGTCGAGGAGGACGACGGGGCATAGCCACCGGGCAGGCGGGTACACGGGGTCCGTGCCGACGCCGCGCCGCCGCGTGATGCCCCGCGAGCTCTTCGAGACGCGTAGCCACGCCTGGCACTCGCTGGGCCTCGAGGAGGAACTGGCGCCGCGGCTTTCCAAGAAGACGCTGCTCGGGCTACTGGGGGCACTGGCGGTGCTGGCGGCGACCCTGGTCGTCTACTACAACCGCCACACCCTCTTCCCCGGCAACGGCCAGTGGGTGCGGGTCGGCACCGTGGCGGTCCTCGTCATCGTCGGCTCGGCGGCGACGCACTGGCTGGTGCGCGGCCTCTCGCCGCAGCTTTACCGCCGTCTCAGCCCAGCCACCGCCGGCACGGTCGGATTCGTGATCCGCCTCTTCGCGATGGCGCTGGTGATCTTCCTGGCGCTGCGGATCGCCGGCATCAACGCCGCCGCCCTCGCCGTCGGCGGCGCCTTCACCGCAATCGTCCTTGGCCTCGCCGCCCAGCAGACCCTCAGCGGGCTAATCGCCGGCATCGTCCTGCAGAGCACCCGGCCCTTCAAGGTCGGCGAACGGATCCGCCTCACCGGTGGCCCCCTGGCCGGCTCGGTCGAGGGGACGGTTAGCTCGCTGGGGCTATTCTACGCGACCCTGGTCCAAGGCGCCGACCGCCTGCTGGTGCCCAACAGCGTCCTCCTCAGTCTCGTCGTCGTCCCTCTCCGCGAGCCCGACAAGGTCGACCTGCGGGCCCGCTTCGACGGCGATGCCAGCCCGCAGCAGATCGAGGAGAAATTGCTGGGGGCGATCACTGTGCCGACCCGCTACCGGCCAAGCGTCTCCCTGGAGGAGCTCGACCGCGACGGCGTCGTCCTCCGCGTCAACGCGACGCCACTGCGACCTGAAGACGGCTCACAGCTGGCCGAGGAGGTGCTGGCGGCGCTGCGCGAGAGCCGGCCCGCGGCTGGCGATGTCAGCCAAGGTGAGGGTGGAAATGGAAACAAAAAATATCCTTAATACCGTATGAACTCTTGATGTATGTTCGCCGCCGTGAGGACGGTGGGCGATGGCTGACGGGTTGCGGTTCGCGGTCCACCGCGGCGACGGCGCCGCCCTCCTTGCTTTCGACGTCGACAAGGAGCTGGCGCCGGACCTGGCCGGTTTCGCGATTGAATGCAAGCCGCCGCGCGGTAAGCCCTACATGCTGCTGAACCGGCTCAGCTTCGCCCAGGAAATCACCGCAGCGACGAAACCAAGCGAACGCGAGTGGACGCCGAGCGACGAGGCTCCGATCCAGAAATTCCACTGGGTCCACTACCCGAAAGACGTGCCGCCAGGGAAGTTCACCTACCGGGCGACGGCAATGCTGTTCCGCGACGGTGAGGAGACTGCCCTGAGGAAGGGGCCGAGCGCGCAGCGGACGCTGGAGCTGCGCGACGAGGGCTACGGCGACCTCGAAATCGGCTTCACCCGCGGCTACCTCTCCTCGCAGGCCTACGCCGAGCGGTTCAAGAATGCCGCCGTCTCCCCCACGCCCTCGACGGGCGTCTTCAGGACCGCCTCTTATCAGGAGCGATACACCTGGCTTGGCGCCCACGCCCGCAAGCTGGTCTTCGAGCTGATCGACGAAACGGTCGCCGACAAAGACCTCTCGCTCGACGTCTTCGCTTACGACTTCGACGAGCCCGACATCGCCCGCAAGCTCGCCTCTCTGCGGTCGCGTCTGCGCCTCTACCTCGACAACTCCGACATCCGCAAGAAAACCGGCGGCGCCGCCCGCAAGGCAGAAGCGCTGGCCCTGGTCGAGAAGAAAGTCGGAGCCGACCAGGTCAAGCGCGGCCACTTCAGCCGCTTCTCCCACGGCAAGATCCTGATCCAGAAGCGCAAGGGCAAACCGGTCAAGGTGCTGGCCGGCTCTGCCAACTTCTCGGTCCGCGGCCTCTACGTGCAAGCCAACAACGTCTTCGTCTTTGAAAACGCCGCGGTCGCTGCGATTTACGAGGAAGCTTTCGAACAGGCATGGAACGACGCCCGCGGCTTCGACGATAGCCCGATCGCCTCCGCCTGGTTCCCCACCGAGCCGATTGCAGGCGCGAAACTGCCTAGCTTCCAGGTCAGCTTCGCCCCCCACGCGGACCCGGAAGTCTCACTGGCGCCGGTCGCCGAGGCGATCGCCAAGGCGAAGAGCTCGGTGCTGTTCGCGATCATGGACCTCGATGGCGGCGGGCCGGTGCTGACAGCGGTCAGGGAACTGCCGAAACGCAAGGGCCTCTACGCCTTCGGCACCACCCAGTCGGTCAACGGCGACCTTGAGGTCACCGCGCCCGGATCCGACGAGCCGGTCTTCATTCCCTTCGGCTTCCTCCACTCGAAAGTGCCGAAGACGTTCCGCGAAGAGAGCCAGGGCGGCTCCGGAATCGTCATCCACCACAAGTTCGTGGTTGTCGATTTCAACGGCGACAACCCGGCCGTCTTCGCCGGCTCCTCCAATCTCGCCGCCGGCGGCGAGGAGGAGAACGGCGACAACCTGCTCGCCTTCCGCGACCCCGCGATCGCCTCCACCTACGCGGTCGAGGCGATCCGCCTGATTGACCATTACCGCTTCCGGGCGGCGATGAAAACCGCTACCGATGCGGAGCCACTGCGCCTGAAGACGCGCAGCGAGAAATGGGCGGCGCCCTACTTCAAACCCGGCACCGCAAAGTTCCGCGAGCGCGTCCTCTTTGCCGACAGCTAGCGGTCGACCGGCGACATGTCGGCGTAACGGTCGCCGGCGGCGACGCCAACCGGGGCCACCTCGTCGATCCGGCGCAGATCCTCGTCGCTGAGCTCGACCCCGGCGGCGGCGATGTTCTGCTCGAGGTACTGAACGTGCTTGGTGCCGGGGATCGGGACGATGTCCTCGCCCTGAGTGAGCACCCAGGCCAGCGCCAGCTGGCCGGCGTTGACGCCCTTCTCAGCGGCGATCTCCTCAACCCGCTCGACCAATTCCAGGTTGCGGTCAAAGTTCTCGCCTTCGAAGCGGGGGTTGTGACGGCGGAAGTCGCCCTCGGGCAGGTCCTCGATCGAGCGGAAGCGGCCGGTCAGGAAGCCGCGTCCGAGCGGGCTATAGGCGACGAAGGCAATGTCGAGCTCACGCAGGGTCGGCAGTAGCTCGTCCTCGGGGTCGCGACTCCAGAGCGAGTACTCGGTCTGCAGGGCGGTGATTGGGTGGGTGGCGTGGGCGCGGCGGATCGTCTCCGGGGCCGCCTCGGAGAGGCCGAGGTGGGCGACCTTCCCCTCTTCGACCAGTTCCGCCATCGCCCCGACGGTCTCCTCGATCGGCACTTGCGGGTCGATGCGGTGCTGGTAGTAGAGGTCGATCCGCTCGACGCCGAGGCGCTTCAGCGAAGCCTCGCAGGCGGCATGCACGTACTCGGGGTCACCGCGGACGCCGCGTCGCGCGCCGTCCTCGGCGCGGTCGATGCCGAACTTGGTCGCCAACACGACCTCGTCACGACGGCCGGCGATCGCTTTGCCGACCAGGCGCTCGTTGGTGAAGGGTCCGTAGATGTCGGCCGTATCGAGGAAGTCGACGCCGAGCTCCAGCGCTCGCTCAATCGTCTGCACCGCCTCCGCCTCGTCGGCGCTGCCGTAGAACTCCGACATCCCCATGCAGCCGAGCCCCTCGGCCGAGACCTCTGGGCCGCTGCGGCCTAGCTTCCTACGCTCCATCGCTCCTCCGCTTCGTCGTTTCTTGGATCCGCCGCCGCTCAGGCGAACAACAGGATCAGCAGGTTGGCAACCACCGCCGCCGGCGTCAGCACCAACGAGAGGCGGTGGAAGAGATGCGAGAAGCCGCCGCGGTAGTGGACGCTCTCGAACAGGGTCAGGCCGACCACATGGGCCATGTTGAGGAGGGCAACGCCGATCGCGATCAGGACCGCGGCGGCGTGCCAACCCGAGACCGTGTCCGCCTCGGAGGCGCCGATCGCAGCGAGGACGATGGCCGCGATCGTGCCGACGATGCCGACGAGCATCCCGGCGGCGTCGCTGCGCGAGAGGCCGGGGAAGTAGCTCGACCCCACCTCGTGCTCGGCGCTCAGGTCCTCGGTGCCGCGGCTGGCGCGCTCGACATCAACTATGTGGTCTCCCGCCGGCTCCGGCTCGACGACGACCATCCGCAGCGGCGGCTCGAGCTCCTCTTGGGCACGCTGGAAGAGCCCGTCCTCGAACCAGGGGGCGCGGTCGGCGCCGTGCTCAAAGATCAGTACCTCGTCAGCGGGCGCTTCGCGCAGTGCGTCCTGGGCGGCGAGCACCGGGTCGGAGTCGCCGACCTGGCCGCTGGCCAAGATGCCGGCCCGACGCAAGGCCCTCAACGAGGCATCGAGGACGTCCTCGGCGTGGTGGGCGGGCTCATCGACGTCGCCCATCAGGTCGCGGAAGCGGGTCTCCGGGACTTTCGGCACGATCACCCGCACCTCGACCCCATCGGCGTCATCGCGGCATAACTCGTCGATCGGCTCGTGGCCATTGAGCGGGTCGGTGACGATGGCAAGCAGGCGAGAGGTCATGTCTTCCTCACTCGTCCTCGTGGATCTCCCGGTCGGCTTCGGCGTACTCCGCCTTGCTGCGCTCCTCGGGTGAGGACGGCACGTTGTCGGGGAAGCGGTGTTGATCGCCGTGGCTGGCGATGTCCTCGAGATCCTTCTCGGCCAGCTCGAACCCCTCGGCCACGCCCTCTCCTGCCTCGACCAGGGGCTGGCGAGCCGGGTCCTCATCGTCGGGCGGGACGTCACCGCCGATTTGAGCGGCTTCGGCCGCGGCGGCGTCTTCCTCTTCCTCGACCCGCTCCTCGTCGCCGGCGAGCTCGTCTCCTTCGCGGAGGAGCTTCTCCTCGCGCTCCTCACGGGACGGTTCGCTCTGAGCGCTCATGGGGAGCGCGTCACCAGGCAGGTGTTCATGCCTGGCGGGTACCCCTGGCCTCCAGCTGGCAAACGCACCCGCGGGCCGGAGGCCGGCGTGGTCTAAGCGACCGGGGCGGCGCCGGTGCTGCGGCCCACCACCCAGCCGGCGAGGCCGCCAACGACGGCACCCAAGGCGAGTAGGACCGCGGCTCGGGGTCGATCGTGGCGCAGCTTTGATGCGGCGCCGTGGACACCGTGCTTGGCGGTCGCCTTGACAGCCTTGCGAGCGATCGCACCCTTGAACGAGGACTTGCTCAACGTTTGCTGCCTTTCTTGACTCCGCGAGGTGGCACCGATCGTCCTTTTAGATGAGGAGAGGCCGCCCGGCCCGACGCCGCTCCGCTGTGCGGTTGGTCGTCGGAAAACCCGAGCGGGAACCGGGCGAAACCGGTGAAAGCCGCTGGGGCCCGGGCCGGGCGGCCCTCGCAATCTCAATCGCTGCGAGACGAATACCCGCTTGCGGCGATCCGCAACCGCGGGGCTCAGGCTGCAGTTTGCCGCTCGACCCGACGCGGGTACCCCGGGGTGACCGGCTGCGGGTCGGCCGGCATCGGACCGGGCCGGGGAGGCCGGGAGAGGAGAGATGGCCGCGGAGCCGCACCAGCAACCCCAGACCTGGAGCTCCGGCTCGGACCCGGAACTGCGCCTCGCCAGCGAGGAGCGGCTATGGGCGCGCTTTTCGAGCCGGCACGAGCCGGCCGTCCGCGATGAGCTGGTTCGCCGCCATCTGCCCTTCGCCGGCAAACTGACCCAGCGCTATCGCGGCGCCAGCGAGTCCTTCGACGATCTGCTGCAGGTTGCCAGCCTCGGCCTCGTCAACGCGATCGACCGCTTCGACCCCAGCCGTGGCGTCCCCTTCACCGCCTTCGCTTCGCCGACGATCCTCGGTGAGCTGAAACGGCATTTCCGCGACCGGGTCTGGACGGTGCGCGTCCCCCGCAGCCTCCACGACCGCCTTGCCGAGGTCGACAAAGCCGTCGCCGCGCTGACCCGCGACCTGCAGCGCTCCCCCTCCGTGGCGGAGATCGCCGCGCGCCTGCAGATCGACGAGAGCGAGGTGCTGGAGGCGCTGGAGGCGAACCACAATCGCCGGCCACTCTCCCTCGACCGGCCGGCTGGCCCCGAGGATCCCGAGGAAACGTCGGCGGCCGAGTGGATCGGCGAAGAGGACGAGGGCTACGAGCTGGTCGAGGGCAAGGCGGCGCTGGAAGCGGCCCTGCCCGGCCTCGACGAGCGCGAGCGGACGGTGCTGCGGCTGCGCTTCGTCGAGGACATGACGCAGTCGCAGATTGCCGAGCGGATCGGCTTCTCGCAGATGCACGTCTCCCGCATCCTCCGCGACACCTTGCGGCGGATCCGCGAGGAGATCGAGGAAGAGCCGGGCCCCGAGGCGAGCGGGTAGCGGCGGCGCTAGGCGCCTTGCGCGACCCCGTCGAAGCGGACGACCAGGTACTCGCCAGCTTCGCCCTCCTCGACGGCGACGGTGTCAGCGAGCGTCTCCAGTGAACCGCCGACCTCCGGTACCGAGAGGCCGCTGCGAAGGCGCTCGCTGGCCCCAGCCGGGAGCGGGCCGATGCGGAGGTCGATGCCGCCGTCACCGTCCCCGACCGCGAAGCGGTAGGGACCGCCCTCGACGACCTGGGGCGCGCGGTCGGAAATGGCATCGGCGAGCAGGAAAAGATCGTTGAGGCGGTCGATGCCAATCGGATGGCGGGCGGCGAGGGCGCCGATCACCCGCTCCAGTACCGGCGCCACGATTGCCCGCCCGTCAATCTGCAGTTCCGCCTCCTCGGGAGCCTCCGGGACCTCGCTGGCGTCGCTTACCTCGGCGTCGCCGGCGGCCGGATCGAGCAGCAGGTGCATCGTCACTTCCGTCCCCTTGCCGAGCCCGCCGGCGATCGAGAAGCTGCTCGAGAGCGCCGCGATCAGGGTGAGACCGATTCGCAGGCTTTGGCGCTCGTCGTCGGCGTTGGGCCGGATCCCGCGGCCGAAGTCGCGCACGGCTACGGTCAGGCCCCCTGCCTCGGCTCGGGCTTCCACCTGCAACGGTCCCGCCTCGCCGTCGTAGGCGTGGACGACGACGTTCATGCAGGCCTCGGTGACGACCGTTTTCAGGTCGCCGATCCCCGGTTCGCGCATCCCCAACTGTTCCGCCAACCCGGCGAGGGCGTGCCGGATCACGGCCACGTTCTCCGGCTTGGCCGGGATTGTGATCAGGAGACCGGGTCGGTCGTCGTTCATAGGAGAGGGTCTTTCATCGGGCGCGAGCCTATCTCGCCCGTCGAATGCCTTCGGCTACCCCGCCCCATCGGCAGCGAAACGAGCGGCCGCCTGCTCGGGGTCGGCGAAGACCTCACCGCGGACGAAGCGCCCGCCGTCGATCTCCCAGATCCAGCCGGCCGGCATGTCGCGGATCCCGAGCTCGTGGCTACGCAGGTAAACGCGGCCCCGGACCAGCAGACGCGAGCCGTCGCTCTGCACCTGCTTTGGGAAGATCATTAGCTCGTCCCAGATGCCACCGACGTCGTCGAGGTATTCGTGTAGGCCACTGGGCCCGACGTACGGCGCCGCCCGGCCGATCTGCTCGGCGGTGACCGGGAAGAACTCCAGACCGGGATCGCAGAGTTCGACCATCGCCGCTAGGTCGCGGCGGTTGAAGGCGTCGAAGAGGCGCTCGACGAGCGCCCGATGCGGCTCCGGCATGGGCCGACTCTATGCGGCCGCGAGGGGGCGCAGGGCGCCAACCGAGTCGCCGGCTTCCTCACCGGCGTCGTCGTCGCTGGCGCGCGCCAGCGCCAGCATCGCCGCATCGTCGGTGAGGCGACCGGCGGTGAAGGCGTGCAGAGCACCCTCCAAGCGCTGTACGGCGGCGACCGGGCTGGTCGCCCCGGCCAGCTCGGCGTGCAGGCGGGCCTCGCCGAAGCGGCCCTCCAGGCCGCTCGCCTCGGTGATGCCGTCGGTGATCACCACCAGCTGCTGGCCGGGCTCCAGCGCCGCCCGCTCGAGCCGCCACTCGGCGCCGGCGAAGGCGCCCAATAGCGGGCCCGGGGAGACCGTCTCGGTGACCGTCTCGCCATCGACTAACAGCGGCGGCGGGTGGCCGGCGACCGCCAACCGCACCGGCTGCGCCGGGTCCTCGGAGAGGGTGAAGGCAGCGACGCTGCAGAGCGCCGAGTCCTCCCGCGCCAGCAGCGCCCGGTTGAGGGTCGAGAGCGCCACCAAGGGATCCCCGGTGAGGGCGGCGGCGGTGCGCAGCGTGTAGCGGGCTTGGGCGGTGATCGAGGCGGCATGGGCGCCGCGGCCGGTGACGTCGCCGATCACCAGCATCCAACCGCCGGCGACCGGGAAGGCGTCGTAGAAATCGCCGCCGACCTCGTTCTCGGCGCCCGCCGGCCGGTACATCGCCGCCGCCGACCAGCCACGGATATGTGGCAGCGGCGGCGGCAGCAGGCCGCGCTGCAGGGTCTCGGCGATCTCGGCCCGAGCCTGCTCGGAGCGACCGAGGTCGGTGAAGAGGCCGGCGTTGTCGAGGGCAAGGGCGACGCGGCCGCTGAGGACGCGGACGAAGCGCTCGTCCTCGGCGCGATAGCGGCGTCCCGACCAGGCGACGGCGAGGGTGAGAGCGCCGGTGGTGCGCTGACGGGCCCGCAACGGCGAGTTGACGAAGGAGCGGATGCGGATCGCCTGCAGGAAGGCGAGGTCATCCGGGCCGTGGGAGATCTCGGCCAACTCGGCCTCGCCGACGCGCTCGCGCAGGCGCGCCTCGGGGACCCGATCGGGTGGCCCCGAGAGCATCTCACCAGGCAGCGAGGGGCGGCGGCGGCGGAGCCTCTCGGCCAGGCCGTCGGGCGCACCAGGGGCGACGCGGACCGCGGCGCGGCGCGCGGCGCCGGCGGAGATCACGTCGATCATGCAGAAGTCGGCGACGGCGGGGACCAGCACCTCGCTGATCGCGCTGAGAGTCTCCTCCACGGAACCGCCACGGTCGGCGACGTTGGCGATCTCCTCGAGGACCTCGAAGCGGCGGGCGAATCGGTTGGCCCGGGCACGGGAGCGAGCGAGGAGCGCCGCAAGCAGAATCACTGCTGCCGCCAGGAGGACGATCGCCACGACGCTCATCTCTCTTCCCTTTCCCCGGATACCCTTGAGGGCACCCGTTCAGCCCGCCTTACTCAAAAAAGAGTAACCCGCGCTGCGATAGCATCGCAAGCGGGTTTCGTCCCAGAAGATATGTCTGCAGAGGCTCCCAACATCAGCCCCACCCCCTTCGAGGTCGCCAATGATCAGGTCGGCGAGGTCCGCGTGCTCAGCGTTAGCGGCGAGCTCGACCTCGGCACCGCGCCTCAGCTCGAGCAGCCGCTGGAGGAGGCGCTGTCCAGCAACGGCAGCCTGCTGATCGACCTCTCTGCCTGCGAGTTCATCGACTCGACCGGCATCGCCCTGCTGGTCCGGGCCTGGCAGCGACTCGACGGTGAGCCCGGCGGCGAGGATGAAAGCCGCTTCGCGCTCTGCGGCCTCAACGACCAGGTCCGCCGCCTGCTTGAGCTCTCCGGCCTCGCCAGCTCACTCTCGATTCACGGCAGCCGCGACGAGGCTGTCGCCGCGCTCGCCGGCTAAGCGGCCCGGCGCGGCCTTGACCGCTCGCCACCGCGCCAGCATCGCTCTTGTCGGGCTGCTCCTGCTCGCCGTCGCCGCCGTGTGGTGGTCGGGATCGGGGCCTTCGCCTGCGGCCGCGGCGCCTGCCGGCACCGCTCCTCGGGCCGCCATGGCATCACGAGCCGCCCGGCCGCCGATCTCTCTCTGGTCGATCCCCTTCGGCCCCAAACGCAAGCGCGAGATGGCGGCCTACTCGGAGCGCCACTACGGCGAACACACCTGGCGGCTGCAGCACCCGCAGGTGATCGTCGAGCACATCGCCGTGGCCGCCAGCGCCCGCGCCGTCTACGACACCTTCGCCCCCGACGTGCCCGACGTCGAGCTGCACGAGCTGCCCAACGTCTGCTCGCACTTCGTCGTCGCCGGTTCGGGACGGATCTTCCGGCTCGTCAACCTGCGCACCCGCTGCCGCCACACGGTCGGCCTCAACTGGACCGCGATCGGGATCGAGCACGTCGGCTTCACCGACTCCGATGTGCTGGACAACTCCCGTCAGTTGCGTGCCTCGTTGCGGCTGACCCAGTGGCTGCGCTGCAAATTCCAGATCCCCGTGCGCGACGTGATCGGCCACGCCGAGAGCCTCAGCTCCCCTTATCACCGCGAGCGGGTGCCGAGCCTGCGGCACCAGACCCACGGCGACTGGAAGCACGCCTCGATGCGGATCTATCGCCGCAAGCTGGCGCGCCTCGGGCGCTGCTGACGCCCTCAGGCGCTCTAGAGCCGGCCCAGCAGCAGCAGGATCAGGAGGATGATGGCGATCAAGCCGAGAATCCCCCCTGCCACCGCCACCTTCAGCAAAACCAATACAAGAGCGATCACGATCAGGGCGGCAATCAGACCACCAACCATCGTCCTCTCCTTTCGTAGTACTGCCTTTGCTGCGGACCCCGCTCGGGGTACCCGGCCTCCCGTCAGGGAAACCGATGCGGTCGGCACAGCTAGACTCGCGCCATGGCCGAGGACGTCGCGCGCGGGTTCAAGGAGGGGGACAAGGTCTGGGTCGAGGACACGGACGGACGCCGCCACCCGGGCATCTTTGTCGGCGACAACGAGGCCTCCGGCTGGTTCGGCGGCGGGCCGAGCGCCTACGTAGTCCACCCGGAGGCGCACCAGGCCGAGGTCGTCTCGATCTTCCGCATCGTCCCTCGCGAGGAGTAGGCGGCGGCTTTCTTGGGAGCCGTGTCGATTTCGCCGGCTCCCGTTCGTCGTCGGGTTAAAGGGCCGGTTCCCGGTCGGACAACCAGCGAAGGAGAAAAGCCATGCGCTTCATGATGTTCATGTATCCCGAAATCGCCGAAGAGGACTGGAATCCGTCAGCCGAGGACGTGGCGGAGATGAGCCGTTACAACGAGGAGCTGCGCAAGGCGGGCATGCTGCTCTCGCTCGACGGCCTCCACCCGCCGGCCGAGGGCGGCCGCGTCAAGTTCGACTCAGCCGGCGGGAAGACCGTCACCGACGGCCCCTTCGCCGAGGCGCGCGAGGTGGTCGGCGGCTACTGGCTGATCGAAGCACGCTCTAAGGAGGAGGCGATGGAGTGGGCGAGCCGCGTGCCCGGCCGCGGTTGCACGGTCGAGGTGCGGCGGGTCTTCGAGATGGAGGACTTCCCCGAGGACGTCCAGGAGGCCGCGGAGCGGGAGTTCGGGGGCCTGTAAAGCGGTGCCGGCGGTCGAGGCAAAGCGCTCGATCGAGGCGGTCTGGCGGGTCGAGCAGGCCCGCCTGATCGCCGGGCTGGCGCGGATGGTTCGCGACGTCGGACTGGCGGAGGACCTCGCCCAGGACGCGCTGGTCGCGGCGCTGGAGAAATGGCCCAAGGCAGGCGTCCCGGACAACCCCGGCGCCTGGCTGATGGCGACCGCCAAGAACCGGGCGATCGACCTGATGCGACGCGGCGCCAACTTCGAGCGCAAGCAGGATGAGCTGATCCACGAGGTCGGGGCGCGGATGGCGATGGACGCAGCCAGCGTCGAGCACGGCCTCGGCGACGACCTGCTGGCGCTGATCTTCACCTGTTGCCACCCGGTACTGGGGACCGAGGCGCGGGTGGCGCTGACCCTGAAGCTGCTGGGCGGGCTGACGACGCCGGAGATCGCCCGCGCCTTCCTCGTCTCCGAGGCGACGATGGCGCAGCGGATCGTGCGGGCAAAGCGGACCCTGGCTGCGGCCGAGGTGCCGTTCGAGACGCCCGACGGGACGGAGCTGGATGAGCGGCTGCCGGCGGTCCTCGAGGTGATTTACCTGGTCTTCAACGAGGGCTACGCGGCAACTGCCGGCGAGGACTTGGTCCGGCCAGGGCTCTGCGAGGAGGCGCTGCGACTGGGCCGGATCGTCGCCGAGCTGGTGCCGCGCGAGCCGGAGGCGCAGGGGCTGATCGCGCTGCTGGAAATCCAGGCCTCGCGGACCCGCGCCCGGGTCGACCGCAAGGGCGAGCCGGTGCTGCTCGCCGATCAGGACCGCTCGCGCTGGGACCCGCTGCTGATCCGGCGCGGCCTGGCGGCGCTGGCCCGGGCCGAGGCGCTGCCGGCGCCGCTCGGTCCCTACGGCCTACAGGCGGCGATCGCCGCCTGCCACGCGGGCGCCGCCAGCGCGGACGAGACCAACTGGGTGCGGATCGCGGCGTTGTATGAGGCGCTGGCGGCAATCTCTCCCTCCCCCATCGTCGAGCTCAACCGCGCCGTCGCCGTCGGTATGGCCTTCGGCCCAGAGCCGGCGCTGACGCTGCTCGACGCGATCGCTGAGGAGCCGGCATTGACCCGGTACCACCTGCTGCCAAGCGTGCGCGGCGACTTGCTGGCGAAGTTGGGGCGCGGCGCGGAGGCGCGCGCCGAATTCGAGCGCGCCGCCGAGCTGGCCGGCAACGAGCGCGAGCGGCAGCTACTGCGGCGGCGAGCGGTCGAGTCCTAGCGCTCGTCGACCAAGCCTCGGGCCCCGCTCGGGCTCGCGACCGGCTGCGACGCCGGTACGCTGACCCGATGACGGCCGAGTGGGCGCAGCCGCAGCGGGTCGGCGAGTACCTGCGCCGCGAGATCCCCCACCGCGATCTTGCCGAGAGCATGCTGCTGGCAGGGCTGCCACAGCGGGTCGACCGCTTCGCCGACCTTGGCTGCGGCGACGGCCGCCTCATTGGCCTCGTTCGCGAGCGCTTCCCGGCCGCTGCCGCGATCGGCCTCGATTCGTCGCCGCCGATGCTGGCGCGGGCTCGGGAGCGCTTCGCCGGCGAACCGAGCGTCGAGCTGGTCGACGCCGACCTGGTGGCGCCGCTGGCAGCGGCGCTCGGCGAGGCCCCGCTCGACCTGATCGTCTCCGGCCTCGCCATCCACCACGTCGAGGACGAGCGCAAGCGCTCGCTGTTCACCGAGGTCGCCGCGCTGCTCCGCCCCGGCGGCGTCTTCATCAACCTCGACCTCGTCCGCGCCGCGACGCCGCAGCTGCAGAAGCGCTTCCGCCAGGAGATCGGCCGCGCCAAGGACGACCCTTCGGACCGCCTCGCCGACCTCGCCGACCAGCTCCAATGGCTCCGCGACGCCGGCTTCACCGCGGTCGAGTGCCACTTCAAGTGGCTCCAGCTGTCCCTGATCGTCGCCGAAAACCCGGCCTGAACCGTTTACAGGGTCGGGCCGCTACGAGGCACCAAGAGCGCGGCTGACCGGCATCTCGACGTGCCGCACCGCGCCTGACTCAGGCCATCGCCCGAGCGATCACGACCCGCTGGATCTCGTTGGTTCCCTCGTAGATCTGGGTGATCTTGGCGTCGCGCATCATCCGCTCGACCGGGTACTCGTTGACGTAGCCGTAACCGCCGAGCACCTGGATCGCCTCGACCGTGACCTTCATCGCGTTGTCGGAGGCGAACAGCTTCGCCATCGAGGTCCATTTGCCGAGGTCGGCGGGTCGCTGCTCGAGGTCGGCCAGCGAACAGGCTTTGTAGAGAAGCTCGCGGGCGGCGGCGGTGCCGGTCTCCATGTCGGCGAGCTTGAACTGGATCGCCTGCAGGTTGTTGATCGGCTTGCCGAAGGCGATTCGCTCCTTGGCGTACTGGCTGGCGTAGTCGGTCGCCCCCTGGGCGATCCCGACCGCCTGGGCGCCGGCACCGAGCCGGGTGCGCTCGAGCGTGCCGAGGGCGACGCTGAGCCCTTTGCCTTCGGCGCCGACCAGGTTCTCGTGGGGAACGCGGACATCGGTGAAGGACGGGCTGCCGGTCGGCGAGCCCTTGATCCCGAGCTTGTGCTCGAGCTGGCCGGGGTCGAAACCCTCGCGCTCTTTCTCGACCACGAAGGCGCTGATCCGATGGTTCTCGCGGTCGGTGACGGCGAAGACGACGTAGAAGTCGGCGACGCCGGCGTTGGTGATCCAGTTCTTCTGGCCGTTGATCACCCACTCGTCGCCGTCGCGGACGGCGGTGGTCCGCATCGCCGCCGGGTCGCTGCCCGCCTCCGGCTCGGAGAGGGCGAAGGCCGGCGACCACTCGCCGCTGGCGCAGCGCGGCAGGAAGCGCTCCTTCAGCTCCTCGGAGCCGAACAGTTGGATCGGCAGCGTGCCCAGCTCCTGGATCATCAGGATCAGGGCCGAGGTAGCGCAGACGCGGGCGATCTCCTCGACCGCCATCTGCAGAACCAGGGTGCCGGTGCCGGTGCCACCGTGGCGCTCGGAGAACGGCAGGCCGAGGATGTCGTGCTCGGCAAGAAGCTTGCGGACGTCCCACGGGTACTTCGCTTCGCGGTCGATCTCCGCGGCCCGCGGGGCGATCTCGTTCTGCGCCAGCTGGCGCACCATGTCGCGCAGGTCGCGCGACTCCTGAGGTACTTCGTAAGTGTTGGTCACGGCGCGGCAGTCTACGGCGCCGCAAGCTCGAAGCCTTGGCGCACCCATGGGCACGTCAAGGCTTCAAGATAGGGCGCACCTAGACTGCCGGCCGTGCCCACCGTCGCCCCCTACGGCTCCTGGCCCTCGCCGATCGGCCCGGAGACGGTCGCCAGCGGCGGCCGCCGGCTCGGCGCCGCCACCCTGGCCGCCGACGGCGCCGTCTGGTGGGCGGAGGGTCGCCCGGCCGAACAGGGGCGCACCCTGTTGATACGGCGGCCGCCGGGCGGCGAGCCGGAAGCGGTGACGCCAGAGGGGACCAATGTCCGCACCCGGGTCCACGAGTACGGCGGCGGCGCCTGGACCTTGGCCGCGCCCGACCTCGCCCTCTTCGTCGACTTCGCCGACCAGCGCCTCTACCGCCAGCCGCTTGGCGGCCCGCCGGCGCCACTCACTCCCGAGCCCCCCGAGCCGGCCGCCTGGCGTTACGCCGACCTCCGCGTCGCGCCACCCGTCAAGGGCAGGGACGTCGCGGAGCTGGCCGGTCCGACGATCTTCTGCGTGCGGGAGGTGCACGGCAACGGCGAACCGGAGAATCAGATCGTTGCGATTCCGCTCGACGGATCAGCTAACCCCCGGCTCATCGCCAGCGGGCGCGACTTCTACTCCTTCCCCCGCCCCAGCCCGGATGGGCGCTGGCTGGCCTGGACCTGCTGGGCCCACCCGAACATGCCCTGGGACGGGACCGAGCTGTGGGTGGCGCCGCTCGACGCACCGGACGATGCGCGGCGGATCGCCGGCGGCCCGGAGGAGTCAATCTTCCAGCCTGAGTGGGATGCCGAAGGCCGCCTGCATTTCGCTTCCGACCGCGACGGCTGGTGGAACCTCTACCGGCTCGATGGCGATACGGCGGTGCAGCTGACCGCCGAGCAGGCGGACCTGGCCCACCCGCAGTGGCTGTTCGGCGGCGCCACCTACGGCTTCCTGGACGACGGCTCGATCGCCTGCGTGCGCTGCGAGCGGGGCGAGGAAGGGTTGGCGCTGCTGGAGCCGGGAGCGGACCAGGTGCGCGACCTCGGCCTCCCCTTCACCGATTTCGGCTTCCCCTCGATCTCGACGGACGGCAGCCGCGTCGCCTTCGCGGCGGCGACGCCGGGGCGCGAGACCGCGGTGGTCGTCTACGACGTAGCGAGCGGCGAGCTGGAGGAGGTGCGAGCCGCCAGCGAGGACGAGGTCGACCCCGCCTACGTCTCCACCCCGCGCCCGATCGAGTTCGCGACCAGCGAGGGTGACACCGCCTACGGCGTCTACTACCCGCCCGCCAACGCCGGCTTCGAGGCGCCGACCGGCGAACGGCCACCGCTGATCGTGCAGAGCCACGGCGGCCCGACCTCGCACGCATCGCCGGCGCTCGATCGCGAGTTCCTCTACTGGACCAGCCGTGGCTTCGGAGTCGTCGACGTCAACTACCGTGGCTCGAGTGGCCATGGCCGCGCCTACCGCAACCGCCTGCGCGGCCAGTGGGGAGTCTTCGACAGCGCCGACTGCGTCGCCGCCGCCCGCCACCTCGCCGCCAGCGGCGAGGCCGACCGGGCGCGGCTGGCGATCCGCGGCGGCTCGGCCGGCGGCTACGCCACCCTCTGCTGCCTCGTCTTCCACGACGAGTTCGCGACCGGTGCCAGCTACTACGGCGTCGCCGACGCGGAGACCCTCGCCAGCGACACGCACAAGTTCGAGTCGCGCTACCTCGACAGCCTGATCGGCCCTTTCCCCGAGCGCGCCGACCTCTACCACGAGCGCTCGCCGATCCACTTCGTCAAGCAGCTGCAGGTGCCTGTGATCCTCTTCCAGGGCCTCGAGGACGAAATCGTCCCGCCCAGCCAGGCCGAGACGATGGTCGCGGCGCTGCAGGCCGGCGGCATCCCCCACGCCTACCTCGCCTTCGAGGGAGAGCAGCATGGCTTCCGCCAAGCCGAGACCAAGATCCGCTGCCTCGAAGCCGAGCTCTCCTTCTACGCCCGCATCCTCGGCTTCGCCCCGGCCGACGAGCTGACACCGCTCGAAATATCGGGGCTCCCTGAGGCAGGCTGACCCTCAGTGCACTAAGCAGTGGGTGCCGCCTTCGGATTCGCCTCCGGCGGGGAAGGCGTGCGCCAGGGCGTGGGCGATCAGCTCGGCGCG